>ERZ824600.65-NODE-65-length-151142-cov-32.337091_pt1 | contig 151142 bp, 138 predicted proteins | sample MGYA00519933_ERZ824600 | MGnify/ENA primary metagenome ERZ824600 (study PRJEB31778, sample SAMEA3449178) | human gut metagenome | biome: human gut; feature: human-associated habitat; material: faeces | place: United Kingdom | collected 2010/2012 ...
CCCGATACTATCTGGGAATGACGGTAAATGAAATTGCCGAAGTAGAAGGTGTAGACCCAAGCCGTGTCCGAGACAGTATCCGCCGTGGATTAAAGCAGCTTGTAAAATATTTTTGATAAAATTTCATTTGATGCGCCTGTTTTTTGCCTTTTTTGTCAGTGTTAATAAGAAGGACAAGTTTTCCTCCTTCATCAGTACATTGACAATCGAATAGACAGCACAACAGGTACATAACCCATGTACGAGCGAATATGAAACGCCGCGAAGATGGAGCAGTCAGGGAGGTGATGAAAGAACTGCTTCGGAGCGATCTACGATTTCATAAAACGGATTGTGGCAGATTCGGCGCGATGACTGCATGGGGGCTTAAAGATACTTCCTCACGGCCCGCCAAAGACTTGGGGGGAACCCTGCGGCACACGATACGAACGATGCTGCGGAGTTATGACAGCCGCGCCAGCGGAGACCTGTTGTGTTCCCATCGTCAGGGGGCGTGGCAAATGTGATGAAAGCTGAGTTATATAAATAGGAAGCTACAAACGCTTCCTATTCAAAATCAGATACCATGCGCTGGCAGTTTCGGCTGCCAGCGTATTCATGTGGTTTTGAATAAACACGATGACAAACTTGACAGATTGGAGGAAATATGCTTTATGGAAAAACTTATTACACGAAAAGAAGCAGCAGAAATTTTAGGTATCAGCATTGCAACGCTGGACGCGGCCCGTAACAATGGTCTTATTTCTTATGTGCAATATGTGCAGAATGGCTGTGTGTACTTTACCTCAGCGGGCCTTCAGGAGTATATCGCAAAATGCACCCACAGAGCAAAGCCAGCAGAAAAGAACGCAACTTATCGTAAACCTCGCAGAGCTGGAGTGTGAGCCGGTCCGTATCCTTGCTGTAAACGGAATGGTCTGATAAAACATAGATACAGCGCTGGAGTATATTCTTAGGAGGTGGCGGAATTGGCAAAAAGAAAAAGAGCAATTCCACAATACGGTACAGTTACGCTTAACGGCATAGATTATTATAGAACGCGGGTTCAGAACGCAGATGGAAAACTGGTGGCCCTTTACGCGAGAACACCGGAAGAATTATATGATAAAGAGTTGGGAGCATTAGAGCAGATCGACAACGATACATTCTGTCGGAAATCCCCGACGGTTGCAGACTACTGTGAAAAATGGCTTTTGATGCAGTCGGTTCATGTGAGGGCAACCACGCTGATAGATTATACCTCAAAGGTCAGACGGCACATTATAAAAGAACTGGGACAGATGCGGATGGCAGATGTGACACTGGATGACATTCAGCTTGCACTTGTTCCTGTTTCCGAGAAGTCTGCTTCGGTATATAAGTCAGTGGTTATCCTGTATAAATCCATTTTCCGTGCAGCAAAGGAAAGTAAGATTATTGATAACAACCCAACGATTTACCTTACGGCCAAAGGTGGAGGCGTTCCGCAGAAGGACAAAGCTGCATTGACGGATGAACAGGCCGCCAGACTGCTGGATGCCATTCAGGGACTTCCGCCGTATGTATTTGTCATGTTAGGGCTGTATGCAGGATTGCGGCGAGAAGAAATTCTTGCCCTAAAATGGGATTCTGTATATCTGGATGTGGATTGCCCTTATTTAACGGTACGCAGGGCATGGCACACGGAAAATAACAGACCGGTGATTCTGGATGAGCTGAAAACGAAAGCCGCGCATCGAAATATTCCGTTGCCGGTTTGCCTGGCGGACTGTCTGAAAGAGACAAAAGCTAATTCACAGTCAGAATATGTAGTGCCGAACCGGGAAGGCGATCCGCTGTCCTACACACAGTTCAAGCGGCTTTGGCAGTACATTGTGACCCGAACAGTCAAGGAGCGTTTCTATTATCGCTACGAGGATGGAAAGCGTGTAAAGCACACGGTTACGCCGGTCCTCGGTGAAAAGGCAGCACATAACGGAAAAGTGATTTACAGCTTAGATTTTGAAGTGACACCGCATCAGCTGCGTTATACATACATTACGAATCTGATTCATTCGTCCGTGGACCCGAAAACGGTTCAATACCTGGCGGGGCATGAGAGTAGTAAAATTACGATGGATATTTACGCAAAGGTCAAATACAACAGACCGGATGAGCTGGTAAGAACAATGGGTGGTGCATTTGCCCAGTGGGATGCAGCACAGGCATAACAATTATAAAGAGCAGGAAACAAAGCTGGAGCGAGGCAAGGATGTCTCGCTCTTTGTTTTACATAATCCGTATCTTTGATTAAGTGGGTGCTTTCTGATAAAAAGAAGGTGTGAATTTAAGAACACTCATTATCAGGAAAGGAAGATTTGTATGGCTAAGAAAAAACAAAGCGTTCCAGAGTACGGAACGGTTACAAGAAAAGGAACACTGTATTACAGAACCAGAATTACAGATGCCGATGGAAAGCAGGTCAGCTTATATGCGACCACCTGTGAAGAATTATATGAAAAGCAGTTGGAGGCCCGGAGACAGGTGGATGAGATCATCTTTCACCGAAAGCATCCAACGGTTGCCGAGTATTGTGAGAAATGGCTGCTGATGCAGTCAGCAAAAGTGTCTACGGCTACTATAAAAGGATACAGACAGAATATGAAGAATTATGTCATTAACTCTCTGGGAGATATGTATATGGAGGAAGTGACTGCGGATGATATTCGTCTGGCGCTTGTTCCGCTGTCTCAAAAATCGAAAGGACTGTATGATACGGTAAATATGCTGATTAAGTGTGTGTTTTATTCGGCAGAGCGCAGTCAGCTGATAACCGATAATCCGTGTGTAGGAATTTCAGCAAAGGGCGGAAAAGCATCGAAAAAGAAAGACGCCTTAACAGATCAACAGGTTGCAATTCTGCTGGATACGGTGAAAGAGCTTCCGCCATATCTTTTTATTATGATTGGTTTGTATTCCGGCTTGCGTCGGGAAGAAATTCTTGCATTGCAATGGGACTGTGTATTCATAGATGAATCCACCCCATATATTTCTGTGAGACGTGCATGGCGTGCAGAGCATAACAGGCCGGTGATTTCTACCGTCCTAAAGACAAAAGCAGCAAAAAGGGATATTCCCATTCCGAAGTGTCTGGTGGACTGTCTGCGGGAAGCAAAAGCAAATTCCATATCGGAGTATGTGATTGCCGACAGCGAGGGACAGCCGCTTTCCTATTCTCAGTTTACAAGAGTTTGGCAGTATGTAGTTGTTCGTTCTGCAAAAGAGAGAGCCTACTATAAATATGTGAATGGACAGAGCATTAAATATACCGTCAAGCCGACATTAGGAACAACGCAGAGGAACAATCCCAAGATTCGCTATACCCTGAATTTCGATGTAACACCGCACTTGTTGCGGCATACCTACATCACGAATCTGCTCTATGCGGGCGTTGACCCTAAGACAGTTCAGTATTTGGCAGGGCATGAGAATAGTAAGACAACTATGGACATTTACGCGAGGGTCAAGTATAATAAACCAGAGGAACTTTTCGAGGTAGTGAATGATGCTTTGAACCAGGAGAATTTCGATGAAAAATCACCGATTTCTATGGTTAAGGAATAGGACAACCGACAACAGAAAATGCGAAAAAGCCCGTAATATCAAGGAAAAACGCACCATAGAGATGTTAGTATGGCTTAAAGGCAGCTCGTAGAGCTCCTCAGTTCAGCAAGAGATAATTCAAGCGAATATCAGAAGAACATCAAAGCCCTTGAAAATCCAGTATTTTCAAGGGTTTTCGTATGATTTGGATTCATAAAGGATTTGTATGAAAAAAAAAGGTGTCATCAGGCACCCTTTTCCTTGCAATATTCAATTATGCCTGCTTTGACATCCTTCTTGATTCTGCAATGGATTTGGTGACCATTTCATGAAACTGTTTGTAGTGGATGGAAGGAATCTGCTGGATAAGTTTAAGGAGAGTATCGGCCAGATGGTTGAGAAGGTTAGAAGTGGGCTGAGGCGATAAGAAAAACAACCATGAGGACAATAAAGTCTTTATGGTTGTTCCATTTTAGATTAATGATTTATGCTGTAAATACCTTTCCAAAGCATATCTCGACCAGAATAATTCCAGTATCTGATATCCTGTTCGATGAATAACCATTTTAAGGTTTTTACTAAGAGGTCACATGGAAAACCAGATTTAAAATGTATTGAGTTTAGAGATTCAAGATCTACATATGCACAATGATATGTTGCACTTAAAGCTACAAATAGATATTTGTATTTTTCGGGATCTTCTTGATATTTTTGTTTTAAGTCATCTATGATATCATCGTGCGTAGGGTAGTCACGGCGGCGTCCCGATGGATTAAAATTAATACCTTCAACGCAAACTACAAAGTCGAAACCATTATGTAGAAAGGCAGGGCGACGTAGGTAAATTCTGCGATTGTCATTTAAGGTTTCTACATAATAGGTATATTTTGAAGCTAATTCGTCTTTTCCTTCACCGGGTTCTTCTTTCGATAGTTCGTTAACAACTTTCATTCGTATGTCATTGCGAGAGCCAATATTATCAATATGTAAATTGAGTTCATAACGTGGCATATTATTTTTCCTCCTTAAAAAATTCGCCTATTTCAACACTCAGCACATTTGCAATCTGGTTTAAAACAGATATGGATAAACTTTTATTGCATCCGGCAGCCTCAATTTTAGAAAGATAGCTGATGCTGATTTGAGCTTGTTCTGCGAGTTGTATCTGTGTCAATTTGGCTTGTTCTCTGTAATACTTTATATTTGTACCTATAACACGGTATAGGTCCGTATCGTTATTAAAACGCATACAAACACCTCTTTCACTATTTGTGAATATTATCTCATGAGAAGAAAATTATACAAATTCACTTATTGTGAAAGTATATTAATGTGGATTTTTGTAAAGATATGAGTTACAATGATATAACCAAAGAAAAGAAGGAGGAATGTCTTATAAGTTTACAACCAAATAATTTTAGGCTTGAACCAACAACAGTCTGGTCGTTTCCGGACAGAGGCAGTTGGGCAACGCACTCAGGAAAGTATCGAGGAAATTGGTCGCCATATGTACCAAGAAATCTGATACTTCGTTATTCTAATCCCGGTGATTGGGTCTTAGATCAATTTATGGGTAGTGGAACAACTTTGGTAGAGGCAAAGCTACTCAATCGTCATGCGGTAGGTGTTGACATCAATCCGCAATCTGTTTCAATCTCTGAAACGAATTTACAATTCCAATGTGAAACAAATTCAAAAATCTTTACACGAAATGGAAATGCTACGGATTTGCATTTTATCAAAGATAGTCGAATTGACTTTATCTGTACGCATCCGCCATATGCCAATATCATCAAATACAGTAAAGAGATAGAAGGGGATATTTCATTGCTTAATGTAGAAAAGTTTTTGGCAGAAATGCAGAAGGTGGCAGAGGAATCATATCGTGTGTTAAAGAAAGGAAAAATGTGTGCTGTAATGATTGGGGATTTAAGAAAATATGGAAAGGTCATTCCGTTAGGATTTCGTATGATGGAATGCTTTTTACAGGCAGGATTTACGAATAAAGAAATTATAATTAAAGAGCAGCATAATTGTCGTTCTACTGATTATTGGGAAAAACAAAACAACAATTTTCTGCTTCTGGCACATGAGTATATATTTGTATTTCAGAAGTAAGATAATTCACAAAGAGTGAAAGTTTTGGTTGTTATTTTGTATGTTTGCAAGTATAATAGATGTGTAAAAGATTGTCCTTTTGCGGACATAGAGATGAGGAATCAAAATGAGTAATTCAAGTGTCGCTCCATTTGTGAAATGGGCGGGAGGCAAACGCCAATTGCTTTCACAGATAAAGGAGAGAATGCCTGAAAAGTATAATGATTATTATGAGCCGTTTGTGGGTGGCGGTGCAGTCACATTCGAATTGCTACCTGCAAATGCTTTGATAAATGATATAAACAAAGCATTGATAAATGCTTACAAGCAAATATGCAATGCACCGGAAGCATTCCTGAAGGCTGTGAGCAAGCTTGATACGGAAATGTGGGAAGATGGCAAGGAATATTATTATTCTCTAAGAGAGCATTACAATGACAAGCTGATGAAAGCGGAGTATGATGTGGAATTAGCAGCATTGTTTGTATTTATCAACAAGCATTGCTTTAATGGTTTATATCGGGTAAATGGCAAAGGATTATTTAATGTTCCATATAACAACAGCCGGAGAACTTCTGTTGATGAAGATGTCATTATGGAGATTTCAAAATATCTTCAGGGTGTGACTATCATCGATGGAGATTTTGAGGAAGCTTGCAAGGGTGCAAAGAAGGGTGATTTTGTATTTATAGACAGCCCGTATGCACCATTGAATCCTACTTCTTTTGAGTCATACACCAAAGAGGGATTTGACATAGAAAGCCATAAGCGGCTAGCAAATCTTTTCGATGAATTAACAGCCAGAGGTTGCTACTGTATGCTCACAAACCATAATACAGACTTGATAAATGAGTTATATGGTAATAAGGGCTATAAAATAGATGTTGTAAGTGTAAAGCGTATGATTAATTCAGATGCATCTAACAGAGTTGGCGAAGAAGTGATTATATGCAATTATTAGAGGAGTCGGGATAATGGAAAACTTATTTACAAAGAAAGTGCCATTATACTACGAGACAGAAGAATCACAACTGATATTAGGTGATTCCTTTAAAATTCTAACAAAAATGGAACCGGAATCTGTTGATATGATATTTGCAGATCCGCCTTATTTTTTAAGTAATGACGGCATTACTTGTCAGGGTGGAAAGATGGTTTCAGTAAATAAAGGCTCATGGGATAAACTTTCGGAAAGTGGAACCAGCGTCGAAGAAAAACACAAGTTTAACAGAAAGTGGATTAAGTTATGTAAGAAAGTACTAAAGCCAAAAGGCACAATATGGATATCAGGAACATTACACAATATATATTCGATTGGTATGGCATTGGAGCAGGAAGGCTTCAAGATAATCAACAACATTACATGGCAGAAAACAAATCCACCACCAAACTTAGCATGTCGATGCTTCACACATTCTACGGAAACCATTTTATGGGCTAAAAAGAATGATAAGAAGTCTCGGCATTTTTTTGATTATCAGAAAATGAAAGAAATGAATGATGGGAAGCAGATGAAGGATGTGTGGACCGGAGCATTGACGAAACCTTCTGAGAAAACAGAAGGCAAGCATCCCACGCAGAAACCGGAATATATTCTTGAAAAAATTGTATTGGCGTCTACGGAGGAAGGACAAGTTATCTTGGATCCATTTTGTGGTTCAGGAACTACCGGAGTAGAGGCGGTACGATTTGGACGAAAGTTTATTGGGATAGATGTAAGCGAAGAATACTTGGAGATATCCAAGAGAAGATTGGAGAAGGTAGCAAATGACAAATAGAAATTTTGATGAATGGCTGAGTAAGTTCAGACCAAGTATATCAAGTTATGATTATTATATTGACTTTGAAAAAGTTGTAAGAAATGTAGAAGAAATCAAGGTGGAATTGAATATTTTGAACTCCTTGATAGGTTCAAAAAACATAGAGGAAGACTTTGAGAGAGTAGTGACAAAATATCCGGAAACGTTGCAATGTGTTCCGTTGCTTCTTGCAGTAAGAGGATATGAGATTTATGCACAGGATGAGGATGGTGCATTTTTGTATAACTTCAAGAAGATGAATTACAGTGTGGAGCAGTATAAGATTTTCATGCGTAAGACAGGGCTGTTTGATATGATTGCAAAACATTTAGTGAATAATCTTGTAGATTATGTGTTGGGTATTGAAACAGGATTGGATTCTAATGGGCGTAAGAATCGGGGCGGTCACCAGATGGAAGATTTGGTTGAGAAATACATAGTGGCAGCAGGCTTTAAGAAAGATGTAAACTATTTCAAAGAAATGTACTTAAGGGATATTGAAGAAAAATGGGACATTGACTTATCAGCACTTTCTAATCAGGGTAAAGCTGCTAAGAGATTCGATTTTGTAATCAAAACGGATAAGATGATTTATGGTATTGAGACAAACTTCTATGGTGGTGGTGGCTCAAAACTCAATGAAACTGCAAGAAGCTACAAGATGCTTTCTCAGGAAGCAGATACTATTGATGGATTTACTTTTGTGTGGTTTACAGATGGAATTGGCTGGAAGAGTGCAAGAGGTAATTTGAGAGAGACGTTTGAAGTTATGGAACATGTATACAACCTGAATGATATTGAAAATAATATTATTAAGAGAATTACAATATAATAAAGCCTTCAGGTTTTATCTATAAAGGAGAAAAGTATGAATCAGAGAGATATAGAAACATTTGATAAAGCAGTTGAATCACTTAGACAGTATAGAAGATATGAAATTGTTGATGAAAATAATAATAATTTATTAGATGATTTATATGTAGACCCAATTGAGGGAGATGCATTATTAAGATTGTGTTTAAAAGATAATACGACTGTTTTGGTGGGAAGAAAAGGAACAGGTAAATCTACAATCTTTATGAAAATGCAAAGCGAGCTAAGAAAGTCAAAGGAAGTTATGACTTGCTACATTGATGTTAAAACAATATTTGATACAGCAAAGAGAAACTATTTAACTATAAATTATTTGAAAGCAAATGATTCAAGAGAAATTGAAAATTATTCTATTCAAAGACAATTTATTTTGGATTTCGTGACTGAATTAATTAATGAAATAACTAATAATTATCGAACTAAATTTGATCAATTTAAGGATCTGTTACATTTACCATCTAAAGTAAATAATTCAGTTCAGAAACTTGAAGAGATTAGAAAAAGAATTCAAAATAATACGCATTTGGGGAGTGTTGAACTTCAAACGCTTCAAGAAGTAAGTTTGTCAGTTGCGGAAGGTAATGTATCAGAGAATATATTAAGTGCAGGTGCAGAAAGTAGAATTGCCTTAACTGATATTGGCGTAAAAGCGAATATTTCTGAAGAAACAAAGATTAGCAACACTTCTGAAAATGAAAAGAAGTATAATAGGGTATTTGCTAGAATTTTTGAAATTACTGAACTGGTTGAAGAAATAAAGAAGGTATTACAGGAATTATCAATGAAACGCTTGTATTTAATATTGGATGATTATTCAGAGATAGATCAAGTTTCATTACGAATGTTTTGTGACTTGATAGTTAATACTTTAAATAATACATCAGATAATTATATAAAACTAAAAATATCGGCATATCCGGGAAGAGTGGAGTTAGGAGAGTTGGATAGACAAAAGATCGACATAAGATATTTAGATTATTATCAACTCTATGTAAATGATAAAAGAACAGATATGGAGATGGCTGCTGTCAATTATACAAAGAGAATAATTGAAAATAGATTAAAAGTTTTTACTAACCATGAAATAGACTATTATTTTGATACAGAAAAAGTGAGTGTTGAAGAATATTGTACATATTTGTTTAGGATGACACTTAATGTGGTTCGCCATTTGGGATTGATATTAGATTATGCACAGGATTACTCAATCTCAAGAAATGAAAAGATAAATATAAATACATTGAATGAAGCCGCTAAGAGATTTTATAATGAACGATTAGCACTGTTTTTCGAAGAAGGCAAATCGGCACAAATGACATATGATGAGAGAGTAGAAATTTTTCATCTTCATGCTTTATTGATAAGCATTATAGAGCGGCAAAAGGAGATTAAAACAAGTATAAGAACAAATAAATATACTGCCAAAATATTTGATAAGGAAAGGACAAATCCGTATACAAGTCATTTTTATATATCTAAGAAAATAGAACACATCATGGGAACGCTAGAACTCAATTTTTTTGTTAATAAATATAATGAGATGTCGAGCAAAAATGGAGAAAAAGTGTCGATATATGCGTTGAATTATGGGTTGTGCTTAAATGAGAATATACGCTGGGGTAAACCAGAGGGTAATGATGCAAGAACTTATTTTATAGAATCACCGTTCAACTTTAATAATCTAGTTATGCAGTTTTTGAAAGAGACAAATGAAATAGTATGTAATTCTTGTGGTTATATATATACAGAGGACGATCTTGAATTTTTAAAAAGACATGATATGAATTGCCTTGAATGTGGTGCAAGGAGTAGTGTTGTTGTCAAGAAGAGAATATCTGAGAGTTTTAAGGATGAGATTGAAGAAATAGAAAAAAGAGGAAATTTGCTTGAAAGAGAGCAATACGCTTTTATGAAGGTGGCAATAATAAAGGGGGGGCGTGTGACGGCTAGGGAGATGGCGTTAGAATTAGATGTTACATCACAAAAAATAGGATGGATGACAAAAAAGTTAGAAGAAGAGTATTATTACTTATCAAAAAGCAGGGAAGGCGGAAATACAGTATATACTATTTCTGAGTTGGGGGAACAGATGCTTATATGAAAATATACTACAGTATCACTCGCAACCTTAAGCTATATTGACCCTTTGGTGGCTGTTGTGATTTCCGTTACGGTTTTAGGGGAAAGTATGACAGTCTGGCAGGCGGTGGGCGGTTTGCTGATATTGGGTTTTACCCTTTGAAACGAAGTATCATCCGGGACTTAAACAGTCCCGGCTTTTTTATTTTAAAATAGGTTGACAAAACTGTGTATTGAGTGTATATATGGATATATACAAACAATACACAGAGATACTATGTAGAAGTACAGAGATATTGTATAGTAATACAAAGATAATGCACAGAGATACACAGATAATGTATAGTGGTGCACGGATAATAGACAGAGATGCGCAGGAGGTGCGGAAATGATTGTGATGGAAGATGTGGGAAGACATCAGGGTTCTTTTCAAATGAAAAATATTTCATTTTCCATTCCGGACGGCTATATTTGCGGGCTGGTGGGAAGAAACGGTGCCGGAAAAACGACTCTCATGCACCTTATGCTGGGGCTGTACCGGATAGAGCAGGGAAAACTGGAGATAGACGGCATGCATTACCCGGAACAGGAAAAGGAAATTCATGATGAAATCGGTACGGTTCTGGTGGAAGAGTTGTTTGAAGGAGCATATTCCCTTTGGGAGAACGGCATGCTGTACGGAGCCTATTACAGCAAATTTATGGCGAAGGATTATGAAGAACTGCTGCAGGAGTTTCAATTAGATAAAAAGGAGAAATTTCGAAAGCTGTCGAAAGGGCAGAAATTAAAATGTCAGTTTGCTTTTGCACTGGCGTGCCATCCGAAATACCTGTTTCTGGATGAGCCCACTGCCAATTTTGATCCGCAGTTTCGGGCTGCCTTTTTGAAAAAGATCCAGGAGTTTGTCATGGATGGGGAGCATACGGTGCTTCTGGCGACACACATGACGGAGGACCTGGACAGACTGGCAGATTATCTGATTTATCTGCAGGAAGGACAGATTTTATATGCGGGGGATATGGAAAGCTTCCGGGAAAAATACCGTATTGTGGCGGGAGAAAATTATAAAATAAAACTGCTGGGCGACAGTGTGCTTGGCATCGAGCAGAGGCAGATGGGAACGAGAGCGCTTGTGCGGCATCATAAATTCCGGGAATACGACAGGGAACTTACCGTAACTTATCCCTCCATTGAGGAATTTATGTACCTGTACGAAAGAAAAAAGTAGAAGGATACGAACCTGAAAAGACAGTACGGACCTGTACCCATGGGTGGAAAGGAAAGGCATTATGAAAAGAAGCATGTTTCGGGAATATATGGCAGATTGGAGCTGGAAAAAAATAAAAGAAGGAGCGGAGGAAAATAAAGCGGTCTGGAGCTGCATGTATGCAGCATTTATTATGATGTTTTCTGTGTCTGGTTCCATAGCGGGAGAAAATTTTCAACTGACGGATGCTTTACTGTCAATCGGCATGTTTCTGCCGATCTGTATTGTCATGGTATCGGTGATGGAACACCCCATCAGACTGCGCAAGATGCGTTATCTTTGTCCGCAGACGGAAGAAGAAAGAGCGCGGTCTGTCAGGATGACATATTATTTCCGTGTGGGGATTCATATGATTATTTTTCTGATGGGATTGCTGCTCCTGTTTTCTGTGGGATTTTTTCACTGGGAAAGTCTGGTATTTCTGCTGCTCAATGATTTTATGCTGAGTACGATAGTGCCGATATATGGGATAAACGGAAAGGCAGCTTTTCAACTGGTGGTTCTTCTGATTGCCATTATGCTGACAAATATGGCGCAGTTGGTTGTTATTTCGGGACCGGAGCCCCACCGGACAGTGCAGATTATTTTGTATGCCATATTCTTCCTGATAGAATTGCCGCTGTTTATTGTTTTTTCCCAATATATCAAAAAAGAACTGTGTGCAGCGAGGAACTTTGAGGAGGTCATGTGATATGAACCTGAAAATCATCATTTCTCCGCAGGGGACGCTGGCTATTTATGAGCAGATTGTTTCCCAACTGAAAAATGCCATAGTAACGGGCACACTTTCCGCAGGGGAAGCATTGCCGTCCATCCGTGCGCTGGCAGCGGATTTGCAGGTCAGTGTGATTACCACGAAGCGTGCCTATGAGGAACTGGAAAAAGAAGGGCTTATCCGCTCCGTGGCGGGCAAGGGCTTTTATGTGTGTGAATACAATACGGATTACCTTTTGGAAAAGCAGCTTATGACACTGGAAAAAAGACTTTCGGAAATTATTTTTGAAGCCAAAGCAGCGGGACTTAGTTGTGAGGATTTCCTCAGCATGGTAAAGACCCTGTACGAAGGAGAGTAAATTTTATGGATTTTGCATTAAAACTTGCAAATGTTTGCAGAAAACGGAAAAAATTTCAATTGTCAGATATTAGTGCAGAGCTGGAAAATGGCTATATTTATGCTATCGTGGGTGAAAACGGCGCCGGCAAGACCATGCTGTTTCAAACGATTTTGCAGGAGAACGCCCGTTACAGCGGGGAAATTTTCGTGTACGGACAGCTGGCGCGTGGAAACCATGACAAAATGATGCAGATTATCGGTTATGTGTCCGAGGACAACATTTTTTTGGAAGACAGGACCGGCATGCAGAATGCGGAGATTTTAGGCATTCTGTATGAGGACTTTGACAAGGAGTTGTTTCGAAATATTATGGATAGGATGCAGGCACCTGCAAACCGGACCTACCGGCTTATGTCCCGGGGGGAAAGGATAAAATTCCAGTTAGGCTTTGCCATTGCCCATCACAGTAAGCTGTTTTTGCTGGACGAGGCAACTGCGGGCATGGATCCGGTTTTTAGGCTGGAGTTTTTTGACATACTCAGGGAACTTCTGAAAACAGAAGACTGCTGCGTGCTTATGACCAGCCATAATATGACAGAAATTCATATGCAGACGGATTACGTGGCAGTGATGGAGAACGGACGCCTGGGCGCTTTTCAGGAGAGCCTGGATACAATCGGGGGATATGAAGATGCGGCAAAGCGGCAGGAGGGGGAAGGTACATGACAGCAGAAGCGGTGTCACAGGAAGATGGGGACAGGCACAAGGGAGTGCATGAGGAGCGGCAGATAGAAGCCACCGGAAGGAAGTGCAGAAAGGAGAAGTACATGAGAGTGAATGAAAAGCAGCAGGAAAGACTGGAACGTTTTTTTGAAGAGGAAACCACCTGGTTTGCCAATCATATTTATTTTAAGTACTGCGGATATATTATAATAGGATGTTCCCTGATCATGGCGGTTTTTCCGACGAAGGCTTTGGACAGAGATTCTTTTTGGCCCTGTTTAGCCGCATATATGCTGTATATTTATGGCGTCAGTATGCTGCATTACCGTTATACACTCTTTCAGGAGCAGAAAAACAACGCAAAATCCATTATGGTACTTTTGCGGTATCTGCCGGTGTCAGAACGCCAGTACCGGATCTTCAAGTTCCGGAAACTTAAGAAAACATTTTTTTTCCTTGCCCTCTTTATCTTAGCGGCAAAAATAGGAATATCACTCCTCGCCTACCATAGCATTACCGTCTGGGATGTGGTGATTCCGGTTGGCTGTTATTTTCTGGTTCCCCTGCTTTTATTATGGGTAACAGGGAATAAAGCTGCTTAAGAAAAAGTTCTTCCGGCTTTGTAAGAATCTGGTATTTTTTCCAGGCAAAAACCGTGTGCATGGAGATTGTGGGAGAGAGCGGGAGAAAAGCATAGGGGCTTTCCGGTGTGACATGCACCAGGTGTTCAATGGCAAGAGCGGCTCCCATGCCCTGCTCGACCATGAGTGTGGCATTATAAATTAAATTATAGGTGGCAGGAATGGTGAGCTTTTCCGCAACAGCCGGAGAAACGGCACCTAAGAGTGTATCCGGACTGAACCGGGTTGACACAATGAGCGGCACCGAAAGAAGGTCCTCTTCCGTTATGGTTTCTTTAACGGCAAGGGGACTTTTTTGGAAACAAGAAGTCCTACCGTATCGGCGCAGGGCATGGCAAGATACTGGTAATGCTCTTTGTTTACCGGTTCGAATAAAAGACCGAAGTCAAGGGTACCATGCTCCAGACGCTCGGTTACATCCACCGCATTGGCGCTGTATACGGTAAAATGAATATGGGGAAATCGGCTCTGGGTTTGCTTCATGGCCCGGGCTATCAGGGAAAAAGTCCTTGTTTCGCCGGCACCGATGGCAATCTGACCGGAAATGGTTTCATCGGATGCCTTAAATTCCATCTCGGTTTTTTCCACCAGGGAAATGATTTCTTCCGCACGCTGTCTGAGCCGCATGCCATCCTCCGACAGCATGGTTTTCCGGTTGGTGCGGATAAAAAGCTTCCGGCCGAGTTCTGCCTCCAAATCCGCCATCTGCCGGGAAAGGGCGGACTGGGAAACGTGCAGAATGTTGGCGGCATTTGTCATATTTTCCTCACGGGCGATGGTGAGAAAATACCGTAGTGTGCGATGTTCCATAACGATACCTGTGCCTTTCTGTGTCTGTAAAATCTAAAAATTTCGGTTATGATTTTCTTTACGATAGTGTTTCCGAAATTTTATTTTAAAATAAAAGCAAACTCTTTGCAATGAGAAAAATACATATCAGAGTATGAATTATAGATATTTTACATTTTTAACAGGAAGAGATACAATCATGTGGCAGGGCAGAGAAAGACTTTTTGATGCCGGGAAAGGGGACATGAAAAAAGGCCTCCTGATGCAAGAAAAATTTGAAATGCAGAGAAGGTTTTCGGATGCCGGAAAAATTTGAAATGCAGAGAAGGCTTTCGGATGCCGGGGAAGGGGACTGTCATGAAACTGACGGAGGATATGATTGAAAACTTAAAATGCACGGGTTGTCCGGATACGGAAATTCGCAGAATAGGTGAAATGGAAAACGAGGATGTGCAGCTTCAGGCATTGAACTGCTACCGGAAATGTCTGCTGGAATGTGTGCATGCGGAGCAGAAAAAATTGGAATATTTAGATTATCTGATTTATGAAATCAAAAAGAAGAAGGATAAATAAAGAAAGGTAAGGATGGGAATGGAAAATGCAAAAGAGGTGAGCAGGGCGTTCCTGACGGGAGAGAGGGCCTTGTTCCACGCAGAAAATCTGCATATTACAGATACTATTTTTGACGACGGGGAGTCGCCCTTAAAGGAGAGCAGCCACATCGAGCTGGAGGGCAGTATGTTTAAGTGGAAATATCCGCTCTGGTACTGCAATCACATTACCGTAAAGGATTGCCAGTGGTTTGAGATGGCAAGGGCGGGTGTCTGGTACACCAACGATATTTCCGTGGAAAATGCCTTGATTCAGGCGCCCAAGAACTTCAGACGATGCAGGGGACTTGAGCTTAACAATGTTTATTTTGCTAATGCGGCGGAAACCCTGTGGAGCTGTGAGCAGGTGGAACTGAAGGATGTAACCGCAAAAGGGGACTATTTTGCCATGAACTGTTCGGACATGAAGATTGATAACCTGCGTCTGGACGGCAATTATTCCTTTGATGGGGTTAAAAATATGGAAATCCGCAATTCTACTCTTCTTTCCAAGGATGCGTTCTGGAACAGTGAAAACGTAACGGTTTACGACTCCTTTATTTCCGGGGAATACCTGGGCTGGAATGCGAAGAACCTGACACTTGTGAACTGTACCATTGAAAGTCTGCAGGGACTTTGTTACATTGACAATCTGGTGATGAAAAACTGCAAGCTTATCAACACTACGCTGGCGTTCGAGTATTCCAGTGTGGATGCCGACATTACGGGGGAGATTGACAGTGTGATGAACCCTTCCGCCGGCAGGATTTCCGCAGAGGCAATCAAAGAACTGATTATGGAGAAGGATAAAATAGACCCGGAGAAGACACAGATTATCGTAAGAGGAAAATAAACGCCAAAAAGAAAAGCCAAAAAGAAATGCAAAATAATGCAAAAAAAGAAAAAGCCCACAGCGAAAATGCCTGCGGGCTTTTTGTGTGCGAATACCATTACCAATCCTGTTCCCGGGTATACTGTGTCCGGTAACCGTGGTTTTCGGCGGGACGCATGTCGTTGGGGTACATGGTATCGGAATAAATATCTTCCTGAAGCTGTTTTACCAGGCGGAATACGTGCTCATAATCCGTGATGTTGCAGATGTCGCCGCCGGCTCCGTGACCGTGGCCGCAGGTGCTGATGATGTCGCCGGTGCCGCACATACGGTCAAATACTCCCTGGCGGATGGATACGTGGGATAAATCGGTAAAAGGTTTCATATCCACACGTCTGGTAAAAATGCCGGACTGCACATAAATGCCTTTATCGGTAATCAGATATTCGGTATTCCTGGCCTTTAAGGCGGAAGTAATCACGCCTCCTAAATAAATCCATACCGGCATCAGGTGTATCAGGAAAAAGACGCCCAGAAAAGCGCCCATGAAACCGGGACCGGAGGAACCGGTGGCGCTCATGGCTAAAATCATGCCTCCGTCAAACAAAAGCCAGATTAACGCAAACGGCAGCATGGGGTTGAAAACAGACTCCAGCACCGACACTTTCACTGCTTTTTTTCCGCTCCACATGATATTTTCTCCGTATCCGATCTGATCTCTTAAGCTCATAATACTCCCACTCCTTTCGCCGTTCTCCATGCTGATCTTGTCATTATTTTTATAGTAATATAACAGGTAGCGGAAAGCAAGTAAATTCTTGACGTGGGAGATAGGCCGTATTATCATTTTGTTAGATGTTGCTAACTTGATAAGGAAAGCAGTCTGAACTTGTGTAATATTGGGGTGGTGGGTATCCGTCGCGGGAAAAGAAAGAGGTAAATTATGGGTTATATTCAGAAATCAAAAAGAAAAGCATATCTGTTAATCGGATTTTTTGCTATGCTGCTTTGCGGCATCAGTGACTGCCTGCTGTCCTACATGGGAGATGGGGAACCCCATGTGCTGGCGGGTATTATCAGTGCTGACATTGTAAACGTACCCCTGTGGTATTATCAGGCTTCGTTCGTCATCGGCATTATTGCCTGTGTGGGTTATCTATTAGCTTCCCGCGCAGCATGCTTTTACATACTCGACAGGCAGAACGGCGACAGAACGGGACTGTATAAGGCATTTTCTTTTGGCACAACCATGATGTCGGTGGGTATTTTCGGCATTCATTCCATTTGCTGCATGGCGCTGATGAACGTGAGGGCAGCCCTGTTGGCAGGCGCTTCGGCAGACAGTATTGCCACATATTTTACACAGTCGGCACTGGTGCCGTTTGCGGTGGGCACCATCTGGCAGACAACAGCCGATATTATTTCCGGTGTGGCATTCATTATTATGGTAGCAAAGGGAAAAATCCCCGTTCCGAAGTTTTTTATTGTCATCGGTCCTTTGGTTCTGTATGTAATCTGTAAGGTTGCAGCGGCAGTATTAACGGGTGTGACTGGTAATTTCGTTTTCTCCCATGTACTGGGAGGCGGAGAGTCCTGGGGCATTGCCATGATGTTCCTTGCCTTTTATTTTGCGGTCAGGAAGGAAAAGTAAAATCGGGAAGCGGCTTGAAGTAGAGCAGGGAATGTGTTACAATTTTCTTTAAGCATGGACTTTCGTGCAATAGTCGGAAGAGCTTTTAAGCACCGGCAGCAGCACCCAGAAAAGATAATTACATAGTACGCATTTGAGAGGGAGAAAAACATGAGCGAAGAATTTGAAACCTACGACAACACAAGACCGCAGGAGCCGCAGAACGGACAGCCTGCAGGCAACGCCTATAACATGTCCCAGGGATATGGTTACGGCTACGGAAATCAGAATGCCGGAGCCAACACCGGAGCCTACAGCAACGGCTACAATGCCGGAGCGAACGGTTATCAGGACGGAAATGCAGCCAACACCAGAGCCTACAACAACGGCTACAATACCGGAGCGAACGGTTATCAGGACGGAAATGCAGCCAACACCGGAACCTACAGCAACGGCTACAATGCCGGAGCATACGGCAGTGGCAATGCTTACAACGCACCTTATAACAATCAGGCACCTTACAATTATCCCGGCAACAATTATCCGTACAACAATCAGCCGACCAAGCAGAACAACGGTTTATCCATTGCTTCGCTGGTACTCGGTATTGTGGGAATTGTTGCCTGCTGCATTCCCATTATCGGTATTCCGGTGAATGTAACAGGTCTGATTCTGGGTATTGTCGGAATGAAAAAGGGCGGCAAGGGAATGGCTATTGCTGGTATTATCCTTTGCTCCATCTTCCTGGTACTGACGATTGCCAATTCCGCACTGGGAGTTTATATCAACATGAACTACAGGGATGCCTATGATTTCCTTGACAGTCTGGGAATTGATTACAATTACTAAGACATTAAAAGACAGACGATTGTCTGGTTCATAATTGACTTACAAAAGAAGTGCCGGTATGCAAAGATGCGTACCGGCATTCTCTGTATACGGATAGTGGGTACGAAAGCGTTATCAGAATAGAAAAGTGCCTGCCAAGGTGAAAAGTTCTTTTTTGAGGAAATGAGTTATCAATTCCAAGACAAGAAGTTAATAAAGATTTAATTCTGCCGGAAAGGTATGGGATATGCCGGATATTCCGTGTATAGTAGGGGAAAGAAGTAACCGGGCATTTTTTGTATAAGGGGAAAGAGTATGAAAAAGAGACATATTTTATGGGCAATGGGGCTTGCTGTTTTACTGGCAGCAGGCTGCGGAAAGGCGAAAAATACCGAATGGAAAGTGACGCAGTATGCCGATGAGTCGGGACTGCAGGCAAATTTTTATACCTTAAGCAGCAACCGGGGAGAACTGATTATAATTGACGGCGGTTCCGAACAGAACGCCGGACAGGTGAAAGAGGTCATCCGGGAGAACGGCGGCGAGGTGGATGCCTGGATTTTGACGCATCCTCATCCAGATCATATCGGAGCTTTCGTAAAACTGTACGAGGATAAAGATATTAAAATAGATGCCATATATGATAATGGCGTGGATTATGAAGAGTATGACAGTGTGGATCAGGAATGGGATGACATTGCGGTTTTGCAGGAATATGAGGAATTGACGGAAAGCGCCTCCAATGTGGAAAGTGTGGAGGAAGGGGATGTTCTGCAGTTTTCAGATTTGTCCCTGCATTTCCTGAACAGTTATAGGAAGGGAATGTCGCAGACCACCAAGGATATGCCCAATAACAGTTCACTGGTGTTTACTGTGGAGTCGGAAGACAAGAGCATGCTCTTTATGGGAGACTGCTATGATGAAACACTGGGAAAGCAGATGATGCAAAACTATGACACGGAACTGGAAGTGGACTATGTGCAGGTATCCCACCACGGAAACCATACCATGTGCCGGGAATTCTACGAGAAAACGAAGGCAAAGGCTGCCTTTTTTGATGCACCGGAGTGGCTTATCCAGGGTGAACAGTTCGACACCCAGAAAAACATGGCAGAGATGGAAGAACTGGGGATGCAGATTTACGACTATACATCCTGCCCCAATGAGGTGGATTTGTAAGAGCAGCAAATTCCAAGGAACATGATATATGCTTTAAAGATGATAGAAAAGAAAGAGGCAAATACTGAAAAATAGAACAAATGCTTTAAACAAAGATAAGGTGTAAGAAGCAAAAAAAGCAAATGCTGCAAGGGAAAAGAAAACAGCCGGTATCCTGCTTCAGTTGGACGCCGGCTGTGTGTATTCAGAGGGTTAAGAGACCTCACATATAGGGTGGTTCCTCATCTTATTTCCCAATTACTTCTTTGATAGCGGCAAGCAGCTCATCATAGGTTTCATAAGCCGGAATGTCAGGATATTCTGCCTTGATGGCGTCGGTGGACTTGAATAAGAAGCCTGCTTTGCTGGCCTGAATCATGCCGAGGTCGTTGTGGCTGTCACCGCTGGCAATGGTATCGTAGCCGATGGACTGCAGAGCCTTTACCGTGGTGTATTTGGATTTCTCACAACGCATCTTGAAGTCGGTGATTTCGCCGTCGTCTGCGACCACAAGGGAGTTGCAGAAGATGGTAGGATAGCCGAGCTTCTTCATAAGAGGGCCCGCAAACTGGGAGAAGGTATCGCTGATAATGATAACCTGCGTCATTTCACGCAGACTGTCTAAAAATTCCTTTGCGCCTTCCAAGGGCTCAATTTTTGCAATGGTATCCTGAATTTCCTTTAAGCCGAGTCCGTGTTCCTTTAAGATGCCGATGCGGTATTTCATCAGCTTGTCATAATCCGGCTCGTCGCGGGTGGTTCTTTTCAGTTCGGGAATGCCGGTTTCTTCCGCAAAAGCAATCCAGATTTCGGGTACCAGTACACCTTCTAAGTCTAAACATACGATTTCCATAGTATTCTCCAATCCTTTTCCTAATTTTTGTTAACATTCATCAAATGACAAATTCCCTCAAATGATAATCTTCATCAAACGACAATCTTTATCAAATGACAACGCATAACCAGATGATTGATTTTCAACCGTCATTTTCATTATAGTGGAAAAGCATGGAAAACGCCATAAAAAAATCATCAAAATTGAATTTTTGCAAGACCGCAGCCGAGCCGCCTCTCAGCCGACGAATGGTTTGCCTTCCGGCCGCTGAACGGTCTGCCTCTCAGCCGACGAATGGTCTGCCTTCCGGCCGCTGAACGGTCTGTCTCCCGGCGCTGCCTTGTCCGTCTGCGCTGCCTGCGGCATCGTTTTCCCCTTCCGGCGCCTATCGGTTTTCCCTGGGTCCTCTTACGATGTCATAATAAGCATTGGAGGTCATGCGGTAAATAACGGTGTAGAAAACCGCAAACGCCGCAAAGCTTATTAAAGTGGTCAGAATAAACAGCCTGTTGTTTAAGAAGCCGAACAATAACAGGATTTTTTTAATCAGTGGGAAGGCAAAGCACAGGTGCAGACCGGCAAATAAAAGCGGCAGGAAAAAGACCGTTAAAAGCTGGGAATTGATGCTGCACCGGATTTCCCTGTCGGTAAGTCCCACTTTCTGCATAATGGCGAAGCGGGATTTGTCCTCGTAGCCTTCGGAAATCTGCTTGAAATAAATAATTAACACAGCAGCTAAAATAAATGCCACACTAAGCAGAATGCCTAAGAAGAACAGACCGCCGTAGGCAGAGCTATAAAGTCCGTTCTGTCATTTCCCACGGACTCCACAAGGAGCATGGCATCCAGGGAATTCTCCGTAAATATTCCGGATAAATCCACCTCCATATCGTGTATCATGATATCCTGTTCCTCTGCGGAAAGGGGTGTCCGGAATCCGTAATACCAAAGAAAAGCAGAGTAATCTTCGGGCAGCAGGCTGCGTACGGCTTCAAGATCAGGAACAACGATAAAATAGGTGCTGCCGATATAGGAATTGGTATCTTCCACATCAAAAAAGCTCTTCAGGGCAGCCTTCAGGTGATAGGTTGTCTGTCCGGGCAGTGTCAGCTCCTGATACGCATAATTCCTTCCTCCCTTTTTGTATAAAAACATTTCATAGGTATTCAGTGTGTAGTCTGTATCCATCATCCGGTTGTAGTCGTCAAGGGAAAAGAAATACAGCTGGCAGATACCGGAAAAGTTGTTCTGCGTCCGCAGGTAGTCTTCTTCAAAATCGGAAGGCAAAGCGCTGCCATCTAAGACACAGGATACATTCAGGTAGGAATAGGTAAGTAAATCCGAAGCCTGCGCATTGTGAAGCAGCATGACATCCTCCGCCTTTTTAGCAATAGATGCCGTGATTTCAGGAGCCACAGTGCCATAAGACAGACGCTCCTGCACCGTAATGCTGAAGTCCCTGGAATGCCGTTCCTTTAAACTGTCCTCTTCGCCGAAAAACAGGCAGGAGGAAGAAGCAGTCATAACCAGAACCATGGTTGCCAGGATGCAGATGGAAGCCAGCCCGGCACCGTTTCGTTTCATGCGGAAGGCCATGGATGAAACAGAAATAAAATGGTTGGGTTTATAGTAGTAGCGTTTGTTTTTCTGAAGCAGCTTCAAAAAGACCACGGAACCGGAAATAAACAAAAGATAGGTTCCGATAATGACCATGCAGACAGCTACGAAAAACCAGACCGTAGCGGAAATCGGGTCTTCAATGCTGACGGCAAGGTAGTAGGCGCCGCCTAAAATAAGGATGCCCAAAAGTCCCATCAGGAAATTGGCGCGGGGCGGTTTCTCCCCGAAGGACTCGCTGTGAAGCAGTTCCACCGGTCTTGACACGGTAATCCGGAAAAGATTGCGCAGCAGGTTAAGCAAAAAAATAAGGAGAAACAGAATAATGGTATAGCGGATACTGGACCAGGATACGATCAGCGTATACGTGACGCCGGCATGCAGCATATTCACAAGAAGCAGCTCCGCAAGCTTTAAGAGGAGAATACCCGCAAGCAGACCGAAAAACAGGGACAGAAAAGCCATTATTATGGTTTCAAAAAATAAAATAAGACCGATGTTCCGTTTATCCATGCCGAGGATGTTGTAAAGTCCGAATTCCCGGGTCCGTTTTTTCCTTAGAAAGCTGTTGGTGTAGCTTAACAGCAGTACGGAAAAGATAATGATAACCCATACGCCTAATTTCAGCAGGCTTATCAGCATGTCGCCGCCGCGCATGGCAGCCAGTGTTGGGGACACGGACAGCGCCGATACGATGTAGCACATGGCAATCGTGCAGATACAGGTTAAAAGATAGGGAATGTAAAATTTCCCGTTTTTTTTCATGCCGTTGGCGGCAAGCTTCATATAAAATCCTATTCTCATGCCCGATCACCGCCTGTCTGCTGAAGGAGAGTCAGCGTATCGGAAATTTTCTGGTACTGGGCGGAGAAGCTGTCCTGACCGCGGTAAATCTGGTGGAACACTTCGCCGTCCTTGATAAACAAAACTCTGCCCGCATGGCTGGCAGCCTTTACGGAGTGGGTAACCATCAGAATGGTCTGACCGGTGGTGTTGACCTCGTTAAACAAAGACAGCAGTTCGTCGGTTGCCTTGGAGTCCAGCGCACCGGTGGGTTCGTCGGCCAAAATAAGCTTGGGACCGGTAATCAGGGCGCGGGCAACGGCAACACGCTGCTTCTGTCCGCCGGATATTTCATAGGGATATTTTTTTAAGAGGGACGTAATTCCTAACTTTTCGGCGATGGGTGCCAGACGCACCTTCATTTCGTTGTAGCTTTTGCCGGCAAGCACCAGAGGAAGATAAATATTGTCCTCCACGGGGAATGTGTCAAGAAGGTTGAAATCCTGAAAAACGAAGCCCAGTTCATCTCTGCGGAAAGCAGCCATGTCGGACTCCCTGATATCGGAAAGATTGCGGCCGTCCAGAAAAACGGAGCCGCCGGTGGGACGGTCGAGGGCAGCCAGAATATTCAAAAGGGTGGTTTTACCGGAACCGGATTCGCCCATAATGGCGACATACTCGCCCTTTTCTACCTGAAAATTGACATTCTTTAAGGCTTCGACTTTGTTGTTGCCAAAGCGGGTTGTGTATACTTTTTTAACACCTTTCACTTCTAAGATACTCATATGAGAGCTCCTCCTTTTGTTTACTTATTTAACCTGGTTTCAGTATAAGAAAAAAGAGGAACCCATACCATGGAATCGGCTTACAATCCGGCGGGCAAATCTTACATTTCTGTAAGTTTTACCGGAAAAGTAAGGGAAACATCGGTGCCCATGTCGGGCGTGGAGGTGATGGAAAGGGTATGATTTAACTTATCACAGATGGTTTTGCAAAGGTAAAGACCGAGACCGCTTGCCTTCTTGTCACGTCTGCCGTTGTAGCCGGTATAACTGTTCTCAAAAATGCGGGGAAGGTCTTCCGGGGCAATGCCGATACCGGTGTCCTCTATATGCAGGGTATGTTTTTCCACGTCATAACGGATGGTAATGCCGCCTTTGCGGGTGTATTTTAAGGCATTGGACAAGAGCTGCTCAATGACGAAGGAAAGCCATTTTTCGTCGGTCAGCACCGTTGCCTCCACGGGCTCGTAATGGATGGTGAGCTTGCGCAGGATAAATTCGCCGGCAAATTTTTTGATGGTCTGGTTTAATATGGGAGTAAGCTCATATTCCCGGATGACATAATCGGTGGAAGTGGAGCCGAGACGCAGAAACATCATGACCATTTCCACGTACTGTTCAATGCGGAACAGGTCGCCGGAAATCTGGCGGGCAAGATGGGAGTCCTCATACTGCAGTGTCAGTTTCATGGCGGCAATGGGCGTTTTAATCTGGTGCGCCCACAGGGTGTAATAGGCAATCATGTCCTGATAGCGGGTCTCCGATGCAGTTTCCGCATCCTGAAATTCCTTTTGCAGTATGCGTAGGAGAGCCTGGTAATCTTCTTCCAAAATGCCGTCCGCCTGCGGGAGCGCCTGTATTAAGGAAGCGGTATGCTGTTCGAGATACGAAAGAAGGTCGTGTTTTTTCTTGAAGCCGGTAAAGTCGATGACAAGCAGCACAAGCCCCACTGTGAGGCATAACAGGAACGGATAAAGCGCCGCCATGACGGGCAGATGATACAGGGCAAAGGATACCGAAAACAAAATGCCGGTCAGAAGGAAAAACGCGATGAATTTTTTATGGGAAGAAAGATAATGCAGAAATAATTTCATAAGCTTCATCCTTTCTGTGGTTACACGGAAATCAGATATCCTTCTCCGAAACGGGTGGTGATAAAATCGGTCAGTCCCACCTCGTTTAATTTCCTGCGGAGGCGGTTCACATTGACGGTCAGGGTGTTTTCGTCCACGAAGCTGTCCGTTTCCCAGAGCCGCTCCATCAGCTTTTCGCGGCTGACGGTCTTACCCTTGTTTTCCAAAAGAGCGGAAAGGATGCGGGCTTCGTTTTTTGTAAGGGAAATTTTCTGCCCCTCGTAGGTAAGGGAGCCGTCTTCCTTATTAAAAAGAGCGCCCCGGTGCTCTAAAAGCGGAACGGCGGCGGTGAAGTCGTAGGTGCGCCGCAGCAGCGCCTGGATTTTTGCCATGAGTACATTGCCGTCAAAGGGCTTGGCAATAAAATCGTCCGCACCCATGTTCATTGCCATGACAATATTCATGTTGTCGGAGGCGGAGGATAAAATGATGACGGGCACCTTGGAAACCTTGCGGATTTCGCTGCACCAGTGATAGCCGTTATAGAAAGGAAGCGCTAAATCCAGCAGCACCAGATGGGGTGCAAAGCCGGCAAATTCCTTCATGACATCGCGGAAGTTTTCCACGCATTTTACGGAAAAATCCCAGCTTAATGCCTGCTTTTCCACCGCAGAGGCTATTCCTAAATCATCTTCGATAATAAGCAGTCTGTACATGTTGTCCTCCATTGATATTTAACGCAGCTGCATGCACGGAAAGCTCGCATACAGCTGCTTTACTGTCAGTCGTAACTATTCAGAACTCCATTCCCAAAATCGCTTCTGCGAAGCTTTCCTTTTGCTCATGTGGTTACTTCGCCATATAAAACTGCTTATCTGTCTGCATGCAAGCATTCACAGAAAGCAGTTTTGCATGGCTCTGAATAGTTACTCACATCATAGCACAACAACAAAAAAATTGCTACCTTGCAGAGAACGTGCGGGTGTGCTATATTTTAGATGACCGGCAGGGTCAATTTTACTTATCCGGAACGAAATATTTATTCGGAATGAAATGTTTACACAGAATGGAATTTTACTTATGAACGAAAAATTTTTTGATTTAAAAAAAGAAAAACAGGACAGAATGATAAATGCCTCGCTGAAGGTATTTGCGGAGGGCGGCTACGCGCATGCCAGCACGGACGATATCGTAAGGGAGGCCTCCGTCAGCAAGGGGCTTTTATTCCATTATTTCGGAAGTAAGTTAGGCACCTATGCGTTTATGTACCGGTACAGTGTGCGCTTTTTCCTATTAGAGCTGTCTGCGGCGAAGGTCGGCGGCAGCAGGAATGTCTTTGATATGGCAAAGCAGGTGGAACAGGCAAGATGGCAGGTGCTTAAGGGATATCCGTACCTTCTGGCTTTTTTACAGAAAAGCCGCACCGAAAATGTTAAGGAAGCGCTTCTGGAAACGGAAGACATGAAGGAAAAATTAGATGAGGCATATGAAAAAATACTGGCGGATGTGAACGCAGAGGGACTTCCGGCGGGCACGGATGCGAAAAAACTGCTGCAGATGCTTCTTTTCACCATGGACGGCATCATGAACGAGCAGTTTGGCAAAGGCGCATTTCAGGCGGACATGCTGCACGAAGAAGTGATTTCCTATTTAAATAATTTCCGCAATGCCCTTATGCCGCCGGAAGAATAAATTTATTTGTTCATTTTATAAACAGGGTCGGCGGGGTAGCCGCCCTTTAATTTCTGCATGCCGCGCTGTACGGCATCCCTGGAATTTTTCCAGTCCGCATCCTGGTTGCGGTAGTCAAATTTTTCGATAAGCCAGGACACATCCTCATAAAGACGGTCTAAATTCTTCTTTTCCAAATCACAGAGCATACGGTAAAAGCTTTCCTTCTCCTTGTCGGGAAGCTTGGTGTTCATGGCTTCGCACAAATCGCCAAAGTGGGGGATACAGAACCCCTTTCCGTTTTCAATGCGCCTGCGGAAATCCTCATCCTTCTGGTACATGATAAAAAAGGTGTCCAGATACCGGTCATAATGCTCCTTAAAATAATTGCATATGTAACAGGAGGCTTCCTTTTCCTTTGTCCAGGCGGAAACCGGATTTTCGGTACTTTCCTTTTTGAACATGGATTTGAAAGAGGATTTTTCCGGGCTGTAGGCCTGTACCTGTCTGCTGAATTCCTCAATCATGCGGCGGTAGTGGGTTTTTAAAATCCAGCCGTTGCCGAGTGTATTGCCGTACTGGAACATTTTCCGGAAATGGGTGCGGCAGAAGCCTGCGCGGTCCGTCATGTCACGTACATCGCTTTCCATGTAGGAAGAGCCGGAGCCTAAGACGAAATCCATCAAATCCTGTTCAATCTGGCGCTCAATGTGGCAGAAGGGACATTCATCATCGGCGTTTACCGCATCGTTCAGGGGAATCATATAGAGCTTTTCTTTCATATTTTCAAATCCTGCCTTTCTTATTTTCATTGTAGGGGATAACAGTAAATAAGGCAATGAAAAAAATAGGAAATATTTTTGTACGGATTGGTGTAATTATTAACATATTCTGTGCAAAAAAATTACAAATTTCTAAGAATTTTGCTATTGTGAAAAGTATGGGGAAACTATACAATCTAAGAAGAGGAATAATTAACGGAAAATTCTTTATAATAAACTTCAAAGATTCAAGCCGGAGCAGATGGTTCTGTATCGGTTTGCTATTTAGAATAACAGATTGTGGTGTGATTGGTTTTGGCATTTAACAGTATACATTTTTTACTTTATTTTTTACCTTTTTTCATGCTGGGGTATTATCTTACACCTGCAAAAGCAAAGAACTTTGTACTGCTTGCGGGCAGCCTTGTTTTCTATACATGCGGAGAGCCCTGGTATGTCCTGCTTCTGGTAATGTCCGTCCTGTTGAATTTTTATTCGGCAAAGATGATTGACCGTATAAAAGTGCAGGGGGACCGGCGGGCCGTCTTTTTGATGACGCTTTTTGTCGATGTGGGGATACTTGCTTTCTTTAAGCTGTCGCCTTTTATGCAGAAATGGTTGGGCGGGGAGATTGCGCTTCCTCTTGGTATCAGCTTTTACACTTTCCAGATTTTATCCTATCTGATTGATGTGTATAGGAGGGAAATCCCGGCGGAAAAATCACTGATTTCATTTGCCACGTATGCAGCCATGTTTCCCCAGATTTCTTCGGGACCGATAGTGTATTACAGTGAAATTTCCGGCGCGCTGCATGGCAGAAGGGTCACCTTAAAGGATTTGGACAGCGGACTGAAGACCTTTGTGTACGGTCTTGGCATGAAAATTTTAGTAGCGGACAGACTGGCAATTCTGTGGCATGAGCTGCAGACAACGGGTTTTGTGAGCATCAGTACGCCGCTTGCATGGCTGGGTGCTTTTTCTTATTCCATGCAGCTGTATTTTGATTTTTACGGCTATTCTTTAATGGCAGTCGGACTGGGACGTATGCTTGGCTTTAAGCTGCCGCAGAATTTCAACATGCCTTATATGGCAAAAAGCATACGGGAGTTTTACCGCCGCTGGCATATGACTCTGGGAAGATGGTTCCGCAAATATATCTATATTCCGCTGGGAGGCAGCAGGAGAGGACTTGCCGTGACATTGCAAAACCTGCTGATTGTCTGGCTGCTCACCTCTTTCTGGCACGGAGCGGGCGCCCATTTCTTTTTCTGGGGACTGGGGCTCTGTCTGTTCATTATGCTGGAGCGCATCATGGATATGGGCGGCGTTCTGGATAGAAGCAAGGTCTTCGGACATCTGTATGTGCTTTTTGTGGTGCCTCTGACATGGGTCTGCTTTGCAATCCCCGATCTGGGAGATCTACGGATCTATTTCGGCAGACTGTTTGGATTTGTCGCCGGCGTTAACGTAAAAGCAGGGGATTTTTTGCAGGCTCTTCAGAACTATGGTCTGTATCTTTTGGTGGGAGTACTGCTTTGTACCCCGCTTCCGAAAAAGCTTTTTGAACGATTCAAAAATAATTTTTTCGGTATGGTAATCCTGGCAATTTTGTTCTGGATGTGTGTGGACCGGATTTATTCTGCAGGAAACAATCCCTTTATGTATCTGAGATTTTAGTAAGGATGTAAAAAAGTGAAGGCTTTTAAGAACTTAAAATATACCGTTTTTATTTTCATATTGGTGCTGACCGGAATTGTGTATTATGAACGGCAGGACATTAGGGACGTCATTGGCGGCTTCCTGCATCCGGAGACGGAAAATCCCGGCGGTAATCCCGGTATGGTTTCGGGCGGTGACGGCTCCGGCAGTGCCTCGGAGGGGAATACTGCGGTTTCCGGAGGGGATGCGACCGGTGGCAATGCTTCGATTTCGGGCGGGGACAGTGTATCCGGAGGAGACAGCATTTCCAGCGGCGACGGTGTCCTTACGGGAAGTGTTTCCGGCGGGGACGGTACGGTACACTGGCGTTATCAGACGGTGGATGAGTCCTATTTTGATGATGCGGTATTTATCGGCGACTCCCGTACCGTGGGGCTGTACGATTACGCGGGGCTTTCCAACACCACCTTTTATGCCTCTACGGGACTTACGGTTTACAAGGTCTTTTCGGCGCCCATTGTTTCCGTGTCCGGACAGAAGAATAAGATCACCGTGGAAGAGGCGCTAAGCGAGCATCAGTTCAGGAAAATTTATTTTATGATCGGTATTAACGAAATGGGCACCGGCACGGTGGACACCTTTATGGAAAAATATAAGGATGTGGTGGCGCATCTGCAGGAGCTGCAGCCGGATGCCATTATCTATCTGCAGGCTATCATGCGGGTGAGCACAGAGCGTTCCAATAAGGGCGACTATATCAACAATCCCGGCATAGATGCAAGAAATGCGGAAATTGCCAAATTAGCGGACAATAAAAAGATATTTTATCTGGATGTAAATCCCCTTGTCTGTGATGATACGGGCGGACTGATAAAGGAAGATACCTTTGACGGCGTACACTTAAAAGCAGCCTATATTGATATCTGGAAGCAATTTTTGATGGACCACGCCATAGAATTTTATTAAAACACCAGGGTAATAAGCCGGGAATTCAGGCTGTGCTTGCACAAGCCTGGATTTTCGGCTTCATTACTCGCCAGGGAATGAGCATAAAAGGGGAGCGTAAGCGCCCCGATATGCGAATTGCGTGCAGGATTGCGGGAGGGCAAAGCCCGGAGCAATCCGTATGGTGTCGTTACACTCCCCCCAATCTTATCATAAGGAAGGTAAATATATGCGGATAGCGGATATGCATTGCGATACCATATCGGAGTTACTCAGGCAGAGAAGAGAACAGGCATCTGCCGCAGAAGACACCACAGAAGCACCGGCAGGCGGACAGTCCGAGGGGGCAGCTACGGCAGATACGCAGCCGGGTCTTGGGCAGAACACCTGTCATGTGGACCTTAGGAAGATGCAGAAGAGCGGCTATGTGCTGCAGAATTTTGCCCTGTTTGTGAACCTGGGAAAAGTGAAGGATGCCTGGCAGGAAGTACAAAAGCTGCGGGCACTCTACGAAGAAGAACTTCAGAAAAATCAGGATATTATCGCACCGGTGTATTCCTATGCGGATATAGAGAAAAATCTGGCGGACGGAAAAATGTCCGCTATGCTTACCGTGGAGGAAGGCGGTGTATGCGGCGGACGGACGGAGCGCCTGCGGGAGCTTTATAAGCAAGGTGTCCGCATGATGACACTTTCGTGGAATTACAAAAATGAACTGGGGCACCCCAATCTGTATGCCGAACTCAGAAACAGCATCCGGGCGGAGGAGCCGCACTTAACCCCGGAAGAACAGGATTATGCCCTGCAGAAATACTTAAATACGCCCGACACGGAGCATGGCCTGACGAAAAAGGGCAGGGAATTTTTGGAGTGCATGGAGGAAATGGGAATGATTGTGGATGTTTCCCATATGTCGGATGCGGGATTTTTCGATGTACTGCAGATGACAAAGAAGCCCTTTGTGGCAAGTCACAGCAATGCGAGAGCACTCTGTCCCTGCACCAGAAATCTGACGGATGATATGATACGGGCATTGGCGGCAAAAGGCGGTGTGGCGGGCCTAAATTTCTGCGCGGACTTTCTTTCGCCCTGCAGAGCCGGTGTGAAAAATCCGGGAACCATTGCCGATATTGTGCGGCATGCTTCCCATATGGTTAAAATCGGCGGAGAAGATTTCGTGGGACTGGGCAGTGATTTTGACGGCATTGATACCCATGCAGAACTGCCGGGAGCAGACTGCATGGACAGATTGTTTGCCGCCTTAAAAAAGAACGGATTTACCGAAAGACAGATTGATAAAATTTTCTGCAAAAACGTGATGCGACTGTACCGGGAGGTACTGTAAAAGATACCGGTAATCGGCAAGCATTTGTAAAGTCTGCTGTTAATCGGCAAGCGCTTCGTAAAAGAATCTGATATTTTCAAAGGCATAGGCCGGTTTATAAGAGGATGAGGCCACTTCTTCGGGAGTGGCTTCTCCCGTATATACCACACAGGTGTCCACACCGGCATTGATACCGCATAAAATATCCGTGTAAAGACGGTCGCCCACCACAATGGTTTCCTCCTTGGAAAAGCCGTAGGTTTTCTGACAGAGCTCCACCATTTCGGGAGCGGGCTTTCCTAAATAGACCGGTTTCTTTCCGGTGGAAGAGGTGAGCATGTTGCAGATGGAACCGCAGTCGGGAATAAAGCCGAAGTCAATGGGGCAGCATAAATCAGGGTTTGTGGCATAAAACGGCACGTTCCGAGTGGTCAGTACCTCACAGGTTTTGATGAGCTTTTCATAGGTGAGCTCGCTGTCGTAGGCGACCAGTATGCAGGCAATGTCCGGCTCCGCCTGTTCCGTAACAAGAAGCCCTTTGCTTCGAAGCTCCTTAATATAGGAAGCGGTTCCCAGCACATAGATTTTTTTGCCGCTAAAATGCTCCTGCATAAAAAGGGTGGTAACGTAGCCTGCCGTGGCAAACTGTTTTTCCTCCGTGGCAAGCCCGAAGCATTCTGCAAATTTTTTTACATAGTCATCATTGCTTTTGGTGGAGTTGTTGGTGATAAAACAGGCGGCGCCGCCGATGGACTTAATGTAGGAAATCAGTTCGGCACTGCCGTCAAATAAGGTGTTTCCCACCGCAATGGTGCCGTCTATATCAAATAAAAACAATTTCTTTTTTTTCAGATTGTTCATGTCGCACATAAGGATTCTCCTTGCCGTTTGTTTTTCTTAGTATGTCAGGAATGCCCTTATTATATAGCACGGAGAAAGGAGATGTAAATAGCTTGCCCCCGTTTTCCCCGCATGGTAAAATAAAGAGAAAAGTGAAAATAAGAAATTAAGGAAAGAAACAGTAGAAAAGAGGAAGCAATATGAAACTGATTTCATGGAATGTAAACGGACTTCGTGCCTGTGTGGATAAAGGATTTATGGATTTTTTTAAGGAAGCGGATGCGGATGTTTTCTGTATTCAGGAGTCCAAGCTCCAGGCGGGACAGATTGACCTGCCGCTTGAGGGGTATCACCAGTACTGGAATTATGCGGAAAAGAAGGGCTATTCCGGTACGGCGCTTTTTACCAAGCAGAAGCCTCTGAGCGTTACCTACGGCATAGGCATCCCGGAGCATGACAAAGAGGGACGTGTGATTACGGCGGAATTTGCGGATTTTTATGTGGTGACGGTTTACACGCCCAACTCCCAGAGGGAGCTTACGAGGCTATCCTACCGTATGGAATGGGAAGCGGCATTTTTAGCCTATATCAACGGGCTGAACGAAAAGAAGCCGGTTATTTTCTGCGGCGACTTAAACGTTGCCCACAAGGAAATCGATTTGAAAAATCCCAGGACAAACCGCCACAATGCCGGTTTTACGGACGAGGAGAGGAGCTGCTTTGACAAGGTGCTTGAGAGCGGCTACATCGACACCTTCCGCTATTTTTACCCGGATGCGGAGGGTATCTATTCCTGGTGGTCCTATATGTTCAAGTCCAGAGAGAAGAACGCAGGCTGGCGTATTGACTATTTTGTGGTGTCCAAAGCTCTGGAGGACAGGCTGAAAGGTGCATCCATTCACACGACGGTCATGGGCTCCGACCATTGCCCCGTGGAATTAGATATCCGATAAAGGAGCGGAATGGGAATATGCCGGAAAAGAACCGATTGCCGAGAGAATTTTTTATGACGGATGCCCTTGTTTTGGCACAGGCACTGCTTGGAAAAATCATGGTGCACCGGACTCCTTACGGAACTGTAAGGGGCATCATTACCGAAACGGAAGCCTATATGGGCGTGGAGGACAAAGGCTCCCACACCTACATGGGACGCCGGACGGAACGCACGGAGCCCATGTTTCACATAGGCGGAACTTCCTATGTGTATTTCATATACGGCATGTATAACTGTATGAATATTACGGCGGGGGAAGCGGAAATTCCGCAGGCGGCTCTCATCCGTGCGGTGGAACCGGCGGACGAAGCATCCCGGAAAATCATGGAAAAACTCCGGGCACAGAAGTTGTCACGCAGAAAAAAAGCTCCGGAGCATGCAGGCGCGCAGAGTGCAGGCATTCCGGACAAGAGTGCAAAAGAACAGCCTGCGCCGGATAAGGGCGCGCAGCTTCCGGCTTCCGTACGGAAGCATCTGGCAGACGGACCGGGCAAGCTTTGTATCGCCATGGACATTACGAAGAAGGACAACGATGTGGACATGGCGGAAAGCGAAGATTTTTTCCTGACAGAGGGCATAGAAGTAGAGGAAGCACAGATTGAAAAGGGCAGGCGGATTGGCATTGATTATGCGGAAGAAGCCGCCGATTACCTGTGGCGGTTTACCCTGAAAAAATAGGATTTGGGAAGGATGACGGCATGAGCTTACGTTTTGTACTTGGTAGTTCCGGCTCGGGAAAGAGCATGCGGATTTACAGTGAAATCTTAAAAAGAGCAAAAAAAGAACCGGAACGGAACTTCTTAATTGTGGTGCCGGACCAGTTTACCATGCAGACCCAGAAGGAACTGATTGTGCACCCCGACAACGAAAGCCGGGGTATTTTAAATATCGATGTATTAAGCTTTGGCAGACTCTCCCACAGGGTGTTTGAGGAGGTGGGCAGAAAGAATCTGCCGGTGCTGGACGACACGGGAAAGAGCCTGATTTTGCGGAAGGTGGCGGGGCAGTGCCGGGGCGAGCTTTCCTATCTCGGCACCTATTTACAGAAGCAGGGCTACATCCACGAAATCAAAAGCGCCATATCCGAATTCATGCAGTACGGCGTATCGGTAAAGGATGTTTCCCGGCTGATGGAGTATGCGAAGAAAAAGGGCGCCCTGTACTATAAGCTGAAAGATCTGCAGGTGCTGTACGACGGTTTTATGCAGTTTATCCGGGATAAATTCATCACCACGGAGGAAACACTGGATGTGCTGTGCGAAGCCATTCACAAGTCCAGAATCGTGAAGGACAGTGTGGTGGTGTTCGACGGTTTTACCGGCTTTACCCCCATCCAGTATAAGGTCATCCGGGAGCTGTTACTTTGTACGGAAGAAGTCTGGCTCACCATGACGCTGGATGTGCGGGAAGACCCTTTTACCCCGGACGGGGAGCAGAAGCTGTTTCATCTGAGCAAAAAGACCATAGAGGATGTCTGCCGTATTGCCAAGGACGCGGGCATTCCCCGGGGCGAAGATTTGTATATGGGAAAGGACGGCGGCTATCCCCGGTTTCGGGAAAATGCGCCCCTTGCGCATCTGGAAAAATCCCTGTTCCGGTATCCCACCGAAAAATACGAGGGGGACCTTGCGGGGGAGGAAATCGTATTGTCTGCCGCCTCCACTATCCGGGAAGAAGTGCGGCAGATGTCCATTCTCATTGAAAAACTCATCCGGGAAAAAGGGTATGCGTACCGGGATATTGCGGTGGTAGCCGGCGATCTGGCGGGTTATGTGGAGCAGATAAAAACACAGTTTACGCTGCTTAACATTCCCTGTTTTATCGACCGGACCAGGGGCATTGTCCTAAACCCTCTGACCGAATACATAAAGAGTGCGCTGGAAATTCTCATCTATGATTTTTCCTATGAAAGTGTATTCCGGTATCTTCGGAGCGGACTGGCGGATTTTACCCGGGAAGAAGTGGACAAATTAGAGAATTACTGTATCCGGACAGGTATCCGGGGAAGGCGTGCGTGGACGAGGCAGTTTACCCATAAAACCGCAAAAATGAAGGAAAATGTGGACCTTTTATGGGAAATGGACGCACTCCGGGAAAGACTGGTGGAAGAGCTTTCGCCCCTTCTTATGCTGCATTCCGATAAAACGGAAGACTATGTGAAGGCATTGTACGACTTTCTTGTAAAGAACAAAGCGGCGGAAAAAACGGCTGCTTACGAAGAGAAATTTGCCCGGCAGAAGGATGCGGTCCGGGAGCGGGAATATGCGCAGGTTTACCGGCTTACCATGCAGCTTTTGGAGCAGATGATGGAGCTTTTGGAGGGCGAGAGCATGACCCTGCCCGAATTCAGGGAAATTTTAGAGGCAGGCTTCGGCGAAATTGAAGTGGGCAGTATTCCCCAGAACGTGGACAGGGTGCTGGTCGGCGACATGGAACGAACCCGCTTAAAAGAGGTAAAGGTGTTGTTTTTTGTAGGCATCAACGACGGAAATATTCCGGGCAATAACGGCAGCGGCGGCATTATTTCCGATATTGACCGGGAATTTTTACGGGAGTCGGAAATCGAACTGGCGCCCACGCCCAGGCAGCAGATGTATATCCAGCGGCTTTATCTGTACTTAAATATGACAAAGCCGTCCGAAAGGCTGTATCTTTCCTATTGTAAATTAAACGGGGAAGGAAAGACCCTGCGCCCGTCCTATCTGGTGGATGTGGTGAAGGATTTGTTCCCCGCACTGAAGGTGAAGCTGCCGGAGCTGGCGCCTGTGTATGAGCAGATTTATTCCCCGAGAGAAGGGCTTCCTTATCTGGCGCAGTCCCTGCGGGACTATGCGGAGAGGGGCGACCTTACGGTGGAGGACGGTATTTTTGCCGAAGGAGAAGGCGGGGGACAAAAGAGTCTGGCAGAACAGACGGATACCCTTTTCGAGGCTTACCGGCAGAATGCGGACTATGCGTCGGTGGTGAAAAAGCTTATGGACGCCGCCTTTTACCATTACCGCGAGGACGGGCTTTCCCGTGCGGTGGCAAAGGCTTTGTACGGCAGTATCCTGATGAACAGCGTCAGCCGGGTGGAAACCTATGCGGCATGTGCATACAGGCATTTCCTGCAATATGGATTGAAGCTGCAGGAGAGGCAGGAATTCGGCTTTGAAGCAGTGGATATGGGAAATGTGTTCCACAGTGTGCTGGAGGGATTTTCCCATGCGCTGGAGGGCAGCAACTATACCTGGTTTGACTTCCCGAAGGAATTTGCGGAAAAAACCGTAAAAGAGGTCATGAGCCTGTGCGCGGCGGAGTACGGCGACACCATTCTGTATGCTACCGCGCGCAATGCCTATGCCGTGGAGCGTATGGAACGTATTCTTCTGCGGACGGTGGACACGCTGCAGTATCAGCTGCGAAAAGGCTCTTTTAAGCCGGAGAGCTATGAAATGTCTTTCTCGGCGGTATCGGATCTGGACAGCGTGAACATTTCCCTTTCCGAAGAGGAAAAAATGAAGCTGCTCGGCAGGATTGACCGTGTGGACACCGTGGAGTCGGAGGGAAAAATCTTTGTTAAAATCGTGGATTACAAATCCGGCAACAAAAAGTTTGACATTGCGGCGCTTTACTACGGTCTGCAGCTTCAGCTTGTGTTATACATGAATGCCGCCGTGGAGCAGGAAAAAAAGAAGCACCCCGGAAAAGAGGTGGTACCCGCCGCCATGCTTTACTACCATGTGGCGGACGACTGTCTGGAAACGGAGACGGAGCTCACGGAAGAGGAAATCAACCGGAAAATCCGGGAAAATCTCAGGGCAAACGGCGTCATCAATAAGGACGAGGCGGTTATTGACAGACTCATTGACGAAAAAAGCGGAAAGTCCGATGTCATTCCGGTGGAATTTAAGAAAGACGGAACGCTGTCTTCCCGCTCGGATGTGATGGATGAGGCGGAAATGGAAGAGATTTCCCGGTTTGTAACCGGCAAAGTCAAAAAGCTGGGCAGGGAAATCCTAGAAGGAAAGGTGTCCTGCAACCCTTACAAAAAGGACAGGGAAAGCGCCTGTACCTACTGCCCCTACAAGGGCGTGTGCGGCTTTGATACCGGCATGGACGGCTATTCCTACCGGGTGCTGCCGGACATGGACAAGGATACCGCCATGGAGCATATCCGGAAGGAACTGGACGAGGAGCAGGAATAAGCTGCGCTAAGTTACGCAGCAGTGTAATATGTCGTATACGGCGCAATATGCCGCATGTAACATAATGTGCCATATACGACATAATATGCCGTATGGCATATGGAAATGATACAGAAAAAAGGCAGGGAGAAAGAATGGCAGTAAAATTTACACCGGAACAGCAGCAGGCAATCGATTTGCATGACTGCAACATATTGGTGTCGGCAGCAGCCGGAAGCGGCAAGACGGCGGTACTTTCGGAGCGTATTGTGAAAATGGTATGCCGGGAAGAAAATCCGGTGGATATCGACAGACTGCTGGTGGTGACCTTTACCAAAGCGGCGGCGGCCGAGATGCGGGAGCGTATCAGCCAGGCAATCTTAAAGAGGCTCAATGAGGACGGCGGAAACGAGCATCTGCAGAGGCAGGCGGCGATTATTCACAATGCCCAGATTACCACGATTGACAGCTTCTGTCTGTTTGTGCTGCGCAACAATTTTGAGGACATCGGTCTGGATCCTGCCTTCCGGATTGCGGATGAAGGGGAAGTGGAGCTGCTGTCCCAGGACGTGATGAAAGAAATGCTGGAAGAGCATTTTGCCGCTGGGGAAGAACGGTTTTTCCATACCATCGAATATTTTTGCCCGAACGGCAGGGAAAGTGTGCTGGAGTCGCACATTCTGCAGCTCTATAGGTATGCGTTAAGCTATCCGTTCCCCGAAAAATGGCTTCGGGAACGGAAAAAAGATTATGTATACGAAACGGTGGAGGATATTGCCGCATCGGATGCCGGGGTGTTTCTGTTCGGACATTTACAGAAGCTGCTTGCCGGTGTCGCAGAGGAACTGAAACGGGCGGAGAGCATCTGTGAGGAACCGGACGGCCCCTACATGTACGGCGAGGTGCTGGAACAGGAGAGGGAGGCAATCGAAAAGATAGCCCGTGCCGAAAACTTAGTGCGTCTTTCCGAACTGCTTCCGGCTTTCATGCCGGGAAAATTTCCGGGAAAAAAAGACGACTCCGTTTCCGCGGAAAAAAGAGAGCAGGTAAAGAACCTGCATGACAAGATAAAAAACATGGTCAAAAAAATGCAGACATCCTATTTTAACCTGCCCTTCGAAACCGTATTCCGTCAGGCAAAAACGGCAGCGGAGGCGGTGGAGTCGCTGGTGGACTTAAGCCTGGAATTCATGGAAAGGCTGAAAGTCAAAAAGACGGACAAAAAGCTGCTGGATTTCTCGGATATGGAGCATTATGCCCTGCAGATACTGGTGGAAGAGGACGAAGAGGGCAATATGGTGCCCACCAAAACGGCGCTGGAGTACCGGGACTATTTTGAAGAGGTGCTGATTGACGAATACCAGGACTCCAATTTAGTGCAGGAATATCTCCTAAAGGCGGTGGCAAGAGAGAAAGACGGCAAAAAGAACCGCTTTATGGTAGGCGACGTGAAGCAGAGCATTTACAAATTCCGACTGGCAAGACCGGAGCTTTTCTTAGAGAAATATGTCACCTATTCCCTGACGGACGGAGAAAACCGGAAAATTGATTTGCACAAAAACTTCCGCAGCCGGAACGAAGTCATTGATACGGTAAACGATGTTTTTTCTAAAATCATGCAAAAAGAGCTGGGCGGCATTGTATACGATGAGGAAGCGGCACTTTATGCCGGAGCCGTATATCCGGAAAATCCCGGCTGTGAGAGCGAGCTGCTCCTGATAGAAAAGCCGGAAAAAGAAGCGGAACTGGATGCCAGACAGACGGAAGCGCTTCTCATTGCAGCTAAAATCAAAGAGCTGCTTGCCGGTTTTCGGGTAACGGATAAAGAAACCGGAGCGCTGCGGCCTGTCCGTTACAAGGATATTGTCGTTCTGCTCCGTACCAACAGCGGCTGGGACGAACCCTTCAAGGACACGCTCTCGTCCCAGGGCATTCCTGCCTATATTGAAGGAAAAACGGGCTATTTTGCATCCAAAGAAATTCAGGATGTGCTGTTATTCTTAAAGGTATTGGACAACCCGCTGCAGGATATTCCCCTGTACGGCGTAATGAAATCCGTGTTTGGAGGCTTTACGGAGGAAGAGGTGGCGGTTCTTCGCAGCGTGGAGGAAAAGGACGAGCCGCTGTACGAAAATTTACGGCGTCATGCGGAAGAAAAATATGCAGGATTTCTTGCAAAAATCGACAAATACCGGGAATATGCGACCTATATGACCATTTTAGAGCTTTTGCAGACCCTTTTTGAGGAGCACGATTACCTCGCCTATGTATCGGCGCTGCCCGCCGGGGAGAAGCGGCTTGCCAATGCGGAAATGCTGCTTACTAAAGCGGCGGCTTATGAAAAGAACAGCTATTACGGCCTGTTCCACTTTATCCGTTATGTGGAACAGCTGGAGAAATACGACGTGGACTACGGAGAAGCGGTCACGTTGGATGAAAATGCGGACGTAGTACGGATTATGAGTATTCATAAGAGCAAGGGTCTGGAATTCCCGGTGGCGATAGTGGCAGGTCTGTCCAAAAAATTCAACATGCAGGATGCTGCGAGCCCCATCATTATGGATATGGACTTGGGGCTGGGCGTGGATTATGTGAACACGGAGAGCCGTGTCAAAAATAAGACCTTGCGGAAAAATATTCTGGCAACCAAAATGAAATTAGATAATCTGGCGGAGGAGCTGCGTGTGCTGTACGTTGCCATGACCCGTGCCAGGGAGAAGCTGATTTTGACCGCCTGCACGGAAAAGACGGAAGAAAAGGTGCAGCCTGGGGAAGACAGCCGGGCAGAAACAGCCGGCAAAGGTGACAGCAGACTGCTGTCCTACGCGGAGCTGACATCGGCAACCAGCTTTTTACAGTTTTTGTTACCGGTATTTTCCAACATAAAGGTAGTGACCATGGAGGATTTAGGGCTTTGTGCCATCAAAGAGGAAGTGGACAGGGAGAGCCGGAAACGCAGACTGCTTACGGACAGGACAGCGGATGCGGAGGCTCTGCAAAAACTGACGGAGCGGTTTTCGTTTGTTTATCCTTACGAGAATCTACAAAATCTGTATACCAAGACAACGGTTTCCGAACTGAAAATGGCAGCCTTGGAGGAAAAGGAAGAAACCGCGGAGCTTTTCCCGGAAAAGGAAGTGGTTCCCTACGTGCCGGGCTTCATGCGGGAAAAAGAAAAAATCTCCGGAACCACAAGAGGAAGCGCCATGCACCGGCTTATGGAACTGGTGGATTTTACCAGAAATTATGCGGGCTGGCAGGATGTGAAGGCGGTTATGCAGGATTTCCTGCAGGAAGGAAGATTGTCCGCCGAATACGAAGAAGCCATAAGAGTGGACAAAATCCTGCACTTTTTACAGTCGCCTTTAGCGGGCAGAATGCGGAAAGCCCAGGAAAGGGGAAAGCTTTTCAGAGAGCAGCCATTTGTGTACGGTGTGGAAACAAAGGAAGGCGAAACGGTTCTTATTCAGGGTATAGTGGATGCGTATTTTGAGGAAGAGGACGGTATTGTACTTTTAGACTATAAAACGGATGTGGTGGAAAACGGCGAAGAATTGGTTAAACGGTATCAGACACAGATAGATTACTATGAAAAAGCACTCCACAACCTAACGGGAAAGAGGATGAAGGAGCGTATCCTCTATTCCTTTTATTTAGGCTGTGAAATGCAACTATAGGGAATGACTTTTGCCTGTTTTAAGTTGTCCTGACCCTTAAAAAGGGTGCGTATCGCACCGGATTAGTCTTCGGTGGTAATCAGATATCGCTTGGTCTGCGGTACCTTTAAGAGGGCGATAGCGCCGATCAGGGTGAAGATTAATTCGGGGAGCATGTAGCTTCCGTTATACAAAAAGCTGTAAAGGAAGGTGTTGTCCGTGGAGAAACCGTTCCACAGTTCGCCGAAGCTCTTCCATATGATTACACCGGACAGAAAATGGCATGCAAAGCGGAGAACAATAGCAAGTGAAATACCGCCTATCCAGCCTGCAAGGCCCCTTTTGCGGAAAATTCCTGCAAGACCGAGCACCGTGAATGCCACGATATAGTCAAGCAGAATGCAGGCAATGAGCATGCCGGGTGTAAGCCCCCAGCCGAAGATACCGTCAACGATACCCTGGGTAAACTGCACTAAAGAGAATACGAAGGATACGGTAAGACCTGCTCCCAATCCTCTTCTGATAGAGAAAAGCACGATGGGAAGCATGGACAGCAGGGTAATGGAGCCGCCCCAGGGAAGACGGTAAACACGAACGTAGCTTAATACGGTAGCCAGTGCCACCATAACAGCGCCTTCCACAAGAATTTTTGTTTTGTTTTTAGACATAAAAAAACCTCCTTGGTTGACAAAGAGGGACACAAAGTAATGAGCATCGGAAAAGATGTCTCGTTGCTTCCTTACGCCGGTATTATCCGGTTCAAGTAGTGAGGGTTAGTATCTGAAGATACAATCTCAGCGAAATGCGCCCCTAGCAATGTTTCTGTTTTATGAAAAAAACTATAAGGGTTTTGCAGAAATTTGTCAATGATTATTTATAAAAGTAAGGCAGAAAGGAACGGAATATGAAAAAATATGTATTGTTTGATCTGGACGGAACCTTGACGGACCCCATGGTGGGCATCACTACCTGCGTACAGTATGCGCTTGCGGCAGCAGGCATAGAGGAGCCGGATCTGCAGAAGCTGACGCCGTTTATCGGACCGCCCTTAAAGCAGAGTTTTATGGAATTTTACGGCTTTTCGGACGAAAAGGCAGAGCAGGCGGTGGAAAAATACCGGGAGCGTTTTAAGGATGTGGGCATTTTTGAAAATGAAGTTTACGAGGGTATCCCGGAGCTGCTTTCTTCCTTAAAAAAAGAAGGAATGCTTCTCTCCGTTGCGTCCAGTAAGCCGGAGGTCTTTGTGAAAAGAATTCTTACCCATTTTTCCATAGACAGCTATTTTGATGCCGTAGTGGGCAGCGAACTGGACGGCAGACGCACGGACAAAAAAGAAGTGGTGGCAGAGGCGCTTAAGAGGCTGTATGAAAAGGATGCGGAGAAGGCAGAAAAAACAGAAGGAACTGCTTTGCTTGATGCAGCAAAAAGAAAATGTACCTACATGGTGGGTGACCGGAAGTTTGACATCATAGGGGCGAAGGCGGAAGGCGTTATCAGTGTGGGCGTCACATACGGGTACGGTTCCGAAGAAGAGCTACTTGCCGAAAAACCGGACTTTCTGGCACACAGTGTGGACGAATTAAAGGAGATTTTGATAGGAAATATAAAAGATTGACACCCTATAAAATAGGGTATACTATAAAAATATACACAGGAGAAAAGTAAGAGGAGAATGACAAGAACCTTTATTGAAGTACCATTATTTTCCAGAAGATGGAGAGAAATCGGTTTAGGGGAAGAAAAATTGAGGATGTTGCAGGTAATGTTGCTGAAGGACCCGGAGTCCGGACCGGTGATGGAAGGTACCGGTGGAATTCGTAAGGTACGCTTTCCGTTAAAGGACAGAGGAAAGAGCGGAAGTATTCGCATGTGCTATACAGATTTTGCCGAATACGAAGTGATATATCTGATTACTGCCTTTGAGAAAAAGGAACAGGAAAATCTTTCCGATGAGGAAAAGAATGTGCTGAAGAAATTGGTTAAAGCTTTAAAGGAAGAAGCAGCAAAGAATAGGGGATGATTTCTATGAGTTCACTGTTTGATGATTTAAGAGAAGGACTTGAGGAAGCAATTTCATATGAAAAGGGAACCGGCAAAGCAAAGACAAAAACATATATGATTTTACCGGTCAATGAATACAGCAATAAGGAAATCAGAGAAATACGAATGAAAGCCGGAATGACACAGAGTGTATTTGCTTCCTATATGGGAGTATCAAAAAAGACTGTAGAAGCATGGGAATGTGGCAGAACACACCCTACCGGACCGGTATTCAGGCTGCTGGATATTCTGGCATCCGGTGAAGGCATAGAGTACATTGTTGCAAAAGACCATTGAAGAAGTGCCTGAACACAAAAAAGCAGAAAAAGGACATGCGGGAAATTGTGCTGCATGTCCTTTGTTTTTTATTTTTCGTTTTTTAAGAACCCTGCACTATGCAGACTTAAGGCTCATAAAATTACAGTAACTGCAGATTTGCCTTTTCCGCCTCTGCCATCATGTCATCCGGCCACAAAGAGCACTGTACTTCGCCGATGTGAGCTTTTCTTAAGAAGAACATACAGATACGGGACTGACCGATACCGCCACCGATGGTGTAAGGCAGTTCTTCGTTAATAATGGCTCTCTGGAAAGGAAGCTCAGCCCGGTCTAAGCAGTTCGCTTTTTCAAGCTGGGAGAGAAGCGCATCCTTGTCAACGCGGATACCCATGGAGGAAAGCTCCAGAGCAATATCAAGCACCGGATAATAAACCACGATGTCCGCATTTAAGGACCAGTCATCATAGTCCGGCGCACGTCCGTCGTGACGCTCACCTGACTCCAGAAGGTCACCGATCTGCATGATACAGACAGCGCCCTTGGCTTTGGTGATGTAATATTCTCTTTCCTTCGGTGTGTTGTCCGGGAACATTTCTTCCAGTTCTCTTGTAGTGATAAAGAAAATATCATGAGGAAGAATTTCTTCTATGTAGTCATAATGAATGGACATGTATTTCTCGGTCTTGCGGAGAACCTTGTATACACTGCGTACGGTATCCTTCAGGGTATCCAGCGTACGGTCTTCCTTTTCGATAATTTTTTCCCAGTCCCACTGGTCTACATAAATGGAATGGATATTGTCCACTTCTTCATCGCGGCGGATGGCGCTCATATCGGTATAAAGACCTTCTCCTACATGGAAGCCGTATTTTTTCAGTGCGTAACGTTTCCATTTTGCAAGAGAGTGTACAATTTCAGCTTCTCGGCCGTCCTGACCGGATATATCAAATGTAACAGGTCGCTCTACACCGTTTAAGTTGTCGTTCAGACCGGAAGAGGGGTCAACAAATAAAGGTGCGGATACACGTAAAAGATGAAGTCTTTCGGCAAGCAGCGTCTGGAAAAAATCTTTTACGGTCTTGATAGCAATCTGGGTATCATACAGATTCAGCTCTGATTTATACCCCTTCGGTAAAATCATCTTGCTCATACGGATTTTCTGTTCCTTTCTATGTTAAATATAAACTAATACTCTAACTATTCTATTTAACTGCTTTTTCATTCACTTTGCAAGAAGAACGTTTGTTCTATTTTTCTGTTGCTTTTTCATAAAGAATGTGATATTCTGATTATAGAACATTTGTTCTGAATTTGCAAGAGCAGAAAGGCGCGGATACCGAAATGGAATATCTGGCAGACGGCAATATGAGCCTGATGGACAAGCTGGCAGTTTTAAGCGATGCCGCGAAATATGATGTAGCCTGCACATCCAGCGGCGTGGAGAGAAAGGGCGACGGAAAGCATATGGGAAACTGTGCGGCGGGAGGCATCTGTCACAGCTTCAGCTCGGACGGCCGGTGCATATCCCTATTGAAAATCCTGCTTTCCAATGAATGTGTATATGATTGTAAATACTGTCTGAACCGCCGCTCCAACGACATCAGAAGGGCAAGCTTTACCCCGGAGGAGGTCTGTGAGCTGACTATCCAGTTTTATCGCAGAAATTATATAGAAGGCTTATTTTTAAGCTCCGGTATCCTGCATAACCCGGACTATACCATGGAGCAGCTTTACCAGACTCTTTATCTGCTGCGCAGAAAGTATCATTTCGGCGGATATATTCATGTGAAGGCGATTCCGGGAGCGGACCCGCGGCTCATCCGGATGACGGGCTTTTTAGCAGACCGTATGAGTGTAAATTTGGAGCTTCCCACCGCGGATGGACTTAAAAACCTGGCTCCGTCCAAAAACCGGAAGAAAATCCTGACACCCATGCGGCTTATCCAGAATGGCATTGAAAGCAATAAAAATGAACTTACCTTATACAAGAAGGCGCCCGTTTTTGTCAGCGGCGGGCAGTCCACGCAGATGATTATCGGTGCCACGCCGGAAAGCGATTACCAGATTATGAGGGTGGCGGAGAGCCTCTACGATGGTTTCGGATTAAAGAGAGTTTTTTATTCTGCTTTTGTAAAGGTAAATGAGGACAAAGCATTGCCGAGCCTTCCGGGCGGACCGCCGCTTTTAAGGGAACACAGGCTTTATCAGGCAGACTGGCTTCTCCGGTTCTACGGGTTTAGGGCGGAGGAGCTGCTCAGTGAATCACGACCGTTTTTCAACGTGATGTTAGATCCGAAGGAGGACTGGGCAATCCGGCATCTGGAGCTGTTTCCCATGGAAATCAACAAGGTTTCTTACGAGGAGCTTCTGCGTATTCCGGGAATAGGTGTGAAAAGCGCCCAGAGGATTGTCAAAGCCAGACGCACGGCGGTACTGGATTTTGACTCCCTGAAAAAAATGGGAGTGGTGCTTAAAAGAGCCCTGTATTTTATTACCTGTAAGGGGCGTATGATGTATCCGGTAAAGGTGGAGGAAGATGCAATCGTGCGAAATCTTACACGGGACAACAGGGACAAACTGCAGTTTTCACAGGACGGTATGACTTACCGGCAGTTATCCCTGTTTGATGACAACCGGTATACGGTAAATCCTACCGTGGCAGATAGTGGAAAGGTATTGCTGGGACAGATATAGAGGAGGAAAGATGACGGCAGAGAAAACTTTTTTTATATGTGAAGACAGCATGGAAGGGATTTTTACGGGTATTTATGAGGCATACGAAAAAAGACAGACTCTTGACAACATACACCTTACCGTAGGGGAGGTGGCGCAGCCATCCCTGTTTTCGACTTATGAATATGTGAAGCCTAAAGAAGAGAAAGCAGAGAAGGTCATGCGTACCTTAAAAAAGAAATTTTCCGAAGAGGATTACCGGACAATCTGCTATGCGCTTTCTTCTCCGGATGAAAGAAAGGCGGATGTGGTTTTCCACACTATAGTGTGGGGACTGAAAGGGCAGTACAGGCACAGTATTTTAGAACATTTGTCCAACGATAATGTGCGTATCACCATGGAGCTTGCCAGAAACGCCGGCAATGAATATCGGCACTTGAGAGGCTTTACACGTTTTACGGAACTGCAGGGAGGCGTTCTGTACGGGGTGATTTCGCCTAAAAATGCTATTCTGCCGGAGCTTGCGGAGCATTTTGCCGACAGACTGCCCGGAGAAAATTTTGTTTTACGGGATGAGGGGAGAAATCTGTATGCTCTCCATCCGGCATATAAGCCATGGTTTCTGATGACACCCACAGGTAGGGCGGAAGTGACGGAAGCCGGATGGTCGGAAACGGAAGCCTGTTATCAGGAACTGTTCCGGACTTTTTGTCATAATATAAGTATTGAAGAGAGAAGAAATCTGAAATTACAAAGGAATTTGCTTCCATTGCATTTCCGACTTTATATGACGGAGTTTCAAGACAGAAATTAGGAATGCGATGTACGAAAAAAAAGACATACTTTGTGGAAAAAGGGTCTTTACTTTTTGAAAATACTGTGTATAATACAGGAGAAATCAAGGAACGCGAGGTTTTTTGGAAAGGAAGGCTGTTGTTATATGGAACGTAGAATCAAATTGACACCGGATGAAGTGAAGCATTTTGTAGCAGTTACGTCTAAATGTGATTTTGACATTGACATTTCTTATAATAGATATGTAGTAGATGCCAAATCATTTCTTGGTGTATACGGACTGGACTTTACAAAAGTTCTGACAGTTCACTATGATGGTTATGATGAAGAATTAGAAAGGCTCTTGACAAATCTGGCGATTGCCTGCTAATGGAGCATAGGACCACAAAATAGAAACAACAAAATTGACTCCCTGTTTTAGATGGTATACTATCTAAGCAGGGAGTTTTTACTTCCAGGGAAAGGACTGCTCTTATGGAGATACACATATCCGTCAGAAATCTTGTGGAATTTCTGTTACGAAGCGGAGATATAGACAACAGAAAATCGGGTGGAGCGGATAATGCCATGCTGGAAGGTGCAAGACTGCACCGGCTTCTGCAAAGCAGAATGGGGGCAGGTTACCTGCCGGAGGTTTCCCTGCGCTATCTTTATGATACGGAGAAATACCGGATTGTGGTAGAAGGCAGGGCGGACGGTATTTTCACGGATGAAAGCGGTGTTACCGTTATTGATGAAATCAAAACCACCTATAAGGACATAGCAAAATTAAAAGGCCCAAACGGGGTGCATCTGGCGCAGGCAAAGGTGTATGCCGCCATTTACGGCATGAAAGAAAAGCAGGAAGAAATGCGTGTGCGCATGACATACTGCAATGTGGAAACCGAAGAAATCCGTTATTTTTTTGAAGATTATACCATACAGGAGCTGCGGGACTGGTTTCTGGAGCTTTTATGCGAGTACCGGATTTGGGCGGACTATGAATATGAATGGAAACAGATACGTCAGGACTCTCTGGAAAAGTTAGAATTCCCCTACACCTACCGGGAAGGACAGAAAGAACTGGCAGCCCAGGTGTACCGGACGATTTATCATAAGAAGAAGTTATTTATCGAGGCACCTACCGGTGTCGGCAAAACACTGTCCACGGTTTTCCCTGCCCTAAAGGCTATGGGAAAGGGAATGGGGGACAAAATTTTTTATCTGACGGCAAAGACCATTACCCGGACCGTGGCAGAAAATACCTACAGTCTTCTGCGGGACAGGGGTCTGGCATTTAAGAGTGTCATACTGACCGCCAAAGAAAAAATATGCTTTCAGGAAGAAACGGAATGCAATCCGGATGCCTGTCCCTATGCAAAAGGACATTATGACAGGATAAATGCAGCGGTTTATGATTTGCTGACACATGAAACAAGCTTTACCAGAGAAGTCATAGAGCAGTATGCAAGAAAGCATAAGGTATGCCCGTTTGAATTTTGTCTGGATATGAGCCTGTTTGCGGACGGGATTATCTGTGATTACAATTATGTGTTTGATCCGCACGTATATCTACGTCGATTTTTTGCGGAAAATAACAATGGGAATTATATCTTTCTGGTGGACGAGGCGCATAACCTGTTGGACAGAGGCAGGGAAATGTACAGCGCTGAACTTATCAAGGAAGATTTCCTGACACTGAAGAAAAAAATTGTTGCGGCAGAAGCGGGGCTTCTGGTTCCGGTTTCTACCATGCCGTCCGGGTCTTTTGGCAGAATAAGGGATTTTGCAAGGAAGTTAGAGAGGGATCTGGAGAGATGCAACAAAGAGCTTCTCATTTTGAAGAAGGACTGTGAAAAATGCGAGGTGCTTTCCGGTATAGACCCCTTTATACAGGTACTGACACGCTTGTTTGACACTATGAACAAGTACCTGGAAGAGACGGATGACAACCCGGTCAGGGCAGACATTCTGGATTTTTACTTTCAGATATCCCATTTTCTCGGCATTTACGAGTTATTGGACGACAATTATGTCATATACTCCGAAATGATGGAAATACCGCCTTATGACGGGATGTTCAGATTGAAACTGTTCTGCGTCAATCCGGCTAAGGCGTTGGGAGAATGTATGGAAAGGGCAAGAAGCACCATATTGTTCTCGGCTACTTTCCTGCCTATCCAGTATTATAAAAATCTGCTGGGCGGCAGCAAAGAGGATTACGAGGTGTATGCCAAATCCATATTTGACCCGGAGAAGAGGGCTATTTATATCGGAAGAGATGTAACCAGCAAATACAGCCGTAGAAATGAAACGGAATACATGAATATCGCCCGTTATTTATATGAGATTATCAAAAACAGGCATGGAAATTATATAGTATTCTTTCCGTCCAGGGCTTTCATGATGGAAGTGTACGACTGCTTCGTAAAATATTTCCTCGAAGAAGAGGACAGTGAGATAGAATGCATCCTTCAGGAAGAATTTATGAACGAAGAAGAGCGGGAACAGTTTTTACAGCGGTTTTCCGCAGAATTGTCCTCCGAAACAGATAAAATCCTGCTGGGCTTTTGTGTCATGGGCGGTATTTTTTCCGAAGGAATAGACTTAAAGCACGACAGTCTGATTGGCGTCATTGTGGTAGGCACCGGCATTCCGCAGGTTTGTAATGAAAGAGAGCTGTTGAAGGCATATTTTGATGAACGGGAAGAAAACGGGTTTGATTACGCCTACCGCTTTCCGGGCATGAATAAGGTATTGCAGGCAGCGGGCAGAGTTATCCGCACGGAAGAGGATGTGGGTATTATTGTCCTTTTGGATGAACGGTTCCGGCAGATTTCCTACCGGAGATTGTTCCCCAGAGAATGGACATCCTATGAAGAGGTAACGAAGGACTCCATATCGGAGCGCATTGAAAGATTTTGGGATGAATGGCTCTAAAAATGCAATCTGACGGACCTATCAAACAAAAACTGACACACGTGTATATGTGGATAACTATGTGGAAACGGGGGATTTCTTTAAGAAATTCACTAAAAATACGACAGTATTTCCATTTTTTCCATTGAGCACGGTGGATAACTGACGAAAATGATACTGAATCGGTCAATATCATGAAAACAGAGGAGGGGAACACCTTTTATGAAATCGAAACAAGAAAACAGACTTATTTTTTTCTATTTTGCCCTATATCTGGCAGCGGCGCTTACCATTGCCCTGCACCAGCCGCACTTTGATACACCGCCTCTGTTTGGCAATCCGCCTGACGAGCATTCCCGTTATAAGGTGCCTCTTTACATAGAAGAGCACGGCAGTCTGCCTACCGGCTTTGAAGAAGAGCTTTTCAGCGGGGACTGCAGATGGACATACGGTTTTTATACCCTTCTTCCCTATATGATACAGGGGGCGGTCATGAAGGGAGTCAGTCTGTTTACCCATTCTCCGCTGGCACTTTTGTATGCCGCGAGAATGGTAAATGTAGTCAGCGGACTGTTCATGGCATATCTGGTGTTATTAATCGGGCGGAAGGTGTTTATGGATGATAAAATCCGGTGGCTGTTCTGCTTTCTGGTGACTTTTTTACCGCAGAGCCTGTTTATGCATACCTATGTGAATCCCGATTCCATCTGCATGTTATCCACCGCCCTGATGATTTACGGACTCCTGTGTGGATATGAAGATGCCTTTTCGGTAAAAAGCTGTGTGCTGTTAACGACAGGCATGGTTCTGTGTATCCTGTCGTATTACAATGCGTATGGATTTTTAGTCAGCAGTTTCCTGCTGTTTACGGCTTATTTTGTTAAAAGAAAAGAAAAATGGACCTTTGACTGGAAAAATTTCCTGAAAAAGGGATGCCCGGTTGCTCTTGCTGTTATTCTTCTCTCCGGTTGGTCTTTTGTGAGAAATTACATGCTGTATGACGGGGATTTTATCGGACTTCGGACAAAGGAGGCATTTATCCAGTCTTACGGGATTGCCCGGGATACCTTCCGGAGCAGCGGCTATTCTCTTGCGTATATGCTGACTCACACCAGCTTTGTCCCCAAGGTAATTATCAGCTTTCTGGGAAATTACGGCTCCGGGACCATTTACATGTATAAAATTATGTATGCGGGCTATCTTCTTCTTTTCGGTGCAGCTTTTGTGGGGCTCTTTATCCCCGGGGAAAAGTCGAAAAAAACATTCGATGCGGAAAGAAAGGCAGGTACGGAAAGATTTCACACGGCTTTCTTCCATATAAACATGGTTTTCTGTATTCTGATGCCTTTGCTTTTACTGTTGAAATATGCATACACCGTGGATTATCAGGCGCAGGGACGGTATCTGATGCCGGCAGTTATTCCCATTATGTATTATCTCTGTTACGGATTTCAGAAACTGCCGCTTTACCGGAAAGCAGGAGAACGCAGAAAGAATATCCTTTTTATGGGAATTATGATGTTTGTGGTGCTGGCACTTTTACTGATGATTTTCTGCAATGCCATGCCGGTGTACCGGATGACGGGAGTACTGGGATAAGGAGTTAGATTTTTCGGTAACGGGATATGTTCTCCCAGTTTTCGGGGAAACCCATTTCGGAATACAATGTGGACTGGAAAATATGAGGACATTGTTTCAGCACAGATGTAATAAGGCAATGCAATTCTTTGCGGAATGTCCGGAATTCTTTGGCATCAATTAAATATCTCAGGGCAATGACTACGGCAAACAAATCAAATTTTCCATATAGATACTGTTTATTTTTTCGTGGGATTTTTAACTTTTGATGAATGAGCATATCCGGAATGGCTTCTTTTACACGAAAAGAATATAGCCTTTCATTGTGGGCACATATATTTCGACAGGACGCCAGGATACGAATAAACTTATGAAGCTGTACCTCCGACAGATTTGCAAAGTCATGGCTTATGGCAGTCCTGATATCGGAAGAAGAATATTGATACATTTTGGATATCTGACCAAAAGTCAAGGCATTAACGACAACCCAGAGGGGGACATTCTGATAGTTCGCAGCATAATGGGTAATGTAACGATAGTTGCTCGGCAGAGAAATGGTACCGGAAAGTGTTTGGATAAGACGGTGTATCTGACTTTGATTTTTAGGGGATATGTTATAATTGTGGAAGTCAAGATAGGCAGATTGATTTTCAGCGTATTTTTCACAGAAGGAATAGGAAAGCATGGATTTGAGCTGACGTTCTACCTGTAGGATGTATTTGAGGAAGAGTGTACGTAGGCTTTCATCAAAATAATAGAACGATGCGATTTCCTCAAAAGTAACACCGTACAGATAATTGCCGGACGCCTTGTGCTTAAACAGGTCTTTGTATCCGCCAATCAGGGAAAAATAACTTATTTTTTGTAATGTCTTTTTGGCATCAACAGGATTGGAAACAATCAGTTTTTTCTCTTGTAATTTTGAAAGTTGTTCATCATAAGTAAGAAAAGATTTGGCAGACAGATTAAGAACCTCCTAAGAAAGTAGATGGGACATCAGATAGATAAATAGATAGAATAATAAAAAAGTGGAGCCCACGCATGGATCTCCACCGGCCACGGGCATCTCAAGTTTCCGTAGCGCAACCACTACATTCAATCTAACATCATATCACTATTTTGTCAATCTTTATTTTAAAAATTAAATACGAAATTTATATATCAAATATTTCCTTTCCCTATTGACTTTATATATTATACGACGTATAGTATTGCAAAAGATATATTATTACAAATTACATAATATCATAGAACAGACAGAAAGGACGGAGGCTGTATGGTTTTTAATACAGGAGCGGCTCTGCTTGATGCTATTGTCCTGGCGGTCGTATCCCGAGCGCCGGAGGGAACCTACGGATATAAAATAACGCAGGACGTAAGGCAGGTTTTGGAAGTATCCGAGTCCACGCTTTACCCGGTGCTCAGGCGGCTGCAAAAGGATGAAATGCTTTTTGTGTACGACAGGGAATGCGCCGGCAGAAACAGAAGATATTACCAGATTACACCCCCCGGGCAGGAAAAACTTAGGGAATACGTGAGAGAGTGGAAAATCTATTCTGAAAAGATATCCGGTATTTTCGAAGGAGGAAGCAGACAATGAACAAAGAGAGCTTTATGCAGGAGTTAGCGAGGTTGCTGGGGGACATTTCCCCACAGGAAAGGCAGGAGGCGCTGAACTTTTATGAAGAATACTTTCATGATGCAGGACCGGAAAAAGAACAGGAAGTGTTGAAAGAATTAGGAAGTCCCATGCAGGTGGCTGCCAAAATAAAAGAAGGGCTGGATGCTACCATAGGAGTGGAAAACGGCGCGGCATGGGGAATGGAAAACAATAGCGGCGGTGCGGCATACACCCCACAGGAAACTGTGAAGAAGCGTTCCGCATGGAAAACTATCGGACTCGTGTTTCTTCTTATATGTGCATCACCGCTTCTGATTGCATTTGCCAGTGTGATTTTATCTCTGCTGATTGCCTGGTTTTTGGTGCTGATTTCTTTGATAGCGGCATTCGGAGCAGCCGCTCTGACTTGTATATTGTGTGGCATTGCCTTCGTGGTGATGGGATTTACCTGTATGTTTTCTTTTCCGTATGTGAGCCTGATTATGGCGGGCAGCGGACTTATCTGTACGGGGATAGGCATACTGTTTATGATGCTTACGGTGTGGCTGTGCGGATATGCCCTGCCGGGATGCTGTAGGGGAATTGCCTGGTTATGGAAGAAAATCATCGGAAAGAAGCAGGCATGAAAAAACAGACATGAAAGAAAGCTATGAATAGCAGAAAGCATACTAAAAAACGCATAAGAAATGTTATAGATAAGATTAAGTAAGATTAAGAAAAGAGGGAAATTATGAGAAAATTTATGAAAGTAAGCGCCATTACGGCGGGCATTATGATATTTTTAGGAATCGGCCTTTTTACTGTGGGCGGCTGCGGAGGCGGCATTAGCGAGACCGTACAGAAGATTGTGAACGGTGATTTTAATTTTACGGATGAAGATTTGAAGAATATCATCGGAAACTATGTTTCTTCCAATGATAACCCGGAAATCACGGTAAATGAGGAAAATAAATATCTGCCGGACTTTCCGGTTGTTACGGATACGGAAAGCTACGAAAAAGACTTTGATACGGCGGAATTTAGCAGTATGGTGTTGCAGCTTGGCGGCTGTGAGGTAAAAATACTTTCTTCCGATGATGAAAATGTGCATATCAAAGCGGAAAAAGTCAAGAAAATCCAGACGGGAGTAAAGGACAATACCCTTTACATTACCAGCACCGACCGAAAAGGCGTCACTTCGGGAAACTGGACCAAGATTACCATACAGATACCGGAGGCATTCTGCTACGATACGGTGGATATTGACTTAGGAGCCGGAGACTTTTCCATAGAGAGCCTGACGGTAAAAAATGTAACGATTGATATCGGAGCGGGAAGATTGCAGATAGAAAAGCTTGTCTGCAGTGAAGACGCAAAATGTGAAATCGGCGCCGGACAGATGCTGTTAAATGATGCGCAGATTGGAGGCAGCTTTGCCGGGGACATCGGAGCAGGGGAAATGCGGCTGACCGGAAACATACAGGGAAATGCAGAGGTTTCCTGCGCAATGGGAAATACGGAAATGACGTTTATCGGAAGCACGATGGAAGAACACAACTATGAAGTGAGCTGTTCTGCAGGCAATATTGATATAGGAAACCGCTCCTTTGCCGGACTTGCCACGGAAAGTGACATTGACAACGGAGCGGCGAATACCTACAAGCTGGAATGTGCCATGGGCAACATTACCGTGAAATTCCAATAAACGGAAAATAAGAAGCTTTTCAGCTTATTCTAACACCAATAAAAGAGCCATCTTGAAACGGCCGTTTGCAGTGACACTGTGAAGGCCGTTTTTCTCAAAACGGAAGCATTCGCCGGCATGGAGTTCATAGTCCCTGCCTTCGTAACCGATGGTAGCGTTTCCTTCCAGTGCAAAAACAATGGCGTTGCCGGGAGCACGGTGCGGAGTAAGACCGGTGCCTTCATCAAAAGCCATCAGCACATATTTCATGGTAGGGTTGCTCACCACATCCATGTTGGCAATGCTGCCTTCTTCATAGGAAATCAAATCCTTTAATGTAAATACTTCGTTTGTTTTTACGATATCGTTCATAACATTCTCCTTGTCTAAAATAATTTCGGTGTAAACAAGACCTTCCTCTGTTTCCATACCGCAAAGAGTGCCGGCGGAAACTACAAGAGCCCGGTCAGGGGACAGGGTTACTTTTTCGGGCTCCTTTCCCAAAAGAAAAGTACCGCTGCCGGAAGCGCCTACATACATGGTCACTCTGTCATAGCTTTCCTGACTGATGGAAGTATGTTCCCCCAGCGAAAAATAAGTGACTTTTGTTTTGTCTCCCAGTTTGGAGTCATGGGAAACGGTCATGCCCTTCCGGATGGGGCGGAGACCTTCAATGGTAAACGGCTTTTGTAACATAACATACCTGCCTTTCTTTTTCCTGTTATATAGGAGTATGGGCAAAAGAGCAAGCTTGCATTCTTCCAGGAAACATGCTACGATGAAAGACCGCGGATGTAAGGAGAAAAACAATGGAACAGACCTTTATGAAAGAGAAAAAAATATTGCCTCTGGTATTATCCATGTCCATGCCCATGGTGCTTTCCATGCTGGTAAACGCTCTGTATAATATCGTGGACAGTTATTTTGTGGCAAAAATCAGTGATGAAGCCATGACGGCATTGTCCTTAGTTTATCCGCTGCAGCTACTGGAAACAGCGGTGGCCGTTGGATTTGGTGTGGGCATCAATGCCATTGCCGCCTTTTATCTGGGAGCAAAGAATGACGGAAAAGCCAACGATTCCGTGTCGGTGGGCCTGGTCTTAAGCTTTGTGCACGGCATTCTGCTGATGGCATTCAACCTTCTGTTTGCACCCACGTTCTTACGCATGTTCAGTAAGGATAATCTGGTAATTGAATACGGACTCACCTATTCCTATGTGGTATTTGCCTTTACGGTTCCTTATACCATAGCCATTACTTATGAGAAAATTTTCCAGGCAGAAGGACAGATGAAGGTTTCCATGTTCAGTATGATCTGCGGGTGTGTTGCCAATGTGATTTTAGACCCGCTTATGATTTTCGGTATCGGACCCTTCCCCAGAATGGGAATAGCCGGAGCTGCGCTGGCAACAGGTATCGGTCAGATTATTCCGCTTGTTGTATACCTGCTTCTGTATTTTAAATTAAAACTGCCGTTGAAGGTGCAGTTTCGTAAAGAAATGTTTGATAAAGAGCTTTGTCTGCACATTTACGGTGTCGGAGTACCGGCAACCTTAAATATGGCGCTGCCTTCCTTTATGATTACCGCCTTAAACGGTATTCTGTCTACATACGGCGATGTTTACGTGCTGGTGCTTGGCATTTACTATAAACTGCAGACCTTTATTTACCTTACCGCAAACGGTATGGTGCAGGGCATCCGTCCCATTATCGGTTACAATTACGGAGCGGGCGAGTATGGCAGAGTGAAAAAAACATTCTTCACCTCTCTGCGGCTGATAGCCGGTATTATGCTGGCAGGCATGATTATCTGTCTGGTATTCTGCGGACAGCTTATGGGCATTTTTACCACCGGTGCGGAAACGATTGCCGCCGGAAAAACCGCCATCCGCATTATCAGTATGGGATTTGTGGTTTCCTCGGTGTCCGTGACCGTAAGCGGTACGCTGGAAGGACTGGGAAAGGGAAGTATGTCCCTTGCCATTTCCCTGCTGCGGTATCTCGTTGCCATTATTCCGGCAGCTTACGTGTTCGGAAAGCTGCTCGGTGCGGACGGTATCTGGAACTGCTTCTGGTTTGCAGAAACAGCCGCCGCTGTTGTGGCATGGATTTTATATAAGAAAGAAGAACAAAAGATGAAATAAATATCTAAAGAGCACTTCAGGAAGGAAAAGACTTATCCTGCAGAAGGGAAAGATACTGTTCCAGACACACACCTTCCACGATAGGTATATTTAAGGCGGCTGAGCCCTCCGTACAGATACGGACGAACTCGGCTGCCTTTTTTACGGAGTCGGTAAAAGGAACGCCTTTCACAGCATCGGCGGAAAGGATGGCGGCAAAAATGTCGCCGGTGCCGGGACGGGACGGACCGCCGGCAGGAGAAAAAAGAAGCTCGCCGCTGCCGGAAACAGATACATAATTGCCAAAGAAGTTTCCTATTTTGATGCCGGTGATGACAACCTTGCCGATGCCCATGCCGTGCAGCTTTGCTGCCATGCCGGACAGCAGCAATAAAAGCGGCTCTGACCTGTCGGAAGCACCGGACAGACCGGAGAACAACGTACCGGAAGCATCGGACTGACCGGAGAGCAGCGCACCGGAAACATCGGTAAGCAGCTCCTCCGGGTATGCGGTACCGGTCAGAAAGCAGGCTTCCGTCAGATTGGGTGTGAGGATGTCTGCAAGGGAGCAGAGACCGGTAAGTGCTTTCTGATAGGAGGGCGTAACGGAAGAATAAGCCCTGCCGTGGTCCCCCATAACCGGGTCAAGCAGGATACAGGTTCCGTAGGTTTCCTTCTGTTGTCTGAAAAAGCCGGAGAGTGTGGGGATAAGCGCTTCATTTCCCAAAAATCCGCAGGAAATGCCGTCAAAAGAAAGGGAAAGCCGTTCCCAAACCGAAAGGTAGGAGGACATTTCATAAGTAAAATCCGTATAATGCCATTCCGGAAATGCCATGTGATTGGAAAAAATACCGGTGGGCACGGGACATGCCTGCACACCCATAACACTTATAATAGGAATAGCCACTGCAAGAGAGCAGTGGCCGAATCCGGTTAAATCATTAATCATTGCCATTTTAAAAGGTTTCATAAAAGGACTCCCGAAAATCTAAGCTTTATGGTGACAGTTTTCGTATTTCCTACTTTACATCCGCTAGAAGACCGGCTTTTTTCAGTGCGGGACGCAGAGCCAGATAGAAAATGGAAGCGCAGACAACAGCGACTACCGCATTGACGGAAGTGGTGAGCTGGGCAATTTTCAGCAGGGCTTTGGTAATGTCCTGGGGAACACCGAGAAGGTAGGTTTTATACAGATAACCGACCAAAGGATCGGCAACTACATTAAAAGCCATGCCGCATACGGAAGCAAATACCGTGACCCCGATAATTTTTCCCTTATCGGTGCACTTAACAAGATGGAAAATCTTGTGGGCAACCAGACCGACAATGAGACCGATGCAGAACTTTAAGATAAAAGTCTTGGGGGCGCTGGTTACATAAATGGTAGTCAGGTCGCCGATGGTCATACCGACCGCACCGGCAAGCCCACCCCAGAAGCCTCCTAATAAAAGAGCCGCCAGAACGCAGAATACATTTCCTAAATGGAATGCGGTGCTGGAAGTACCTACGGGAATATCAAGCTTAAAGAAAGCGAAACCGATGTAGCAGAGAGCGGCAAGCAGACCTGCCTGCGTTACACGGAGCAGCTTTTCCCTGCGGGAAAGTTCTTCCTTTCTGCCAAAGAGCCGGTACAGTCCGGCAACGGTTAAAATCACGCCGATAAAGGCAAGCAGCAGGGAATATGCGTAATATCTGCCGGTGGTTGTATTTAAGAAGTCCTCCAGTTCAGGCCGGAAAAAGTGAACGGAGAGAATGATGCCTGCAATCAGGAGCAGGACACCCACAATCAGTAAAACGGGATTTTTCTTTTTCATAATAATACATTCCTTTCTCTGTGTAAAAAAATTCACACATCTTCATTAGTGTTTGTTTCTACCCATTATAGCCGTTCTTGGCATTTGAAAAAGTACCACTTTGCATTTTTTTTATATAACCAGTTTGGAACCGGCAGGTTGAATTCCGTTCTTGCGAAAAACCGCAATATTTTGTAATTGACGAAACTGTGATAATGGGGATATAATGTTTTCTGTATCAAATGGATACTATTATGTACATAACTAAGGAGGGTTTTTAACTATGGAAAAAGGAAAGTTAGGCATCAGATTATCCGTTTACGCAGTACTGGCATTCATTTTAGCTGCATTCGGTCTGTACCTTGGAATCATCGGTCTTCTTGCAGTAGTCCTGATTGCAGAAAAGGATGAATGGGCAGGCAGACAGGTTCTTCAGGCACTTATGCTCTGCTTACTGCCTTCTATGGTAAGCGCGGTATTTGGTGTTTTAGGTTTCATGAACTGGTTCGGATGGGGAAGCTACGGCTCCGCTGTTTACACCATTTCTTCTATCTGGAGCAGATTTAATTCCGTAATCAACTGGCTGGTAAACATCGCCGTATATGTATTTGCACTGATTGGTATTCTCAATGTTTCCAAGGGCAAGGAAGCAGGTATTCCCGTATTCTCAAGCTTTGCTAACTGGGCATACGGAAAGATCGTGGTAAAGGCACAGCCCGTATATCAGCAGCCTGTATACCAGCAGCCCGTAGCTCCTCAGGCACCTGTTCAGGCAGCAGCTCCTGCTCCCCAGGCACCCGCACAGGCAGCTAACGCAGATGTATGTGCAAACTGCGGCGCACCTCTTAACGGCGGTGCATTCTGCACAAAGTGTGGCACACCTGCAGCAAAATAAACCTGAATTATAGTGATATTTATAAAAAGAAAAAGGTATTGACAAAAAGGAGTACGTATTACCCCTTGGCAGAGAGGATGACCCGGGAAACCGGCTGAAAGGTCATTTGAAGGAAGGAATGCGGAAGGTAGTTTTGGAACCGGAAGACAGAACCGGCCACTGCATCGGAAGGTGTAACGGCCACAGTAAGTTTTCACGATTTGTCCCCGTTACCGGACAAGACTTTACAAGAAGTCACAGAGGTCTTATCCGCAAGGATACGGCAGACAAAGGTGGTACCGCGATATTCGCCCTTTGCTTACAGAAGTAGGCAGAGGGCGTTTTTATTTGCAAAAATAAAAATATAAAATAGAAAGAAAGGCATGAAAACAGTATGAGCAAAGAATTGGCAAAGACCTATGACCCGAAGGGCATAGAAGACAGACTGTACCAGAAGTGGCTGGATAAAAAATATTTCCATGCAGAAGTAGACCACAGCAAAACCCCGTTTACCATTGTAATTCCGCCCCCAAATATCACGGGACAGCTTCACATGGGCCATGCACTGGACAACACCATGCAGGATATTCTCATCCGTTTTAAGAGAATGCAGGGATACAATGCCCTCTGGCAGCCCGGCACGGACCATGCTTCCATCGCAACGGAAGTAAAGATTATCGAAAAGTTAAAAGAACAGGGCATTGACAAGCATGACCTGGGCAGAGAAAAGTTCTTGGAGAGAGCCTGGGACTGGAAAAAAGAATATGGCGGCAGAATTATTTCCCAGCTTAAGAAATTAGGTTCTTCCTGCGACTGGGACAGAGAACGTTTCACCATGGACGAAGGCTGCAACAAAGCCGTTACGGAAGTTTTCTGCAAGATGCATGAAAAAGGCTGGATTTACAAAGGCTCCCGTATCATCAACTGGTGCCCCGTATGTAACACCTCCATTTCCGATGCGGAAGTAGAATACGAAGAGCAGGCAGGCCATTTCTGGCATATCAAATATCCTCTCATTGAGGAAGACGGCAGCGTAAGCACAAAGGAATTTCTGGAATTTGCAACCACCCGTCCCGAGACCATGTTAGGCGATACGGCGGTAGCGGTTAATCCCGACGACGACAGATACAAGTCCATCATCGGCAGAAAGGTACTTCTTCCTATTGTAAACCGTGAAATTCCCATTGTGGCAGACAGCTACGTTGATATGGAATTCGGAACCGGCGTAGTAAAGATTACCCCGGCGCACGACCCCAACGACTTTGAAGTAGGAAAGCGTCACAACCTGCCTGTTATCAACATTATGAATGACGATGCCACCATCAACAAAAACGGCGGCAAGTTCGAAGGCATGGACCGTTATGAGGCAAGAAAAGCCATCGTGGAAGAATTGGACAAGATGGGACTTCTGGTCCGTATCGAGGATTACTCCCACAACGTAGGTACCCACGACAGATGTAAGACCACCATTGAGCCTCTGGTAAAAGAGCAGTGGTTTGTCAAGATGGATGAGCTTATTAAGCCCGCGGTAGAAGCGGTAAAGAACGGCGACATCAAGCTTATTCCGAAGCGTATGGAAAAGACCTACTTTAACTGGACGGACAATATCCGCGACTGGTGTATCAGTCGTCAGCTCTGGTGGGGACACAGAATTCCTGCTTATTACTGCGACGAATGTGGTGAGGTAGTGGTAGCAAAGAAGATGCCCGAGGTCTGCCCGAAGTGCGGCTGCACCCATTTCACCCAGGACCCGGATACCCTGGATACCTGGTTCTCCTCCGCGTTGTGGCCCTTCTCTACCTTAGGCTGGCCGGAACAGACAGAAGATTTGAAGTATTTCTATCCCACGGACGTACTGGTAACCGGATACGATATCATTTTCTTCTGGGTTATCCGTATGATTTTCTCCGGCTACGAGCAGATGGGCGAAAGACCGTTCAAGACCGTATTGTTCCACGGACTTGTCAGGGACAGCCAGGGCAGAAAGATGTCCAAGTCCTTAGGAAACGGTATCGACCCGCTGGAAATCATCGACCAGTACGGTGCAGACGCTCTCCGTCTGACCCTGATTACCGGCAATGCGCCCGGCAACGATATGCGTTTCTACTATGAAAAGGTAGAAGCAAACCGCAACTTTGCCAACAAAGTATGGAATGCTTCCCGATTCATTATGATGAATATGGAAGGCAAGGAAATTACCGTACCGGCAGCTTCCGAATTAGAGCCCGTTGACAAGTGGATTTTGTCCAAGTGCAACACTCTGGTAAAAGACGTAACCGAAAACATGGAAAATTATGACCTGGGCATTGCCGTTCAGAAGGTTTATGATTTCATCTGGGACGAATTCTGCGACTGGTACATTGAAATGGTAAAACCGAGACTGTATAATTCCGACGATGCCAAGAGCCAGAATGCAGCCCTTTATACCTTGAAGAGCGTGCTCATTGACGCGCTGAAGCTTCTGCATCCGTATATGCCGTTCATTACCGAGGAAATCTTCTGCACCCTGCAGTCCGAAGAAGAGTCCATTATGATTTCCAGGTGGCCGGAATACAGCGAAGACAAGAATTATCCGAAGGAAGAAAAGGATATCGAAATCATCAAGGAAGCAGTCAGAGGCATCCGCAATATCCGTACCGAAATGAATGTGGCTCCTTCCAAAAAAGCAACGGTATACGTTGTCAGTGAAGACGAAGGCATCCGCCGCACCTTTGAAGAAGGAAAGCTGTTCTTTGCCACCCTGTCCTATGCATCCGAAGTACTGGTACAGAAGGACAAGACCGGCATTGCGGATGATGCGGTTTCCGTTATGATTGCGGGCGCGGCTCTTTACATTCCGTTTGCGGAACTGGTGGACATTCAGGCGGAAATCGAGCGTCTGGAAAAAGAAGAGAAGCGACTTGCCGGCGAAATTGCCCGTTGCGAAGGCATGTTAAAGAATGAAAAATTCATTTCCAAGGCGCCGGAAGCAAAGGTAGCAGAGGAAAAAGAAAAGCTTGCCAAGTACACGAACCTGGCAGAACAGGTAAAGGCAAGACTGGCACAGCTCAAGGCAATGTAAGAAAAGGCAGAGGTCAATGCCTCTGACCGGAGGAGTATCCATGGAAAAGAAAAGCATAGAAACCTATGACGAAGCAGTGGAATATCTCTTGAATATACCGAAATTCAGCAAAAAGAACACCCTGGCGGATACCGGGGTGTTCTTGCAGTGTCTGGGAAATCCGGAAAAGGGCAGGAATATCATCCATGTGGCGGGTACCAACGGTAAGGGCAGTGTCTGCACCTATATGGATGCGGTGCTCACCGGAATGGGACACCGGGTCTGCCGTTTTATTTCCCCCCATCTGGTGGATATCCGGGAACGGTTTCTCATAGAAGGGAAAATGGTGGAAAAAGAAGATTTTCTGCGTGCGTTTCTTAAAGTTTACGAAAAACTGCCCGGCGACATGTATGCGGAAGCAGGGTATCATCCCTCCTTTTTTGAATATCTGTTTTTTATGGCAATGGTCCTGTTTGCCCGGACGGACTGTGACTACTGGATTTTAGAAACGGGGCTGGGAGGCAGGCTGGATGCCACCAACGCCGTGACGAAGAAAAGCCTTACAGTCATTACCCACATGGGGCTGGACCACACGGAATATCTGGGAGATACCATAGAAAAAATTGCCGGGGAAAAAGCGGGCATTTTTAAGAAAGACGTACCCGCAGTGTGCTGGGAAACTTCCCCGTCGGTAAGGGAAGTTCTGACAAAGTGTGCGGAAAATGTGCAAAATCCGGCATTTTTTGTGTCGAAATGCGACTATGAGTTCTTGAAGAAAGACAATAAAAGCATTGATTTTTCTTTTCATTCCCTTTATTATAATAGTGTTAGGCTTTGTGTCCATACAGAAGCTGCGTACCAGATGGAAAATGTCACATTAGCGCTGCGGGCGCTGGAGGTTCTGCTCGGAAAAGAGCTTACACCGGAAGCCATGCAAAAAGGAGTGGCGAAAGCTGTCTGGGAAGGCCGCATGGAGGAAGTGCTTCCCGGTATTTTCGCGGACGGCGCACACAATCCGGACGGCATCCGGGCTTTTCTGGAGTCGGTTGCAGAGGACGGAGCGGTACAGAGATATTTGTTTTTCGGGGTAGTGAAGGACAAGGACTACACGGAAATGGTGAAAGAGCTTACGGAAAGCCGCCTGTTTACGGAGATATCCGTGGTACAGATACAGAGTGGCAGAGCCCTTTCCGCACAGAGCATAGCAGAAACCTTTAGAACGTATACAGAGAGAAACATTGGGGAATACCATTCCGTAGAGAAAGCGTTAGAGGCGGCAAAAAAACTTACGGGAGAACACACCCGGGTTTATTTTGCAGGTTCCCTTTACCTTGTGGGAGAGATAAAAGCGTTGTTGTAAGAAAGGCATGGTTTACTATGATTAACTTTGAAGAGGAACTGAAAAAGTTTCATCCCAGCCTTGAAGTAGAAGATGCAGAAGAGGCGATTTACAATCAGGACATCACCGACATGGCGGATATTCTGGTGAAAATGTTGCAGGAAACCAAGACAGAAGAAAAGTAAAAGAGGAAGGTAGCATGAGGTGTTATAACTGTGGCTGCCGTTTGTCCGAACAGGATTTCTGCACGAATTGCGGTGCGGATGTCACGCTGTACAAAAAGATTATGCGCGTTTCCAATATGTATTATAACGAAGGATTGGAAAAGGCCGGAGTCAGGGATCTGACCGGCGCGGTGACAAGCTTACGGCAGAGTTTAAAATTCAATAAAAATAACGTAGAAGCCCGGAATCTTCTGGGACTGGTCTATTTTGAAATGGGCGAAGTGGTGGCGGCACTAAGCGAATGGGTCATCAGCAAAAACTTACGTCCCCAGAAAAATATAGCAGATACTTACATTGAGATGGTGCAGAGCAATGCATCCCGCCTGGAAACCATCAATCAGACCATAAAAAAATACAACCAGGCGCTTGCCTATTGTATGCAGGACAGCAAGGATTTGGCGCGTATCCAGTTAAAAAAGGTGCTTTCCCTAAATCCCAAATTCGTAAGAGCGCATCAGCTTTTAGCGCTGCTTTACATTGATATGGAGCAGTGGGACAAGGCGAAGAGGGAGCTGGAAAAATGCCTGAAAATCGATGCCGGCAGCACACAGACACTTCGTTATTTAAAAGAAGTGGAAAGCATGCTGCAGCCGGATGAAAACAGCAAATCGCCCATAAAGCGCAAGAATGATGAGGCAGTGCGTTACCAGAGCGACAACGAAATCATTATCCAGCCCTTGAATGTAAGAGAGCAGAAAAGTGCCGGCTGGCACACCTTTTTATATGTAGCCATCGGTCTCGTGCTGGGTGTGGCGACCATGTATTTCCTTATTCTGCCGTCTTCCGTGGCAGCGGAACGGGAAAAGGCACAGGAACAGGTGAGGAGCATCGGGGAGCAGCTTGATACCAAGACATCCACGATTACTACCATGCAGCAGCAGATTGACAGCCTGACTGAGGAAAACACCAAGCTCCGTACAGACTTGGAGGAGTATGTGGGCACGGACGGTACCTTAAAGACCGTGGATGAGCTGCTTCTTGGTGCGGTGGAATACCTGACAACACAGGATGCCATGGCAACCGCTTCCCATATTGAAAATGTACAGGAGGGCGTCAACTTAGAGGATACATCCGATGCATTTAAGGCATTGTATCAGGCGCTGATAGATAAAATCGGCCCGGAAGTAGCACTGAATTACTACAATACGGGCAGTGATTTCTATGATGACAAGGATTACAAGCAGGCGATTGACAATCTGACCAAAGCGGTAGAATATGACCCCACCAATGGTGATGCCGTGAATGTACTCGGCAATGCCTACAGACAGGACGGTCAGAAGGAAAATGCCATTGCATGCTATCAGAAGGTAATTGAGCTTCTGCCCGATACGGGCAGAGCCACAAGAGCCCAGAAATATATCGACGAACTGAGCGCGGAATAAGCAAAAATTTTGTTACGCAAGCAGTACAGAACACAGAAGAATATGACATACGAAAGAGAACTTATAGGATATGCTATAGGTTCTCTTTTTATATTTAAAATGAGGAAAGGAGCAAAGTATTTATGGAGGATTTTAAGGTCATTGATGATTATCTGTGTGTGAAGCTGCCGGAAGAAATTGACCATCACAAATCGGCTTATATCAGTGAAAATGCGGACAGGCTGATTCTGGCGGAACAGGTGAGTAACGTGGTATTTGATTTTGAGGATACCCGTTTCATGGATTCGTCGGGAATCGGCGTTATTATGGGAAGATACCGGAAAATTTCCTGCTTCGGCGGGAAAGTTTTTGCCATCCATGCAGACAGGCAGATTAAAAGAATACTTACCATGTCGGGACTGACACGCATCATAGAGATTATGGAGTAAAAGGAGAAAAAAGATGATTGAAATCAAACCACAGGAAGTTTGCGAAAAGGCAGGAAAAGGATTTATGAAAAATGAAATGTCCATGGAATTTGATGCCATATCCAACAATGAAAGCTTTGCCAGAGTGGCGGTGGCAGCATTTGTCACGCACTTAAATCCTACCCTGGAGGAACTGTCCGATATCAAGACCGCAGTATCCGAGGCGGTAACCAACGCCATTATCCACGGCTATGAAAACGTATACGGCTACGGAAGACACGGCGAGGTGCGCCCGGTATGCTGCAAAATCAGGGACGGAAAGGTGTATCTGCGCTGCCGGATTGAGAACGGAGTTTTATACATAGAAGTGGAGGACAAGGGCGTCGGTATGGAAAATGTGGACAAGGCCATGGAACCCATGTACACATCCAAGCCGGAATTAGAGCGCTCCGGCATGGGCTTTTCTTTCATGGAAGCCTTCATGGACGAGCTGGAGGTGGAAAGCACCCCGCTTGTGGGTACCATCGTGCGCATGAAGAAAAAGCTAAAATGCGGGGACTGGGTCAAAATGCCCGAGGGAGAATGAGAGAAAGGAAACTGTGCAGAATGGGATGCAGAACAAAATGGATTGTGGGGGAGCGGGAATGAAATCATGGAGGAACTGTCCGTATTAATAGAAAAATCACAGGCAGGGGATAAAGAGACAAGAAGTATACTGATAGAAAATAACCTGGGGCTGGTGCATCACATTGTCAAACGCTTTGCCGGAAGAGGGTATGAAACGGAGGATTTGTTCCAGATAGGCGTTATCGGACTCATGAAGGCCATTGATAAATTTGATCTGTCCTACGATGTGAAATTCTCCACCTATGCCGTCCCCATGATATTAGGGGAAATAAAACGCTTTCTTCGGGATGACGGCATGATAAAGGTAAGCCGCACCATTAAGGAAAACGGACTGAAGGTGCGCGTCGTTTCGGAAAATCTGATAAAGAAATTAGGCAGGGAGCCGAGAATTTCGGAGATTGCGGAAGAGTCGGGGCTATCGGAGGAAGAAATTACCGTGGCGCTGGAGGCGGGAGCCGAGGTGGAGTCCATTTACAAATCCGTCTACCAGAACGACGGAAGCGAAGTCTATTTAGTGGATAAGGTAGCAGGCAAAAACGGACAGAACGCCACGGCATTTGTAGGCGGCGCCGGAAACGTGGCAGACACCGAAAAAGAAGCACTGCTCAATCATCTGATGCTGAAACAGGTGCTGGAAGCACTGGATGAAAAAGAAAAAAAACTCATTGAAATGCGTTACTTTCAGGACAAAACCCAGTCGGAGGTGGCGGCATGCATGGGCATCAGCCAGGTGCAGGTGAGCCGTCTGGAGAAAAAAATCCTGTTTAAGATGCGGAGCTTTCTTAATTTTCTGTGAATCCGCATTCTTTCCACTTCACAGGAAAACGGAAGTGAGATATACTATAGAAAAACGAACCGTGGGAGGCTACATGAAACGAAAGAAAAAAGAATTGCTCTTTTATGTGATAACCATAGCGAGCTGCCTGATTGCCATGACAATCGTGGTCATTGCTGCGCTACTTATTTACGATAAAATTATAGAGGACAAAGCGGCGGAAAAAGAACAGGAGCTGGCACAGCAGGTAGCAGCGGACCCGGAAGTGGTAAGCTACAGCCAGGAGGAAGTGGATATGATGCTGGCGGATGCCATTGCCACTACAGAAAGCTCCACGAGACAGCAGGTTTCTTCCGAGATTCTTGACAGCCTGCAGGCATCGCTGGAGAGCGGCACCACCATGGTGGAGTCCCTGCGTCCGATTTATAAGGATAAAATCGTAGTGGTCAGCAATAAGGAATACCACTTTGTACCCATTGACAGGAGCTTAAAGCAGAGTACACTTGTGCAGGAAAACCTGCAGGTACTGGAAAACGGTGAGCTGCAGTATGTGGAAAACGGAGAAGTGGTTTCACATAAAGGCATTGACGTTTCCCGCTATCAGGGCACCATTGACTGGAAGAAGGTGGCGGACTCCGGTGTGGAATTTGCCTTTGTAAGAGTCGGCGTCAGAGGTTACGGCACAGAAGGAAAGCTTACCCTCGATGAAAAGTACAAAACCAATATTGAAGGCGCTTCCAAGGCGGGCATCAAGGTGGGCGTTTACTTTTTCTCTCAGGCCATAACGGAAGAGGAAGCCAAAGAGGAAGCGGATCTTGTGATAGATGCCATTGACGGTCTGAATGTGACTTATCCCATTGTTTATGATGTGGAAAAAACCGGGGCAAAAGAAGGACGTATGAACCAGCTTACGGTGGAAGAACGCACCCGTATGGCGCATGTCTTTATCGACCGCATCAAGGAAGCCGGCTATACGCCCATGATATACGCCAACATGGAAATGTGGAGCATCCTCATTAACATGTCGGAGTTTGAAGATGTGGATAAATGGTATGCCTACTATTCGCCCGTCGTTTATTTCCCTTACGAATATGCCATCTGGCAGTATTCCGACACGGGTACCGTTCCCGGTATCACCGGCGATGTAGATTTGAATATCAGTTTTAAGGAATGGTAAGGATTTAAAATCCTTCTTTACGGCGCAGGAGACGCAGTTCCCTGCGCTTTTTTGCGCTTTCCCATTCCATCTGCTCGGCAGGGTCATCCGGATCTAAAATAAGAGGCGGTACTTCGGTGGGATGACCGTCCTCCCCCATGGAAACCATGACAAAATAAGCCCGGTTGATGGGATGCCGGCTGCCGTCCGGCTCTTCTTTATAAGTATCTACCCGCACCTCCATGGAAGTGTGGCCCACATAGGTAACCCGTCCGATCAGTACCAGCACATCATTCAAAAATGCACCGGCCTTGAACTGCAGATTGTCAATGGCGGCAGTGGTCGCATTGTGTCCGCAGTGCCTGCGGGCAGTGGCACCCGCCACTTCATCCACCCATTTCAAAAGCTGGCCGCCGAACAGGCGACCGAATCCGTTAATATCAGGATATATTACAACACGAATCTGTTCTGTGACAGAATCCGCTACTTTCTTTCCTTCCATTTCATTCACCATGCCTTTCTTTCAAAATCTGCACATACTCCGAACACGAAATACACACAAATACATAAAAATATTTTAGTACAGCGGAAGGAAATTTGCAAGGCAGGGAGGAAAATAACAAAGAACTACCGGGATTCGGAATCGAGCAGACCCAGCGCATAGGAAAGCCCCATAATGTAATCCATGCTGACACCGAAAAGCTGTGACATTTTCATAAGAGCGGTGACACTGGGGAGATGCTTGCTATGCTCATAGGCGCTGATGGTTTCCTGTGTGACCTCCAGTTCTATAGAGAGCTGGAGCTGAGAAAGTTTTTTTTCTGGCGAAGCTCACGAATTCTGTTCTGGGGCATAAAAAACCTCCTTCCCGGATAAATGCAGAAAACAAAATACAAGTTATTATGTAAGAGTACATTTCACTTGGTATGCCATAGGATTCGTAATGCCTCGGTATTGGAAAAAATTTGGTGGAAAGAAGTGGATAACATGGATTGGGCTTATTGGTTGACCAATAACGGCAATGTTCTGGATGAGAAGTGAGGCTCCACTTTTTGCGAATCTGTTAACTTTTAAGGGTGTTTATTTTTGATAATCATGCATTGAATGTTATTGCATCATTCATATGTGCGCTTTTGATTCCGTTATTGGCGGCCAAAATAATTGAGCATTCTAAGATATTGAGTTTTCTGTTAGTTGGAAAATATCCAAATAAAGAAGTGAAAAATGCTTTTGCAGAGGATAGAAAATAGATACATTGAGTGTGTTTTTTCACTACGAGAAAAAGTATGAGAGAGTAAGGCTGCTTGATTATTTTAAGACAGGTATTCCCACAGATGCCTATACCCGTGAAATTCAGGAAGAAGTGGAAGAAACTGCCGAAGACCTGGAAGAGGACATCTCTGTGATAGAGCCAATCTATGATGCGGTAAAGAAATCAGCACCTGAGTACAATGTGGAGAAAATTTACCGGAAACTGAATGAGAATGGATAGCGTTTTACGTTTTTTATCAATGCAAACGGAGATCTGATTATTCAGGAAAAACAGGTAAAAAACGGACATAAGAATACCCTGCCGGTTGTTTGCCGGCAGGGCCGAAGAAGCGTTTATCTGTAGAGGTCTTCCAAGGTTATCAGGTGAACTTCACCATGCTCCTGTGCCTGAAGAAGTTCATTCGTAAATCCGCCTTTAGAGAAGATGTAGTAGTGGTAGTTGTTGCCCTTTCCGAAGACCGATGCGTAATCTCTGATTAAATTGAGCTCATCCACACCAATTTTCTCATTCCTATACTTGCACGAACCGATGATATAGTCTTTACCGTTAACAGGTGTTCCGACGATATCAATCTGTATCTGCTTTTTCTTCTTCGGGTCTGTGCCCCACCATTGACCGACTTCACTCAGCTCAATGGGAAGGTTATCCGAGTAATAAAGTAGGTAGTCATGGCACATTTTTTCAAAAATCAGCCCCATATAATCCGAAAGATGCTGTTTTACAACGTAAGGGTAGGTCTTCGCTATTCGACCGGAGTCAATGGCACTCATATTGACCGGTACAAAACGATACCAAAATCGGAAAAAGTTATCCGCCAGCAGATAGATGGTTTTCTTACCCGGTTTTTCTGTGATGGGGGTTTCTCTCTTGACAATTGCAAGGCCAATCAGAGTTTTCAGGTATTTCGACACAACGGAAGTTTCTTCACCAACTTTCATTGTGATATCGTTCATTCGGGAAGCACCATCTGCAATCGCTTTTATGATTGCGTTATAGATGGCTGGCTCTCGGAGTTCCTGCTTCAGCAGATTTCCGGGCTCCTCGTACAGATAACTGGAACGGTCAAAAAAATGCTCCAACAGAGCTTCATCCACACTATTTATCACGTCCAATTTGTTAATATAGTGAGGAACTCCTCCGGTGATTCCATAAATCAGTGAATTGTCTTCTGCGGGCAGATTCGGGTGGAACACAGCTGTTTCTTTATAGTTCAGTGGTTCAATCTTAAATTGGCCGGTGCGTCTGCCATACAGCGGACTTTCTTTGCCGAGTACCTGACTCTCCATAAAGCTCATAGACGATCCGCAAAGAATCAGATACATTTTGGATTCGGTCCATTTGTGATCAATGATATGCTGCAACATCGCGGAAATAGCTGGTTTTGCTTTTGCAAGGTACGGATACTCGTCAATAACAAAGACAATCCTTTTTTCTTTTGAAAGTGCTGTCAGCTCATCCAAAGCAGCATCATAGGAGCGGAACTCAGGTGAATACTCCACATCCGGCCGCTCAAAGCTCATGATCGACTTTGAGAGAGCCTCTAAATTTTCCTTTTCTGTTGTGTTTAAGGCAGAGAAGAAAATAGTCGGTTTATCCTTACAGAATTCATTGATCAGTGCCGTTTTACCAACACGTCGTCTGCCGTAGATGACAATGCACTCAAACTTATCACCGGTATACCGTTTATTTAGTTTCCGAAGCTCATCTTCACGGCAATAGAATCGATTCATCTTCTTACTCCCTCCATAAGATATACTTTAAAATTAGTAACTCGTAAGTTACTTTCTTATGAGTATAATAAAATAAATGTTTTGCAAAGTCAAGTGCATATAATGTCAGAGAAAACGAGATTATCATATAAACTTAATATTTCCATCTTGCCAAGCGACTGCCTATATGTTAATCTAAATACAAGCAGTCGTTTCATTGTATAAAAATCTATTAAATTCTATTTATTCTAAAATTCAAACTTCACTGCTTACATCACAAATTTCAATTGAATAGGCAGGGAGGTTGAAAAAGGTTTCTGAGTTATGCTGTAATCTCCCTGAAAAGGAGGTACACATGACAAAGAAATAAACTGGGCTGATGGGGTTCCGGAATCAGCCGGAGGTGCCCGGCAAGGCGGAGTGGAAAGCAGCTTTTACGGCAAAAGTATAGAAAATGAGTATCACGAAAGAGAGACAGCTATGAACAACACGTATTCTTTATTCTTACGTCAGTCCTATCTGGATGCGTGGGAAGATTATAAACGAACCATGAACCGTACGGACTTTCCCGTATGGGACTATGTGATTCTGACAGCATCCAATGAAGCACAGGCGGAAAGCTACCGCAGACAGATTGCACTTCGCGTGAGCAAGGGGCTTTTAACGGACAGGAGTCATTATGCGGTATTGCCGGACCCGGACGGTCTTCGTGTGGGCAGCGGCGGTGCGACCTTAAATGTCCTGCGGTATATCAGACAGCAGAGCGATACGTTTGAAGGAAAACGGATTTTATGCATACATTCGGGAGGCGACAGCAAACGTGTGCCGCAGTACAGCGCGTTGGGAAAATTGTTTTCTCCTGTGCCGCGGGAGCTTCCCAATGGTAAACGTTCTACACTCTTTGATGAATTTATGATTGGCATGAGCGGTGTTCCGGCAAGGATGAAGGACGGTATGCTGGTGCTGTCCGGGGATGTGCTGCTTTTGTTCAATCCATTGCAGATTGATGCGCCGGCTTCCGGAGCAGCCGCCATTTCTTTTAAGGAGGACGTGGAAACCGGAAAAGACCATGGTGTATTTCATATGGACGCAGAAGGGAATGTAGGTGAATTTCTGCACAAGCAGACGGTAGAAACCCTGCAAAATCACGGAGCGGTAAATGAACGCGGGAAAGTGGATATTGATACCGGAGCGGTACTTTTCAGTGCGGATATGCTGCGGGATTTGTATGGGCTGGTGGATACGGATGAGAAGTTTTCCGTGTATGTGAATGAGAAAGCAAGACTTTCCTTTTACGGTGACTTTTTGTATCCTCTGGCAAGTCATGCTACTTTGGAGCAGTTTTACCGGGAAAAACCGGAGGGCAGTTTTACACAGGAACTCCATGACTGCAGAACAGTACTCTGGCAGGTATTGCATAAATACGGTATGCGTCTGCTCCGCCTTTCTCCGGCGGCGTTCATACATTTCGGTACTACGCAGGAGCTGCGGGAGCTTATGACAAAGGAAGTGGAGCAATTTTCTTTTCTGGACTGGAAAAAATGTGTGTCCGGCAGAGAGGTTTCCGATTATGCCGTAAACAATGCGATAGTGGAAGAAACTTGCCGGATTGGAAGAAACTGCTACATAGAGGATAGTTATATCTGCGGAAAAACAGAAGTGGGCGAAGAAAGTGTGCTTTCCCATGTTACCGTCTCGGGACAGGTGATACCGGACAATGTGGTGCTGCATGGACTGAAACTGCAGGATGGCAGGTTTGTGGTGAGGATTTACGGAGTGCAGGACAATCCCAAGGAACCGGTATTTTTAGGAAAAGATATCCGCAGCTTTGAAGAGGTCTTTACCAATGCGGAGCGTTCTCTCTGGACGGCGGACATATACCCAATCTGTGGTACGATGGAAGAAGCAGTGACGGCAGCCCTGAATGTCTATGAAATAGCGCAGGGAAGAGGCAATAAGCAGACATGGAGGCAGGCAGAGAGGACAAGCCTTTGTACTTCTTTTAATCGGGCGGATACGGCAGCTGTTTTAGACTGGGAAAGACATCTGCGCCAGACTGTTAAAGTGGAAAAATTAGTAGAAATTATTCAAAAGGGCGGCACGGTGGAAGAAGCGGAAGCGGTTTTCAGGGATGCGGTTCTCAGTGATTATCAGCTTAATCTGTTAGAAGAAAAGGCAGCGGGTTCCACGGATGCCGTAAGAACCAGACTTTATTTTTTTCTGGGAAAAATATGGCAGAAAAATAAGCAGGCACCGGTCTCCATGGCGGAAAATTATATGCAGAGAGCTTTTGCGGAAATTCAGAAAACCGTACTTTCCGGTGTGGCAACCTGGCGGCAGGGAGTGCATGCGTCTGCACTTCCCGTTCCTGCAGAGAAGGAAGTAACGGTGTACCTTCCGCTTCGCGTGAATTTCGGAGGTGGCTGGAGTGATACACCGCCGTACTGTAACGAGCATGGAGGTACGGTCTTAAATGCGGCGGTTCTGTTAAATGGCGAGTATCCGGTAGAGGTCTGCGTTCGGCAGCTTAAGGAGCCGAAGGTAATACTGGAAAGTGCGGATATGGGGACTTACGGAGAATTTACGGATATAGCCGCTCTGCAGAACTGCCACAATCCGTTTGATGCATTTGCCCTGCATAAAGCGGCGCTGATTGCCTGCGGTGTTATTCCGGCAGAAGGGGGCAGCTTAAACAGCATTACAGACAGGATAGGAGGATTGTATCTTTCTACCCAGATGCACAATGTACCCAAGGGAAGCGGGCTTGGCACCAGCAGTATATTAGCAGGTGCCTGTGTAAAGGCTTTGTTTAAGTATTTTGGGATTCCCTGCACGGAACCGGATTTGTATAACCATGCCATGTGTATGGAGCAGATTATGTCTACCGGCGGTGGGTGGCAGGACCAGGTAGGCGGCATGACGGAAGGAATTAAATACATTACCTCAGCACCCGGAAACAGACAGATTTTGTCCGTACGCCACATTTCGGTTCCTGAGCCGGCACAACGGGAATTGCAGGAAAGATTTGCACTTATCTATACGGGACAGCGACGGCTTGCCAGAAATCTTCTGCGTGATGTTGTGGGCAGGTATCTTGGAAACAATCCCGACAGTCTGTATGCACTGGAAGAAATTCAGCGTATGGCGGCCATGATGGTATTTGAGCTGGAGAGGGGAAATATTGACGGCTTTGCGGAGCTCTTAAATAAGCATTGGGAGCTGTCCAAGATGATTGATGCAGGCAGTACCAATACCTGTATTGACCAGATTTTTGCAGCTATTGAGGATTTGCTGGACGGTAAAATGATATGCGGTGCCGGAGGCGGCGGTTTCCTGCAGGTCATTCTGAAAAAGAATGTGACAAAGGAAATGCTTAGAGAACGTCTGCATGAGACATTTGAGGATTGCGGTGTGGACGTATGGAACTGTACATTGGTTTAATTTTGCCGGAATGGGAAAAATATGGTATACTGAAACCAATAAAGTACAAGACAAACGACGTAAAGGATACCGGTATTCATGGATAATTTATTTTCCCCCTCTGCATCCGTAAAATCAGAACGAATTCTTTATACACCCACCTCATTTGCGAAGACTTCTCTATTGCATCTGCAGGAGGTGGGTACTCTGTATGCGGTAAAGCCTCATACATCATCCAGAAGCAATCTTGCCTCTTTCCTGTGCTTTGCGGTGCGGGAAGGGGAAGGAGAGCTTGTCTATGAGGAAGAACATTTCCGACTGAAAGCCGGTGACTGTGTATTCTTAAACTGCGAAAAAGCTTACAGCCACAGCACAGGTGAACATCTCTGGGCGCTTTCCTGGTGCCATTTTTATTCCCAGCTTATGCCCGAAATATATGAAAAGTACAGGGAAAGGGGCGGCAGACCGGTATTCCGGCCGCAAAATCCCGAAAAATTTGTAAATGTTCTGCAGGAGCTTTACAATCTGGCGAAGTCAGCGGATTATATCCGGGACATGCGCATCAATGAAGAACTGAACCGGCTGCTTACCCTTTTGATGGAAGAGTCCTGGCACCCGGAAAACGGGGAAATATCCGGAAAAAAGAAAGAGATTATTGCCGTCAGGGAGTATCTGAATGAGCATTTTTCGGAAAAGATAAGTCTGGACGAGCTGGCAGCCCTTTTTTTTATCAATAAATTTTATCTGACAAAGATTTTCAAGGAAACGCAGGGAATTACCATCAGCGGTTATATTCTGGAAAAAAGGATTACCCGGGCCAAGCAATTGCTGCGATTTTCGGACCGGACCATAGAGGAAATCGGCGGTATGGTGGGAATGCCGGAGCCGGACTATTTCAGCCGTACCTTTAAGAAGGTGGAAGGCATCAGTCCGAGAGAATATCGGAAACAATGGTAAAAACCAATATAATGCAAGTTTATGACAAAATAATGAATGTTACAGGCGATACTCCTGGTGTAAGCTATAAACATTGACAGGCAGAGTAGATTTACAAAACTTTGGAAAGGAATAGAGAGATGAAAAAAGCGCTTATTACGGGCATTACGGGACAGGACGGTTCCTATCTGGCAGAGTTTTTACTGGAAAAAGGGTATGAGGTTCACGGCATTGTCCGCCGTGCGTCCATTTCCAATACTGCACGGATTGACCATTTGCTGGAGCAGCATTCCATTACGTTGCATGACGGTGATTTATCCGACTCCTCCGGGCTTATCCGCATTATCGGGGAGCTGCAGCCGGATGAAATTTACAATCTGGCTGCACAGAGCCATGTGCAGGTTTCCTTTGACGCACCGGAGTATTCCGGGGATGTGGATGCACTGGGCGTGCTCCGCGTTTTAGAGGCGGTCCGTGTCTGCGGTCTTGTGAAGAAAACCAGGGTATATCAGGCATCTACCTCCGAGCTTTACGGAAAAGTGGAAGAAGTTCCCCAGAGGGAAACCACACCGTTCCATCCGTACAGCCCCTATGCGGTTGCCAAGCAGTACGGTTTCTGGATGGTGAAGGAATACCGGGAGGCATACGGAATGTTTGCGGTAAACGGCATTTTATTTAATCATGAGTCCGAACGCCGTGGAGAAAATTTTGTTACCAGAAAAATCACACTGGCAGCAGGGCGGATTGCCGAAGGGCTGCAGGATCATCTGGAGCTGGGAAATATGGATTCTTTACGTGACTGGGGTTATGCAAAGGACTATGTGGAGTGTATGTGGCTGATTATGCAGCAGGATAAGCCGGATGATTTCGTAATTGCAACAGGTGTACAGCATACAGTCCGTGATTTTACGGAAAAGGCTTTTGCGGCAAACGGCATTACCATCCGTTGGGAAGGCACCGGGCTTGAAGAAAAGGGTTACGATGCCGCTACCGGTAAAATGCTCGTATGTGTAAATCCGGCATGGTTCCGGCCCACCGATGTGGATAACCTCTGGGGCGACCCGACCAAGGCAAAAACGGTTCTGGGCTGGAATCCGCAGAAGACAAGCTACGAGGAACTGGTAAAGATTATGGCGGAGCATGACAGAAAACTAGCAAAAAGAGAAAAGGTTCTGCGTGACAGTGAAAGGTGCGATTAGTGAAATGATGGATAAAAATGCAAAAATATATGTGGCGGGCCACAGAGGAATGGTTGGCTCCGCTATTGTAAGAGAACTGGAAAGACAGGGGTACACCAATATTGTGACCCGGACGCATAAGGAGTTAAACCTTTGCAGACAGGATGATGTAGAAAAGTTTTTTGCACAGGAAAAGCCGGAATATGTTTTCCTGGCAGCAGCCAAGGTGGGCGGTATTGTGGCAAACGAAGAGGCACTGGCGGACTTTATGTATGACAATATGACACTGGAAATGAACGTCATTCATTCTGCATGGCAGAACGGCTGCAAAAAACTGGAATTCTTAGGCTCCTCCTGCATTTATCCCCGCATGGCGCCGCAGCCCATGAAGGAGGACTGCCTGCTTACCGGTGAACTGGAAAAAACAAATGAGGCATATGCGCTTGCGAAAATCAGCGGTTTGAAATACTGTGAATTTTTGAACAGACAGTACGGTACGGATTATATCAGTGTCATGCCGACCAACCTTTACGGTCCCAATGACAACTATCATCCGACGCACAGTCATGTACTGCCGGCGCTGATTCGTCGTTTCCACGAAGCAAAGGTAAACGGAGTAACGGAAGTGACCTGCTGGGGAGACGGTTCTCCGCTGCGCGAATTTTTGTATGTGGACGATCTGGCAAACCTGTGTGTATTTTTAATGAATCATTATTCCGGCAATGAAACCGTAAATGCGGGAACCGGCAAGGAGCTCACAATTAAGGAATTGACGGAAATGGTAGCAGAGGTCATCGGCTATACGGGCGAAATTAAGTGGGATACCACAAAACCGAACGGCACACCCCGCAAGCTTCTAAATGTTTCCAAGGCAGCCGATTTAGGCTGGACATACAAAACAGAGTTAAAGGACGGTATTCGCCTGGCATATGAGGATTTCTTAAACAATCCCATGCGTGCGGAAAGGTAAGGCAGTATGAACATTATTTTATTGTCGGGCGGTTCCGGTCAGCGTCTCTGGCCGCTGTCCAATGATATCCGTTCCAAACAGTTCATTAAAATTTTCCACAATCCTTCGGGGGAAGCGGAATCCATGGTGCAGCGGGTATACCGCCAGATAAAGGAAGTGGACAGTGAGGCAACGGTCACTATTGCAACTTCCAAGACGCAGGTTTCCTCCATTCACAACCAGCTGGGACCGGATGTGGGAATCAGTGTGGAGCCCTGCAGAAAGGACACCTTTCCCGCGATTGCCCTGGCAGCGGCTTATTTAAGGGATGAAAAGGAGGTGCCGGAAGAAGAAGCGGTGGTTATCTGCCCGGTTGACCCTTATGTGGAAAACGACTATTTTCTTGCTATTGAAAAACTGGCTTCGCTTGCGGCGGACAGCAGCGCCAACCTGCTTTTAATGGGCATGGAACCCACCTATCCCAGTGAAAAATACGGTTATATTATTCCGGAGTCCAAGGATGCGGTGAGCGGGGTTTCCATGTTTAAGGAAAAACCGGACAAGGAAACGGCAGCCGCATATATTGCAAAAGGGGCCCTCTGGAATGGGGGTGTATTTGCCCTGCGTCTGGGATATGTTTTAAAACGCGCACATGAACTGATTGATTTTACGGACTATCAGGATTTATATAATAAGTATGACTCTTTGCAGAAGATCAGCTTTGACTATGCGGTAGTGGAGCATGAACCTGCCATTGAAGTGATGCGTTTCGCAGGAACCTGGAAGGATCTGGGTACCTGGAATACCCTGACGGAAGCCATGGACACGCAGGCGGTTGGAGAGGCTCTGTTTAATGAGAAATGCAGAAATGTGCATGTAGTGAATGAACTGAATGTGCCCATTCTTTGTATGGGGCTTAAAGATGTGGTGGTTTCGGCAAGCCCTGACGGCATTTTAGTTTCCGATAAGGAACAGTCAAGCTATATCAAACCTTTTGTGGACAGCCTGGACCACAGGGTTATGTTTGCAGAAAAATCCTGGGGCAGCTTCCGGGTGCTGGATGTGGGGAAGGAAAGCCTGACCATTAAAGTAACCTTAAATCCGGGACACAGCATGAATTACCACAGCCATGACCATCGGGATGAGGTGTGGACAGTCATTCAGGGTATCGGTCGTGCGATTATCGGTATTAAGGAGCAGGTGGTCGGTGTGGGAGATGTGATTACCATGCCCGCCGGCAGCAGGCATACGATCATTGCGGAAACGGAGCTGCAGCTTATCGAGGTACAGATCGGTAAGGACATCAGCGTCCATGACAAGCACAAGCATGAGCTGGAGAGAGTCTGAGTTTGTGCGTGCGGCATTTATGCTGTCTGTTATGGACTGGTGACTCTGATTACAGGTATGCTTGCAAGAAGATTACGGAAAAATGGACAGCAGCCGACTGAGGAAAACGGCGGTCTGCCGGAAAATGGGCAGCAGCCGACCGGGGAAAACGGCGGTCTGCCGGAGAGAGCGGCATTGTCAGAACGGCTGAATCTGTGGTTAAAAAATGCCAGACATTTTCTTGGAAGCAATCTGTTTGTTATTTATCTGTGGATGCTTGTCATGATTGTGTTTTTCTGCAGAGAACCGGGCTCCCGTATGGGGACCGATTTTCGGTTTATGGGAACATGGGGAACAACCATGCAGGATCACGCCTGGGTCATTGAAAACATCTTTTTATTCCTGCCCTTTGGTTTTTTATTCCCGGTCTGGCTTCCGAAAAAGAAAACTGCATGGACGATACCGGTCGGATTTTTATGCAGTGTGGCTATAGAGTATTGCCAGCTCCGCACGGGACGGGGATTTTGTCAGCTGGATGATGTTATCATGAATACACTGGGAGCGGGTATCGGCTTTCTGTACATATAATATGTAATATGCATAATGCAAGAAATAGATGTTGAGTATAATGTATAGGGAGAGAATTCATGACAGCTTTTAGTTGTACAGTAGGGACTATCCTGTTTGTGCTGTTTAATTTTTTACTATATTGTTGTGTCAGGGTCAGTGCTGTTTCCAATAAGGTTGTGGAGCAACTCAAGGAAAATCAAAAGCAGATGGACACGGATGCGGAAAATCAGGATGAACAGACGAAAGAGGCCGGGTTTCAAAACCGGAATGATAATAAGTAATTGTTAAAAATGCATATTTTTTACAGGACAGGGCATAACAAGCAGGTGAAGAACTTTCTTGTTATGCCCTGTTTGTGTGTTTATTCTTTATCGTGAAGCAAAGGCAGGGATTTTGGAGGATGAGTTATGGCGGGAACAGTCTGCTATCTTAAATTAAACCGTAATGTGGAGGTTATGGAGGACTCGGTATTCCTAAAGGATGTGGGGAGTGTTTACTGTGCGGACAAACTGGTGACGGCGAAAGTAAAAAGCATGAAACTACATCATTTTGAAAAGGGACAGGGCAGCCGGTGTGTTATCAGTGTGCTGAAGATTACCGAAATGATTGAGGAGCTTTGTCCGCAGGTGACGGTGCAGAGTGTGGGAGAAACCGATGTTGTGGCGGAATGGGTGCAGGTTTCCATACACAAAAAGGCAAAGGAGTTTTGGAAAATTCTGCTGGTTTCCGTCATCAGTTTTTTCGGCACCGCATTCACCATCATGGCGTACCACAACGACATCGGCATTGTGAATGTGTTTTCCCAAATTCACCGTATTGTAATGGGAACGGAACCGACGGGCATTTCAGTACTGGAGGTTTCCTATTCGATAGGGCTGTCCTTAGGAATTATCGTATTCTTTAACCATGTGGGGAAAAGGCGTATTACCACGGACCCCACGCCCATTGAGGTGGAAATGCGCAAATACGAAGCCGATGTAAATACCACTTTAGTGGACACAGCGGACAGGGAGGGCAGAACCATCGATGTGGGGTAGCATATTTTTAGTAGTGTTCGGAACAAGCTTTGGGCTTTTGGCGGCAGCGGGTGTTTTTACTGTTCTTGTTGCCGTGGGAATTGTCCCGCGGTTTGCCGGAAAAACGCATACGGCAGGGCATGTGCTCCTCTATGAGGATATGGTAATCTGGGGAACCGTGGTGGGCTGTATTGTCAGTATTTTTGAACGGTATTTTCATATCGGTACCCGGCTGTTCCGAATGGGGGTGCCGTTTTCCGTAGTGCAGGTGGGCGGTAATTTCGTGACGGGGATAATTGGATTATTTTCCGGCATGTTTATCGGCTGTCTGGCACTTGCCATTGCGGAAATGCTGGACAGCATACCCATTTTTACCAGACGGATTGGCTTCCGGCATGGTCTTGGCATTGCTATCTGTGCCATGGCAGCGGGAAAACTGGCAGGATCGTTGATGTATTTTTACTTGCGTTTACATGAAGTGGTGAAATAAGGAGGTATTTTTATGGACGAACAGGTTACCAGACAAACGATTGAAGAAAAAAAACAGAATTACGAGGAATACGTAAAGGGCATGACGCCGACACACAATCTTTTTGCACAGATGGGAAAAGCATTTCTTACCGGCGGTATTATCTGTCTGATCGGACAGTGCATTCTGAATTATTGTACGAATGTAATGGGCATGGAAAAAGAGGCGGCTGCCACAATCTGTACATTGCTTCTGGTTTTGTGCAGTGTTATCCTGACCGGGTTTAACATTTATCCTTCAATTGTAAAGTGGGGCGGCGCCGGTGCTCTGGTGCCCATTACCGGTTTTGCCAATTCTGTGGCGGCGCCTGCCATTGAGTTCAAAAAGGAAGGCTGGGTCTTTGGCGTAGGCTGCAAGATTTTTTCCATTGCCGGACCGGTTATTCTATACGGCATCTTTACAAGCTGGTTGCTGGGTCTGGGCTACTGGGTTCTCAAAATAACCGGCGTGATTGGGTAAGTGAAAGCGGCTAAAGGAAGAAGTAGGCACTAAGTGAGCTAAGGTAGACCAAAGTGCCTACCGAAAAAAAGGAAGTAGGCACTAAGTGAACAAAGGTAGACCAAAGTGCCTACCGAAAAAAAGAAAGTAGGCACTAAGTGAACAAAGGGCGGCCAAAGTGCCTACCGAAAAAAAGAAAGTAGGCACTAAGTGAACAAAGGTAGACCAAAGTGCCTACCGAAAAAAAGAAAGTAGGCACTAAGTGAACAAAGGTAGACCAAAGTGCCTACCGAAAAAAAGAAAGTAGGCACTAAGTGAACAAAGGTAGACCAAAGTGCCTACCGAAAAAAAGAAAGTAGGCACTAAGCCAACAAAAGTTGACATTGATGCCTACAAGCAAAAAAATGAATTATTTTATAAAAAGTAAAAATGAATAAGGTTGTCTACATAGTTTAAGTCAAGTGGATTTTCCTTGGTTTCACAGGTTATAATGAGCTGCTGGGTAGGTATAATCCCATTTTTAATAAAATGCTGTAACTTAGAAGCATTATCTTTTAGATAAGTTTCCTTGTCCAACAGTCCAAGATGTTCCCAGTAATAAAACCTCCCTGTTTTTGGATGCATGATTGTAAAATCCGGATAATAGATAATGCCATCTAAAGGCAAAGGACATTCATAGCGAAAAGGAATTTGATATTGAACCAAAAGAGACACAATTAGAGCTTCTGATTTTGAGCGGACATAGATGCCGGCATTTGTTTTATAGATGAGATGTTCATGATAATTAGGATTGCTTTCAAAAGGTGCTTCCATCCATTGACGTGCGGTGGTTGAAACTGGCATGATATAGGGCGATAGCAAAGATGGAAATTGCGAATTAGAATATAATAGTTTTTCACTTTGGCAGGTGAGGTTGCGTTGATATTCTATATAAGGCGATAGGGCTTTCTTTTCTGCAAGGAGGTCCTTTTGTAAAGCAAGAAGATATTTTTTATAAGATAATTGCTGTATCAGAGTAGCGTCTTTGGAAGAAAGATAGGTTCGAACTTTATCACAACTTAAATAATATTTGGGATGTCCTTTATAAAAACCACATATCAGCCTTCCGGGTGGTAAATGCGGCAGCTCTCTTTCTATCTCGGTCAATTTGGCTGTAATGTAGTCATAGCGGTTTTGGAGTCCTTGAAATATCATATAAAAATACCTCCTTAAAATTGAAAATAGGTTGGTTAAAACTTATAAACGGGTACACGACAAAAAGGAAAATCATGAAATACAGTAGAGTAAAGTATAAGAAAAGGCGCCGTTAGGCGGATCGAGTATAATAGAAAATAAAAAACAATTTTATTTATTATAACCGACATACAGAAAATCCGCAATCAAATTAAAAGAAAATTTATTGAAGATTGTATACATTTCCGGAGGGATTGCGGTTTTACTCCTGCTGTTGTATGATAAATGCGAGGAGTTTGGAAAATGGACGAAAGAATAAAAATTGATGACAGATTAGCTTCTTTTTATGATAAATTGTATGCGGACGATTCCACGGTGGAGGCATGTAAGGGCAGGGTGGCAGAAGCCCTCGCGGAGATGGCGGACAGCCTGCGGCTCGGAAGAATGGAGCTGACGCTGGATTCACCGGTGTCTGCATTAAGACCTTCGGGCGCATATCAAACGAACGTTCTTTATGACAGAAAAGACGGCACTGTTTGCGAAGAATGCTTTTTACGGGTGTACCCGGTTTCGGACGGCGGACAGGTGCGGTGCAAGTGGTATCCGTACGGCGAGGCGCCTTTTTCGGAAGAAGAACAGAAAGTACTGCATATGATTTCCAAGGAAATATTCCAGCAGTTCAGCCGTGCTATCTTGCAGAATTTACTGGCACATGTGATGCAGACGGATATGGCAACCGGCGTAGCCAATCAGGCGGCGTTTATGGGGTATGCGGCAAAATTGTTTGCACAGAGAAAACTGGATGGATATGCTATTCTTTTCTTTAATATTCATAATTTTAAATATGTAAATAAGGTGTTTCCCTATGACGAAGGCGATAAGGTGTTGAAAAAATATGCCTGTGAGGTAAATAGCTATTGTCAGGAAGAGGAAAAGCTTGCCCGCCTTGGGGGCGATAATTTCGTAATGCTGGTAAAAATGGAACGCCTGCCGGAAATGCTTGAAAAGCTGCAGAATGTAAGGCTGTTCCATGAAACACCCCGCAAATCCAAGAATTTTGTATTTGGGGCAACCATCGGTTACAGTGAATTAAACGGTATTACCAGACCGCAGGATGTGATGGCAAGAGCCAGCATTGCTTATCAGGCAGCCCGGCTAAAGGGTACGGGTGTTGCCGTGAAATTTTCCGATGACATCCAGAAAATCATGATGCAGAACCAGAGCATTATTGCAAACTTCATGGCGGCGCTGGAAGAAAGAGAATTTCAGGTGTATTACCAGCCTAAGGTCAACATTAAAAATCAGACAATCTGCGGTGCGGAGGCCCTGGTCAGATGGCAGAGGGACGGAAAACTGATATCTCCCATGCAGTTTATACCGCAGCTGGAAAGGGAAGGCAGTATTATCAAACTGGATTATTATATGCTGGAAGAGGTCTGTCGTTTCCTGAGAAAATGGATGGACGAAGGACATGCTCCCATCTGTATTTCCGTCAACTTTTCCAGAAAGCATCTGGATGAGGACGATATGGTGGAGCATATTGTTTCGATTTTGGACGAGCATGGCATTGCCCATCAGTACATAGAAATTGAACTGACGGAGAGTGAGGATTTCCAGAATTACGAAATTATGACGAACATCGTCAACGAGCTTTCCGAAGCGGGAATCGGTACTTCCATGGACGACTTCGGAACCGGATTTTCTTCCCTGAACATGATAAAGAAGCTGGATTTGAAGGTGATTAAAATTGACAGATCCTTTATTCCGTTGGAAACGGATTATTCCGGCAAAGACAAGGACATGATTATGTTCTGCAACATTGTGACCCTTTTGCGTGAGCTGGGCAAAAAGACCATTGCGGAGGGTGTGGAAACACAGCAGCAGCTTCGGTATCTGGAAAATGCAGGCTGCGATATCGTACAGGGATATGTATTTGACAAGCCGCTTTGTGAAGCGGATTTCCGGATGAGACTGGAAAACGGCTACGGGAGCTGCTGAAAAGCAGTTATGAAAAGAGCGGCAACACCGGAACGAAATGCAAAACAGAAAAGAACCTGAGCAGAAAAGTAACTGTTTTGAAACTATGAAATCATGGAAAGATTAAAATGAAGAACGAGAAAAAGAAATTACTTATTTATATAGCGGGCGGCTGCGGAGCGCTGGCGCTGGGACTGGGAATTGTGGCGTACCGGCATCCGCATGTGGCAGCAGCCAACGGCGCAGTGGTATCGGCAGCCGGAAAGGACATGGAGCCGGTAGCAGACAGCACGGCAACGGAGACAACAGTCACAGGCAACGACACTGCCACAATTTCCGGCAACGATGCGACAACAGTCACAGGCAACGACACTGCCACAGTTTCCGGCAACGATGCGGCCACAGTCTCCGGCAATGATGCAGTGACGGGCGCGGCGGCATTTTCCACCCGGGCTCTGGAGGAGGGCATGACGCTTAATGACCTCCCGGCGCTGACCATTGCGTCCGGCGTTTCCTTTGCCGAGGTGCAGGACCCGGAAGCCATCAGCTTTGCCGTAGCGCCGGATGAAGAAGAGTCGGAATATGCAAACCTGGCGATTGCCCAGGTTACCGATTATGTGAATGTGCGCAGCCTGCCCAGCACGGACGGCGAGATTGTGGGAAAGATTTATAACGGTTCCGTGGCGCAGGTGCTGGCAACGGCAGGGGACAATGACGACTGGTTCCAGATTATTTCCGGCGATGTGGAGGGCTTTATCAAAGCGGAATATTTCTTATACGGCGAAGAAGCGGAGGCGGTGATTGACCAGTATGTAACGTATTATGCGACGGTACTGGCGGATCGTCTGAATGTAAGAGAAGAGCAGTCCGCGGACAGCAGGCGGATTGGTTACATAGACAACGGCGAGAATGTCAAAGTGGTGGAAGATTGCGGAGACTGGCTGAAGGTGCAGTACACGGACAGCAAACAGGGTTATGTTTCGGCGGAATACGTTTCCGTGCATGAAGAATTTGTGTATGCCAAATCCATAGAGGAGGAACGCCGGGAAGAAGCGGAACGGCAGGCGCTGGCGGCGAGAGCGCAGGAAGCGGAGCAGAGCACCCCGGAGGTGATTGGCGACATTACCTTCCCGACCAACCAGTATACTTCCAATGAGGAGCTGCGCACAGCCATTGTGGACTACGCGATGCAGTATCTGGGCAACAAATATGTGCACGGCGGCAGAAGCCTGGCAAGCGGAACGGACTGTTCCGGTTTTACCAGCTATATCTATAAAGACTTCGGCTATTCCCTAAGCCGTACTCCCGGTGGGCAGTATTCCACCAATGGCAGAAGTGTCAGCTACGACGAAATCCAGCCGGGCGATATTATCTGCTACGGCAAAAGCAAATGTACGCATGTGGGACTGTATATAGGCGACGGACAGATTATCCATTCCGCCAATTCCAGAAAAGGAGTCATTATCAGCGCAGCGGACTACGACAACATATTGGCAATTAAAAATGTAATCGATTAAAAAAGAGCCTTTGGAAATTTTCCAAGGGCTCTTTTATCATTAGCATCCGAAACAGTTACGGATAAGGTTAAGCAGATTGCAGTTATGGAAAAACTTGAAACACATACTATTTACCTCCTTTTCAGATTTTGTGCCCGGCGGTTCTGCGTTGCAGAAGATGGTATCTATGGATTAGTTTGTCCGGCGTCTGACGTGTTGCCTTGTAGTACGCCTTGCCTGAGCACAAATGAATTGTAACAATTTTGTAACAATTACGCAATGGGAGATGAATGGTAAAAATGGGGATCGCTTCCAATTCTTTATTCCAAATCAAAAGCACCGGTGTACAACTGGTAATAGGTGCCCTTTTCGGCAATCAGTTTTTCATGGCTGCCGCGTTCAATGATGCGTCCGTGGTCAAGTACCATAATTACATCGGAGTTCTGGACGGTGGAAAGTCTGTGGGCAATGACAAATACCGTACGTCCCTGCATCAGCTTATCCATACCGTTCTGTACAAGAGCTTCCGTTCGGGTATCGATGGAAGAGGTTGCTTCGTCCAGAATCATGACCGGCGGATTGGAAACAGCCGCTCTGGCAATGGAAATAAGCTGGCGCTGTCCCTGGGAAAGACCACTGCCGTCACCCTTTAAGACGGTGTTGTAGCCGTCCGGCAGCATGCGGATAAAGCTGTCGGCATTGGCAAGCTTTGCGGCAGCAATGCATTCTTCATCCGTGGCATTGGGATTGGAGTATCGTAAGTTTTCCATAATCGTGCCGGTAAAAAGGTTGACGTCCTGTAGCACCATGCCGAGGGAACGGCGCAGGTCCGCTTTTTTGATTTTGTTGATGTTGATGCCGTCGTAACGGATTTTACCGTCGGCAATGTCATAAAAACGGTTAATCAGGTTGGTAATGGTGGTTTTGCCCGCACCGGTGGAGCCGACAAAGGCGACTTTTTCGCCGGGGTTCGCATACAGGGTAATGTCGTGCAGAATTTCCTTGTCGGGATTGTAACCGAAGTCCACATGGTCCAGTACGATTTCGCCCCGCAGGCGGGTGTAGGTAACGGTGCCGTCATGGTGGGGATGCTTCCATGCCCAGATGCCGGTGTAGCGGCCGGTTTCGGTAAGGGAACCGTCTTCGTTTTCCACGGCATTTACCAGGGTAACATAGCCTTCGTCGGTTTCGGGCGCTTCGTCCATGAAAGTGAAAATACGGGAAGCACCGGCAAGAGCCGTTACGATGGAGTTATACTGGTTGGAAATCTGGGAAATCGGCTGGGTAAAGTTTCTGGACAGCGTCAGGAAAGAAGCAATCATACCGACGGTCATGGTGTGGAAGCCGGTCAGCCCTAAATTGGGAACCTTGGCAATGGCAAGGTAAGCGCCCAAAACGGCAACGATAACATACTGGATGTAACCAAGGGCGTTCATAAGAGGCATCATGGCGCCGCCGTGACCGTTTGCCTTAGCGGAATTTTCTTCCCACAGTTTATTGCGGCGAACCATTTCCTCACGGGCTTTTCCTTCATGGCAGAAGACCTTGATTACCTTCTGGCCGTTAATCATTTCTTCAATGTAGCCGTCCAGATCAGCCAGTGTTTTCTGCTGCGCCATAAAGTAGCGGCCGCTTTTCTTCATGATAATGCCGGCAAACTGCATAACGAGGAAAAGTACCACAAGCACCACGATTGTCAGCCAGATGCTGATGTTCAGCATGCAGACGAACACGGCAGTAATGGTAAAGGCGGAAGAAATGAGCTGCGCCATGGACTGTGCAATCATCTGACGTAAGGCATCCGTATCGTTGGTGTAAAGACTCATGATGTCACCGTGGGTGTGGGAGTCAAAATAACGGATGGGCAGCCTCTGCATTTTTTCAAACATTTCATCACGGATGGTTTTTAAGGTGCCCTGGGCTGCGGTTGCCATCTGTCTGTTATAAAGATAAGTGGATAACGCACCCACCAGGTAAATCACAGCCATGACAGCCAGTGCTTTGATAAGTCCGGAATAATCGGGTGCTCCGGCGGAGGCTAACAGCGGCGTGATGTAATCGTCAATCAGGGACTGCAGAAACATGGAGGAGGCAGCGCCTGCCAATGCGGAAAGCAGAATGCAGACGGTAACGAAAATCAGGGTGCCCTTGTATGCCTTCAGGTAAGAAAGCAGTCTTTTTAAGGTTTTCATATCTAACTTCTGCCGGGGGCATTTGCCAAAATCGGGTTCTTTGCCGGGCATGGCTTTTGTTTCATTTTTTTCGTTAGGCATTTTCACTCTCTCCTTTCTGCTGGGATGCAAATACTTCGCGGTAAATGCCGCAGGTCTTTAACAGCTCGTCATGGGTGCCGACGGCGCCTACTTTTCCGTCATCCAGGACAATAATTTTATCCGCATTCTGTACGGAACTGATTCGCTGCGCAATAATAATTTTCGTGGTCTCCGGCAGATACTCCTTGAGTGCCTTCTGGATCAGGGCATCGGTGCGGGTATCCACGGCGCTGGTGGAGTCGTCCAAAATCAGCACCTTGGGTTTCTTAAGCAGCGCCCGGGCAATACAGAGACGCTGCTTCTGACCGCCGGAAACATTGGTGCCGCCCTGTTCAATATAGGTTTCGTAACCCTTCGGCATGGCATTGATAAATTCATCCGCACAGGCAAGACGGCAGGCTTCCTTTATTTCCTCATCGGTGGCTTTTTCATCGCCCCAGCGCAGGTTTTCCGCAATGGTGCCGGAAAACAGTTCGTTTTTCTGAAGTACCATGGCAACGGCGTTGCGCAGGTATCCAGGTCGTATTTCCGCACGTCCACACCGCCCAGCATCAGGCTGCCGGAGGTAACGTCGTAGAGTCTCGGAATGAGCTGCACCAGGGAAGACTTGGAGGAACCGGTACCGCCGATGATACCCAGGGTTTCACCGGAAGCAATGTGCAGGTTGATGTTGCTTAACACCTTTTTATCGGCTTTGGAGGCGTAAACAAATTCTACATTGTTGTAGTTGATTTCGCCGTCAGCCACATGCATAACCGGATTTTCCGGGTTGGCGATATCTGTTTTTTCCTGCAGGATTTCCGCAATTCGTCCGGCGGAGGAGCTGGCAATGGTAATCATGGCAAATACCATGGAAAGCATCATCAGACTGGACAAAATCTGAATGGAATAAGTGATGAGCGCGGTCAGATCACCGGTGGTCAAGCCCAGAGCGGTGTTGTTTCCGCTGGCAACAATGGCCTTTGCCCCAATCCAGGAGGTTAGAATCATGCAGGTATACATACAGATCTGCATCAGGGGAGAGTTTAAGGCAAGCATCTGCTCCGCCTTGGCAAAGCCCTTGTAAATATCCTGGGAAATTTTCTTGAATTTACTGATTTCCAGGTCTTCCCGGTTGCAGGATTTTACCACGCGGATGCCGCGGAGGTCTTCCTGCACCACGTTGTTTAAGTCGTCGTAGGTATGGAAAACCTTTTCAAAAACAGGATGCACCTTGCGTACAATCAGGGCAAGCAGAACGCCCAGTACCGGTACAATTGCCAGGAAAATAAGGGAAATCTGACGGTTGATGCGGAAGGAAACAATCATGGAAACAATGAGCATAACGGGCCCGCGGACCGCTAATTTGATTAACATCTGGTAAGCATTCTGTACGTTGGTCACATCCGTGGTCAGACGGGTAACGATGGATGCCGTGGAAAAACGGTCGATATTGGAAAAAGCAAAGGTCTGCATGTTGTCGTACATATCCTGACGCAGGTTTGCGGAAAAACCGGTGGAAGCTTTTGCTGCGGTGTAGGCGGAAAGCATACCGGTGGCAAGCTGCAGCAGGGCAAAAACAAGCAGCAGAATGCCGAATTTCCAGACCATGGACATATTGCTTTTTTCAATACCGTTGTCGATTAAATTGGACATGCACAGAGGAATTACAATTTCAAAAATAACCTCTATGCCGGAAAAAAAGATGGCTGCAAAAGAGCTTTTTTTGTATTCTCTTAAGCTTCCTGCTAATGTTTTTAACATGGGGTATCCTCCTCTTCGGTATTTAAGTTTTCATAAATGGTTTGTAATAAAAAAGTAAGCTCTTTCACCTGTTCTTGGGATAAAGAAGCAAACAGTTTTTCATCCTGCCTGCGGATGATTTCCTTCATTTCCTTGTCAACCCGAACGGCTTTTTCCGTAAGCACCACCACCTTGTTGCGCTTGTCCGCGGAGTCCGGGTGAAAGGTAATAAATCCGTTCTGCTCTAAACGGGACACGATGCCAACAACCGTGGGATGGGCTACGGAAAGAAATTCTTTGATTTCCTTCTGAGTGGCTTCTCCGTCGTGGTCGGATAAAAAGCAGAGGACCCGGGACTGTGTCATGGTAAGGCCGTGCGCCTTTAAATCAGCATCGGCTTTGGCATGTAACTTGTCTGTGATCAATTTAAAATAAACTCCGGTTTCCGGTTGCTGCATGGGAAACTCCTTTCTTTGCATAAACAATTTCTTTAAAAAAATGTAGTGTGCTACACAAATATATGTAGCACGCTACAAATTATAGTAAAGGGAATTTAAATTGTCAATGAGTTTATAAAAATTTTAGATTTGTTTATTTTGGCAGTACGAAATCACCGAAGATTTCCGTGCTCCATTCCTTCAGCTTGTCCGCTTTTAAGCTGACACCGCCGTATCCGCGGATACCGTGTGCGTCGGCAAGCTCCTGCGTATAGTCCTCTAAAAGGTAAATGTGGTCGAAACGCACGGGACCGCTCTTGTACTGGCATACCAGAGGGATGACGCCGGACTTTTCCTCATCGATGGTAACACCGCCTGCGGTTGCCTCAAAGGTCACCCATGCCATGCCCTCTAACATACTGATGGCATCCTTCTGGGTGGAAACATAGTTGCCGAGGGAGTAGTAGCAGAGGGCTTTGTTGCCGTTATCCGCTTCCACCCATTCAATGGGCTGCACCACATGGGGATGGGTTCCGATGATGATATCGGCGCCCGCCTCTGTCATCTGCCGGGCAAATTCCTTCTGATAAGTGGAGGGCGTGGTGACATATTCCGTACCCCAGTGAGGGAAGACCAGAACCACATCGGCAAGTGCGTCCGCCTTTTCAATATCGGCAATCACCTGCGGATTTAAGGTGGTAAAGTCAATCACATTGGTCCGCTCATCATAAGCACAGAGCATATTCAGGTGCCCTTCTATGGAAGAAGGCAGAATCTCCGCATTGGGTCCGTAGGTATAATTGAGGATGGCAAAGGTGACGCCGTCTATGGTAAGAAGCGGAATTTCCTCGGCTTCGGACGGGTCGTCAAAAATGCCCACCATCAGTACCTCCGGGTGTGTTTTCCAGAAAGCAATGCAGGAGAGCAGACCGGCAATGCCCTGGTCGGCGGAATGGTTGGAAGCATGCAGCACTACGTTAAAGCCTGCAGCAGCGATGGCATCCCCCACCTCTGTGGGAGAGTTGAACCGGGGATAGCCGGAAAAGCCCCGCTCGTTGCCGCCTAAAATGGTTTCCTGGTTGATGACTTTGATATCCGCAGCCGCCAGAAAATCCGCAATGTCCGCATAGAGCATGGAATAATCGTAGCTGCCGTCCGCCTGTTTGCCGGAGGCGACAATGCCCATGTGCATGAGGTTATCGCCCACTGCCATCAGCGTGATTTCTTTGGAAATAGGTTTGTCCATTTCCGGCATGACTTCCGGAAGAATGTTCTTAGCCAGAGGAGAAAAATCCTGTGCCAGGTAAAGTCCTAAATTGCCGGGCATCTCCGCTGCGGCAGCCGTGTCAGCCGAACCGACATCCGTATCGCCGGCAGCTTCAGTACCGGCAGAAGTGTCTGCCGGTGCCGCCGCGGGCCGCGCATCGTCCGTCGTGATGCTGGCGGTCAGAAATAATGTAATTGGCAGAATAATGCAAATAAGTATGTTTTTTAAGGTTTTCATGGCATGATTATAGCATAGATTGGAATGGATGTCTAAAGAAAACGGTTGCGGAAAGCATCAGACACAAAAATTGTTTGCCCGGGACTGCATCCTGTGCCATAATAAAAAAAGGGGGTAAGCATATGCAGATAGAATACCTGAAAATTTGTCGTTTCAAATCCATAATCTGTCTGGAAATTGAGGATATTTCCCAGGCGCTTATTTTGGTGGGACAGAACAGCACCGGCAAAACCACGGTCTTGGATGCCATCCGGGCAGTGGGCGGCGATTACCGGATTGTACCGGAGGATTTTGATGAGTCCGGCGCCAACATAGAGATTACAGTAAGGCTGTCCCTTTGTGAGGAAGACTTAAAAAGGCTGCAGAAGAGGGGAAAAGTCAGCAGTTACCGGAGATGGGATTCTTTTCTTGCCGATGTAAAGAAAAAGCTGCCTTCCTTTGACGGAGAAACGCTTACATTTACCTACATTGTAAACCGGGACAGCAGGCAACGCTTTGATGACGGCTTTAAGAAAAACAATCCGTACATCCGGGATGTTTTTCCTACCATTTATTATATTGATGCGGAGCGCAACCCGGAGCAGTTCCAGAATGACATGCTGTATCTGCAGGAGGACGCAGAATTAAAAAGCATCCGGGAAAACAGGTGCCTTTTTAACGGAGCCAAAGCCTGTACCCACTGCTTTTCCTGTATCGGTCTTATCAATCAGAAGAAACCGGAGGAACTGACGGCACTGGAAACCTTCCGGCTTCTTAATTACAAACTGTATCAGCGGAACTTAAACACCTTTGCCGGAAAAGTCAACGAAGCCTATGCGGCGAACGGCGGACAGGACACTATTTTCTTTTCCATGAGCCACAATACGGATGCCATGCTTACCGTGACAACGGAATTCAGCAGCGGGCAGGAGGGAACAAGACGGCCCATTGAACGGCTGGGAAAGGGTATGCGCAGTATTTACATGCTGTCCGTTTTGGAGGCGTATGCGGAGGATGAAAATGCGGAGGACTGCATCCTCATGATGGAAGATCCGGAAATTTTCCTGCATCCGTCCATGCAGAAGACCACCGGGGATATTCTGTACCGGCTGTCGAAAAAACATCAGGTGATTTTTTCCACCCATTCCCCCAATCTGCTGCCGAATTTCAGCATCCGACAGATACGTCAGATGGTTTTGGACAAAGACGGCATGCCTGCCGTGCGAAAAGACACTGACATCAGCGCCATTTTGAATGACCTCGGCTATACGGCGGGGGATCTGATGAACGTGGATTTCGTGTTTATCGTAGAGGGACGGCAGGATAAGACGAGACTTCCTATCCTATTAAAGAAGTACTATTCGGAAATTTATGACAAGGACGGCAGACTTTCCAGGACAGCTATCATCACCACCAACAGCTGTACCAACATCAAGACCTATGCCAATTTAAAATACATGAACCAGGTTTACATAAAGGATCACTTCCTTATGATAAGGGACGGCGACGGCAAAAATGCGGAAGATCTCCGCAGAGGCTTATGCAAATATTATGAGGAGCAGAACGCGCGGGATGTGGACAGACTGCCCCGTGTGAAGCCCGAAAATGTACTGGTGTTAAAATATTATTCGTTTGAAAATTATTTTCTGAACCCGGAAATCATGTGCCGGATAGGCGTTTTGAAAAGTCCGGAACAGTTTTATAAAATTTTTCTTTCCAAATGGAAGGAATATCTGTATAAATTAAAAAGCGGCAGGCATCTTACCGCTGTGTTAGGCAGGGATTTTAACACAACGGAGGACGTGAAGGCTCACATGGAAGAAATCAAAATTTACATGAGAGGCCACAATCTGTTTGACATTTTTTACGGCCGTTACCGTAAGGAGGAAAACGAACTTCTGACCCGCTACGTGGAGCTTGCCGACAGAGAAGAATTTGCGGACATCCTGCAGGCAATCGACCATTTTATGTATTTTGAGAGCAGGAAAAAGGAGTAAAGGGCACAGCTGTTTACAGAGGCCCGGGAGGAAAAGGAGAGCAGTATGTTACCGGAGAAATTTTTAGAGAGAATGCAGAATATGTTGGGGGAGGAATACCCGGCTTTTTTAGAGAGCCTTTCCGGCAAACGTTACCGGGCGCTGCGGCTTAATCCGCTGAAAACCAGGATACAGGAAGGAAAAGAAAAACTACCGTTTACCTTAAGTCCGGTTCCCTGGACAAAAAACGGTTTTTATTACGAAGAGGAGGAGCAGCCGGGAAAGCACCCTTACCATGAGGCGGGCTTGTACTACATTCAGGAACCGTCCGCCATGGCGCCGGTACCGTGCCTGATGGAGGAACGCGCTTCCGTGGCAGCGATACCGGAGCGGCAGGAGGAGCATGTATCTGCGGCAGCGATACCGGAGCGGCAGGAGGAGCCTGCAACGCCCGGACGCGTTCTGGATTTGTGTGCGGCGCCGGGCGGCAAATCCACCCAGATTGCCGAATATATGCGGGGACGCGGCATGCTCATTACCAATGAAATTCACCCCCAGAGGGCTAAGATATTATCGGAAAATATAGAGCGCATGGGCATTTCCAATGCCATTGTCTTAAATGAAACCCCGGAAAGCCTGAGCAAAAGGTTTATCGCATTTTTTGACCGTATTTTAGTGGACGCGCCCTGCTCCGGGGAAGGAATGTTCCGCAAAAACGACAATGCCGGAGAAGAGTGGAGTGAGGAAAATGTGGCGCTCTGCGCCGAAAGACAGGACGGTATTTTGGATTGTGCGGCAACGATGTTAAAACCCGGCGGCAGACTGGTTTATTCCACCTGCACTTTTGCACCCGCGGAGGACGAAGGCTCCGTCAGCCGCTTTCTGGAAACACATCCTGATTTTTGCCTGGAAAAAGAAGAAAGGCTGATGCCGCATAAGATCAAAGGAGAAGGGCACTTTTTAGCCGTCCTGCACTGCGAGGGCGGACTGCTTAGCAGTGCGGCAACTGCCGGAACGGAGAAGTCCCTTACCCTGAAGGACTGCAGGGAGTTTCTGGACTTTGCAAAGGAAGCCCTGACGATACCGGCAGAAGAACTGACGGCAGGAAAAATTCTTTTGCGCTTCGGAGAACAGCTGTACCTGGCACCGGCAGAGACACCGTCCTTGAGGGGGCTTAAGGTACTGCGTCCGGGACTGCATCTGGGAACGGTGAAAAAGAACCGGTTTGAGCCGTCCCACGCACTGGCATTGTTTTTAAAAAAAGAACAGGTTGTACATGCTGTCAATCTTGCCTGTGACGGGACTGCCGTCAGAAAATATTTAGAGGGACAGACGCTGACAATCGGCGAAGGATGCGACGTGGAAATGGCGGACATTATGACCCGGGGAAGCATGGCGGCAGAACAGGCAGATGTTTCCTTGCTGAAGGGCTGGTGTCTTGTCTGCGTGGACGGATACAGCTTAGGCTGGGGAAAGGCAGCAGGCGCTGTTTTGAAAAATCATTATCCGAAAGGACTGAGAAAATAAAAAAATCCGGTACCGAGAAAAGTTCCGGAACATAAAAAAGAGTTCAGAAAAACGAAGCGTTAATGCATAAATACGGAAAACGGGGTTCATACTGATTTAAAAAACCGGAAAGAGAGGAATTGACAGTATGGACAGTTTTCAGACTCCTTTTTGGGAGCTTCCCATTGCTTTTGCCATGAACGAAAGCGTACGTAACAGAATAGGTGAAATGACGGACGAGGAAAGAGAAGTGCTGCGGCAGAAAAGCAGCTTAGCCGGCAGTGAAGAGGAACTGGAAGAACTGGTGCGCATGGTTGCCGAGGGCAGGTTTGAATAAAAACGGCTCATGGAATGGATAGTGGAAACAGCTTGCAGAGCACAGGCTGATAAAAGAGGAAAGCAGGAAAGGGAATAGTATGAGTGCACAGTTTTGGCAGGGAAAACAAAGTATCCGGCTGGATGAGCCGGTTTATATTAACGGAAATGCCTCCGTAGTAGGCAAAAAAGAAGGCGAGGGTCCTCTCGGCCTTCTTTTTGATATGGTGGGAGAGGACGACATGTTCGGCTGCAACACCTGGGAAGAAGCGGAAAGCTGCCTTCAGAAGGATGCTGTGAGTCTGGCACTTGGAAAGGCAGGAAAAAAGGCAGAGGAGATACGCTATGTTTTTGCGGGCGATTTGCTCGGACAATCCATTGCAACCTCCTTCGGCATTATGAATTACCGGATTCCGCTGTTTGGGGTATACGGAGCCTGCTCCACCTGCGGAGAGACCCTTTCCTTAGGCGCCATGGCGGTGGCGGGGGGCTTTGCCGGACAGGTGCTCTGTGTAACCTCCAGTCATTTTGCCAGTGCGGAAAAAGAGTTCCGTTTTCCTTTGGGATACGGAAACCAGCGTCCGCTCTCCGCCACATGGACAGTAACCGGCAGCGGCGCCTTTATATTGGGAAAAGAAAGAGAAGCTGCCTGCAAAGGGAAAATTACCGGCATGACAGTGGGAAAAATCGTGGATTTCGGACTGAAGGACTCCCTGAATATGGGGGCATGCATGGCACCTGCGGCAGCAGACCTGATAGAAGCCCATTTGACGGATTTTCATGCAAAACCGGAAGATTACGATAAGATTATCACCGGAGATTTAGGCAGTGTGGGACAGCGCGTGCTTTTAGATTTACTCCGGGATAAGGGGTATGACATTTCTGACAGGCATATGGACTGCGGACTGGAAATTTACGATGCGGAAACCCAGGACACCCATGCGGGCGGCTCCGGCTGCGGCTGCAGCGCGGTTACCCTTTCGGCGTATATCTTAAAGCAGCTTGCGGAAAAGAACTGGAAAAAAGTGCTGTTTGTACCGACGGGTGCGCTTCTCAGCAAAGTAACGTTCCACGAAGGCCAGAGTGTGCCCGGGATTGCTCATGGAATTGTCATTGAAAGCATATAAAAACAAATTTTACTGGATAAATTGTGCTTTAATGGTTAAAATGTATATAAACTTAAAGCACGGAAAATGGGTCGGTATCTGCGGAGAGCTGGGAGCGGATACGACCCTTACAGAGAGATTTGTCCGGATGGGTATAGATGAACTCAGTGTTTCTCCTTCCATGGTACTTGGTGTACGCAGCAAAATATGCGAAATGGAGTGATGAACCCTGATCCGGTCTCTCGGAGGGATAGATCTTCAGCTTCTGGGAATAGGAACGATTATGAGAGCAAAGAAAATCCTGGTTGTGGCGAATGGTGAGGGCAAGGCGGAAATTGTCCGGCAGGCTTTTTTCGGACCGGTTACCCCATACGTTCCGGCATCGATATTACAGCTGCATAACGATGTTATTCTGGTCGCGGATGAGACTGCGCTCAGCAGGATTCCCTGAATGACGGATAAAAACAGATGGATGGAAGGTGCGTCGGATGCTGATAAAAAACGCAGAGGTTTATACACAGGAGCACAGATTTGTAAAAGAAAACGTTGAGATTAAAAACGGCAGATTTTCCGCAATATCCGGAGAAGTATCAAAGGACACGGAAGTTGTGGAGGCAGAAGGCCTTTATATGGTACCGGGGCTGGTAGATATACATTTCCACGGCTGTATGGGAGCAGATATGTGCGACGGTACCGTAGAGGCTCTTGATGTGATTTCCGCATACGAGGCATCTGTCGGAGTGACGAGTATGTGTCCCGCCACTATGACAATCCCAAAGGATGAGCTGCTTGCAGTCATGAAAAATGCAGGTACATATTCTTATCGCGGAGGAGCAAAGCTTGCAGGCATCAATATGGAAGGACCGTTTATCAGTCCTGCAAAAAAAGGCGCACAGGCGGCAGAAAATATCATGCCCTGTGATTATGAATATTTCTGCCGGCTTCAGGAGGCCTCGGGAGGCCTGATCAGACTTGTGGATATTGCACCGGAGGAACCGGGAGCAATGGAGTTTATCGACAAGGTGAAAGGAAAGGTCGTTGTGTCACTGGCTCATACGGCGGCAGATTACGAAACGGCAAAGGAGGCTATAGAGCATGGAGCATCCCATACCACGCATTTATACAATGCCATGCCTCCTCTTAATCACAGGAGTCCGGGAGTGATCGGGGCAGTCAGGGATGCCGGGGATTGCCGCACAGAACTGATATGCGACGGTGTGCATGTGCATCCGGCTATGATACGCGCCACCTTTGCCATGTTCGGGGCAGAACGTATGATTCTGATCAGTGACAGTATGAGAGCGACGGGACTGGCGGACGGAGAGTATACTCTCGGCGGACATGCGGTAACGGTAAAGGGAAATCTTGCAACGCTGCATGACGGAACGATAGCCGGCTCGGCTACTAATCTGATGGACTGCATGCGTTATGTTGTAAACGAGGTGGGTATTTCTCTGGAAACGGCATTGATGTGTGCTACGGAGAACCCGGCGAGGGAGATAGGAATATTTGATGAAACGGGAAGCATCCATGTCGGAAAAAAAGCAGATTTTGTTCTTTTGGATAAAAAACTAAACATTGTTGGCGTGTATGTCGACGGAAAGGAGGCCGGGAGACCGGGTAAAGAAGGGCGATTTGCTCATGGGTATCGGATACTATCTGTGCCCGGCAACCATGCAGGGCGGTGAAATCCTTGGTGCGAGAAATCTGATCGGACTGTTTCTGGTTAAAGCCGGCGGCGCTTTGATTGACAACACGGCAATCCTCTTTGCCATCAAGAAGTGGAATCTTAAGACTCCCGGCAGAGAAGATGACGATATTGAAGCAGAGAAGAAGGCGGAACTGGCAAGTGATGATTATACAGCCATTGCAAAAACCATTTTCAAGGCTTTGTGAATAAATGCCGGTAAAATTGAATAAAGGATAAATAAACAGAAAGACATATGAGGGACGAACTCCCCCATATGTCTTTTTGAGGTAGAGGACAGGAAGTGGCAAAGGAATGGTTTTGCTGAACTAAGTCTTGCAATAGGGGATAACTTTATAGTAAAATAGACAGAAAAGAAATGGGGCGTTTTTATGAGAACCATGGAATTTAAGATGGAACGGCCGGGACTTCTTACTGTCGGACAAAAGATTACGGTGACAGAAGGAGTACTGCCCAGCAACTATTATTATACGATTGATCCGTCACTTGCCATGTCAGGCAATATACCCTTCCGCAACAGAATGCTTGCGAGGGAAGGCATTGTGACAGACATCATAGAAAATGAAAGAGGCTTTTATGTGACGGCACAGTTTGATGCGCCGGAGCCGAAGGCCTGAATAAGGAGGACAAAATCATGTTGGAAACCATTCACACAGACAAAGCACCGGCAGCAATCGGCCCTTATTCCCAGGGCGTGATTGCAGGACATTTATTTTTTGCATCAGGCCAGATACCCATCAATCCGGCAACCGGCGAGATTACCGGAGCGGATATTGCAACCCAGGCAGAGCAGGTAATGAAGAATATCGGCGAAATATTAAAGGCAGCGGGCGCTTCCTATGAAAACGTGGCAAAAACCACCTGCTTCTTAGCGGATATGGGCGATTTTGCGGCATTCAATGAAGTATATGCAAGGTACTTTACCGGCAAGCCCGCAAGAAGCTGTGTAGCGGTAAAAACCCTGCCGAAAAACGTTCTCTGCGAAGTAGAAGTGATTGCAGACCTGACCCATGCGTCCTTTGACTTATAAGGAGCTATAGGAAATGGACAGAAGAAAGAATGTTGTTCTGATCGGAATGCCGGGCGCCGGAAAAAGCACCGTGGGCGTTGTGGCTGCCAAACGGCTGGGATTCCGTTTTCTGGACTCCGACCTTTTGATTCAGGATGAATACGGAAAGCTTTTGCATGAGCTGATTACCGAGTATGGAGTGGAAGGCTTCTGGAAGATTGAAAATAAGGTAAATGCATCCATTGATGTGAAGCAGACCGTTATCGCAACCGGAGGAAGCGTCTGCTACGAAGAAGAAGCCATGAAGCATCTGTCTGAAATCGGCGTGGTGGTCTATCTGAAGCTTTCCTATGAAGCATTGGAGGAACGTCTGGGCGATCTGAATGCAAGAGGCGTTACCTTAAAGGAAGGACAGACTCTCCGGGATTTGTACGAAGAACGCATTCCCATGTATGAAAAATATGCTCTTGTGACGATAAATTGCGAAGGCAAGGAGCTGCGCGAGGTGGCGGAAGAAGTGTCTGCCGGGGCAGCAAAGTTTCTGGAGTAGCCGGAGTAAAGAGTGCGTAATCAGAGCGGGCATGTATAAAACCGAAAACAAAATACATAATAATCCATGATGAGAAAACCGTAGGAGGGATACATCATGGATTATTTTTATGCCTTTTTAGTGGGAGGCGTTATCTGCGCCTTAGTACAGATTTTAATGGAAAAAACCAAAATGCTGCCGGGGAGGATTATGGTACTGCTGGTCTGTCTGGGTGCCATCATCAGTGTATTCGGCTGGTATGAACCCTTTGCGGAATGGGCGGGAGCCGGAGCAAGCGTTCCCTTACTTGGCTTTGGCAATGTGCTGATGAAGGGCGTTAAGGAAGCGGTGGATGCGGAAGGTTTTCTGGGACTCTTTAAGGGCGGGTTCAAGGCAGGCGCCGCAGGATGCAGCGGGGCACTTGTTTTCGGACTGCTGGCAGCCATCTGTTTCCGGCCTAAAATGAAAATCTAAATAAAAAAATAAGAAATATAATCTCCCTTTTTTCGACAAAATATGCTAATATGTGGAAAGGAAAGGGAGAGAGTTATGATTTGGCTTATTATACTGTTTTTTTGCACATTTTTATATATGGAGGCAGTCTACCATATTGCCTGCTTCGGATTTGCGGCGGTCAATCCGCTGATTGCGGTTTTTATATGGTTGTTTCTGGCGGGCTTTGCGTCCCTGCTTATGGGCTTTTTCCGAAGAAAGAAAAACCGGATTATCCTCTGGGTTCTGCTGGCAATAGATTACCTTTTGTTTGCGTCCCAGCTTGTATATATTAAGATATTCAAACAGCCGCTTCTGATGGCAGCCATTAAAAACGGCGGAAAAGATGCCATGACCAACTACTGGAAAGAAGCACTGGTGGGCATTTTGAATGTGTCGGGCTGGCTGCTTCTGATGGCAGTGCCTTTTGTAGTGACGGGGCTGCTTCTGCATATGTATACCCTGAGCTTAAAGAGCCACACGAAAAAGGAAAGACTGCGGGAGCTGACGGTAATGGCAGCCGGCGCGCTGGGCTTTATGGCAGTGCTGATGGTTGGTTCCCTTGCGGATGCGGAATACGAAGACGCATATGCCGGATTTTATGACCCGCAGGGTGTCATTGAGGAATTCGGCGTTATGCCCTCCATCACAAGAGATGTTTTTGCCGGTGCGTTTAAGAAGGGCGACGGGCTGGACACCTGGGTGGATTTAAACAACGACTATGCGGAAACACCGGAGGAAACGGGAGCCGGTGACGAAATGCCGGAAACCACACCGGAGGAAGCCGGAGATGTTTCCGGGGACGACAGCAGGCAGGAAGAGGCGAAAAAGCCGGATACTTCCCCCCATGTCCTGCCGGTGGATTTTACCGCTCTTTCCGACAATGCAGATTCCGATACGGTGAAAAAATTAGCGGATTACATGCAGAGCATGACGCCCACCAAACGAAACGAATATACCGGTATGTTTGAGGGATACAACCTGATTTTCCTGACGGCGGAAGGATTTTCCCCCTATGCGGTGGACGAAAATCTGACACCGACCTTGTATAAGCTCATTCATTCGGGCTTTGTATTTGACGATTATTACGTGCCTCTGTGGCAGACATCTACCAGTGACGGCGAATATGTAAACCTGACGGGACTTATCCCCGACCAGCAGTTTTCCATGAAGCGCAGTGCGGAGGATGACATGTGCTTTTCCTTAGCTTCCTATTTTGCTTCCGAAGGGGTAAAGAGCTATGCTTACCACAATAATTCCCTGTCCTATTACGACAGATATCGTTCCCACCCGAACCTGGGCTACAATTTCAAGGCATGTAAATTAGGAGATCTGGATGAAAAAAAATACGGCGGTCAGGTATTTACCATGGAACACTCCAATTACTGGCCGGCGTCGGATCTGGATATGATGAAAGCAACGATACCGGAGTACATACAGGAGGACCGTTTTCATGTGTATTACATGACGGTTTCCGGTCACATGAATTATAATTTCACCGGCAACAAGATGTCTTCCCTGCACAAAGAGGATGTGGCAGATCTGCCTTATTCCGAGGAAGGAAGAGCCTACATTGCCTGCAACATGGAGCTGGACCTGGCGCTGCAGTATCTGATTGAACAACTGGATGCGGCGGGAAAGCTGGAAAATACGGTTATCTGCCTTTCCGCCGACCATTATCCTTACGGCATGGAAGTAAGCAATCTGGAGGAACTGGCGGGCAGACCGTTAGATGGTACACTGGATATTTACCACAACAATCTTATCCTCTGGAACAGCGAAATGGAAACCGTGGAAGTGACAAAAACGGCAAGCTCCCTGGACCTTCTTCCCACTTTGCTTAATCTGTTCGGATTTGATTACGATGCAAGACTGTATGCCGGAAAGGATATCCTTTCGGAGACTTCTCCGCTGGTTATCTTTGCGGACAGAAGCTTTATCACGGATAAGGTTTCATATAATAAAAAATCCAAAGAAGTTGTATGGGCGGACGGCGTGGAACCGGATGACGAATATCTGGATGCCGTGAAGAGCCAGGTCAAGGGTCTGTATAATTATTCTGCGGGAATTTTGAACCAGAATTTCTATAAGTATGTGGAAGAGGCGCTGCCGGAGGAATACCATTCCAAGGTAGACCCGGAATGGATTGCGCCGCATCCCAAGACGGAAACACCGAAAGAGAATACGACGGGCAGCACAGAGGCTGCCGGAACGGAAGAATAAAAAGATTGCCTGTGAACTATAGACGTTCGCAGGCAATTTCTTTTTTGAGCAAATATTTTTCACAGGCGGCATCCCAGAGCTTTTCGGGCTCTTTGTCGGCCACAAAGGTCGTGTAAGCCGTGCCGGTGTAGAGCGTCGCAATTTCCCCGTTGTAGCGCAGCGTCAGTACAAAAGCACGGATGAGCGACGGGTCAACGGCAGCATCGGCTGCCTTCAGAATGGACTCCACATGCTTTGGCATCAGGTGAAACACAAACTGGAAATGAAGGGGAACCCTGGTTCCTTTGATTAACTGGAAGCAGATACCTTTGATATCTGCCCAGGGAATAAATTCATATTCGCAGGGCGAAAAGTCCTTTTGGGCATGTCCGTCGATATGGTAGGTGACCGCTGTGGTGACAGAAGCCTCCTCTAACAGAAATGTATCAAAGACATTGCCGGTAAGCATGGCATTCATGAAATTTTTAAGTCCGGTAATCTGCAGTGCAATCATTTTTTGCCTTTCTGTAAGCGGGGTGCGTAATCGGTTTGATAATCAGAATACATACACCGACGCATTGTATTGCTAATAGTATAACTTTCTGCGCATAATAAAGGCAAGAGTTAATTTGGAAAATGTTGTGACTTGTTTTCTTGTTTTCCTGTCATTATAAGTGGGAAAAAGAATATAAGAAGGAAGGATTAGGTATGGATGATAAAAAAATAATTGATTTATATTGGAAACGTTCAGAGTCTGCTATAGCAGAGACGGATAAAAAATATGGAAGATTTTGCAGTACCATTGCATTTAATATTTTACATAACCGGGAAGATGCAGAAGAGTGCGTCAATGATACCTATTTTAAGGTTTGGGGGGTAATACCTACGTTACGTCCCCTGAAATTCTCTGCGTTTATTGGAAGAATCACACGGAATCTTTCACTGAATAAATATGAATATTATAATGCAAAAAAACGTGGTCAGGGTGAAACGCAAGTTGTATTTGAAGAATTGCAGGGATGTATTGCCAGTACCGGAAACGTAGAAGATGCTATTGAAGATATGCTTCTGTCAGAAAAGTTAAATTGTTTTTTAGAGGGTCTGCCTACAGAAAAACGTAAGATTTTTATGCGTAGATATTGGTATCTTAGTGGAGTTAAGGATATTGCATCTGATTACCAAATGAGTGAAAGCAAGGTTAAGATGATATTGCTTCGGACACGGAATGCCTTAAAAGAATATTTGGAGCAGGAGGGTATTGTCTTATGAGGGAAGCAAAACGAATTATCAGGGCACTTGGCGATGTAGATGACAGATACATTGAGGAAGCCGCACCTGGAAAGAAAAATAGAACGCATTTATCCTATAGGAAACTGGCAGTTTTAGTTGCATGTTTTGTATTGATGTTATCTTTATCCATAGTAGCTTATGCTGCTAATTGGTTTGGACTTCGTGATTTGTTGCTGCCTTTTATAAACCGGTCTTCTTCCATAGAAGAGGAAAGTAGTACCATTGGTTTATCCGGGTATCAGGGAAGTAAAGAATGGCAGGCCTTGGCAGAATGGCAGGAGTTTGTGAGTCAGTATGACCCGGATGGAAGAATTTATCAAAATATAGATGGTCGATTGGATTCCAGCTTTGCTCGTTATAGTTGTTATCTTGTGTATTCACAGGAGATGGCTGAAGAAATAGACAGGATTACAGAAAAATATGGATTGGCACTCCATACAACATCCTATGACCTTCAGGAGCATCCGGAATTGATTGAAACACTGGGGGATTTCCTTGGAGATAACGGTGGATATTACACTTATATGTATGAGGACGGTACTTTCGAGGTGGAAGGAACGATTCAACTTGCAGATACCGGAGCATGGGATTTTGTGCTTCTGCGTTCTGTAAAAGGAACTTTTCATGATGCCATGTTGGATATTGGAGACATTGCTGAATATCAGGAAATGTTGTACGAAACAGAATGTGGCGTTCCGGTCACTTTGGCATTGGGAAAAAGCAGAGCTTTGGTGCTGGCAGATTTAGAGGATTGCTTTGTTACGATAACGATACCTTACGGAACGGAAAAGGGACTGGGGCAATCTCACCTGAAAATATTGGCGGACAGCATTGATTTTGCTGCACTTACTCCGGTTGTGAAACCTCAATCAGATCTATCAAACAGCAGTGGGTCAGTAGAACATGATGAGGTGGTAAAAGATGGTAGTGAGGTCGCGGTAGAATATGATGCGGATGCAAGGCAGATATATGCAGCAACTTTGCGCAATCTCTTGTATAACAATATTCTGCCGGATGGAAGTACGGCAGAAACCTCGGTAGGAGAATATTCGAGATTTGCAATCAGCGATGTGGATTCTGACGGAAAGGAAGAGTTGGTACTACTATATGACCCTGGGGTAATGGCAGATGAGAAGGGTTATATTATGGGCTATGATAGTGATACAGGAGAAACATATATCCAATTAGAAGAATTCCCGTATTTTGCTTTTTTGCGTAATGGAAATCTAAAAGCACTGTCTTCACATAATCAAACTTATGGAGACATGTGGCCATATTTGTTTTACCGGTATATTTCGGAGAGTGATACTTATGAATTGGTAGGATATGTGCATTCAGAAGATAAGCAGGTTTTGGATTTAAACGGAATGTCAGACCAATATCCGTATAAAGCAGACACTTCTGAAACAGGAACGGTATATTATGTAGGAACAGACGGCTGGGGAACGACTCCCTTGGATGAAACGGACTATATGGAATGGTTGAATGCAAATGAAGGTAATGTTCAAGAACTGGAGATTCCATATTTACCATTTACTGAAGAAAATATTGGGAAAATGGAACTCCAAAAGAAAAATATGAGTGGGAATAGTATTGATACAAGCAGACTATTGGATGAATGTGAAAACATGAAAGTACATTGGGAAAGTGATTCTATAGATGTGGATGGAAACGGCATTACCGATTATGCCATTGTGGGAACCATTAATGAGGGGGATGAGTATAGAAATATACTGGGAGTAATGTTAGATGATGGTAAAACCGTTGTCTCAGAATTTCAAGGTGTAACAGGATGGCGCGAGGATTTTATTACTGTGAGAACAGATAAATTGCGCTATACGGATAAGGTTTCAATTGTAATACAGTTTACGGAATCAACCAGTAACTATGGAAGTTCAGATATTCACATTTTGAGTGTGAATGCAGATGCTAATGAAGTGGAGATTATAGAAGAAATAACAATTTTAGATGGGGGGATTAATTCTCAATTCTATTCTTTGTATGAAAAAACGGCAATGATAGGAGATATGACGGTTATTTCGATGACTCCGGAAGATGAGCTTATCCTGTATATAGAGAAATTAGGTACAAATGCGGTCTCTATATCGGGGAATAATTATGAAAAAACACAATATTTGTATTGGACAGGGGAGAAATGGCAGGTATCTGAATAAGAAAAGTATATAACAACTATTTTGATATTTTAAGAACGGGTTTATCTGAATTAAAAAAGGACATTAATAATTATAATGAGAAATAAACACAAAAGCTATTTTCTGATTGTATTTATATAAATACTGTGAAATGAGAACAATTACATAAATATAAAGTTATTATACAAAACAATATTGACAGAATAATTATGGAAATATACTATAAAAATACAATATATAAAAGGATTTGAATAGATTGATTAGAAAAAAGGTAACATCATTCATAAGGTAAAAGACAGTAAGAATATTATAGTTTAGGGGATATGTATCTTCATTTTTAGGGTGCAGATGATTAGGATGAGGGAAGAGTTATGAAGTTAAGAAAAGAAATTATTGTAATTATATCTTTACTGGGGATTATATGTGCCGGATGTAGCGGAAAATCCGATGAGGAGGGAACACAATCACAAACTGCCACTCGCACACAAATTTCTGCTGGAGAAACTGTTACAGAAAATTCAGAGGAAATTACGGAAAAAATGCATGTTTTTTCACAGGAGGATATGGTTGTTACACCCGGCATAAGGGAATACGAATTTGCAGCTGCACAGGAGTTAGGCAGTGTTAAAACATTACAGGGAGTATTGCCGGGAACAGGAGAGGGAACATGGTACATCATTGAAATGGATGGTGTGGAGTATTATTACGGAAAATACGATTATTCTGACGAAATTATACTTCGGGGGTATTCCATTATTGATGATAAACATTCGCTGGCAAATGGTATCAAGGTAGGGATGAAACAGAAAGAGATACTTGCGGAATATCCGGATATGGCAGTCATGGATTTTGAAGGCAATTATTTGAATGGGGATGTGGCGGCATGCATGGGATGGAATAATGTCACCTATCCGCGGAGTTACATAGATATGGATGATAAATGGGATTATAAGGGAGAAGATTATTATTGGGAAAACCAGTTCGATCATATCATGATTGCGGATATTAATATTGGAAACTATGATACTTTACCGCTTTATGTGGGATTACTCATGAAGGATGATATGGTGTCGGCTATCACCTTCTACAACCCAACGGCAGGGTGATAGCCTTTTGCCCACTCACAATAGAACCGTAAAGTAAAATAACTGTGAAACTTTCCATTCCCCTTTACAGTCCATGTGAAATGTGCTACTATATTACATAGTAATGAAAACTATTTGCGAAAGTTCTGCAAAACGCGACAAAAAGAGAAAAATACAAGTTCTGTAAAAAGACCTGAAACGGGCACAAAAGCGCAGATTAGGAAAGGGATGGAAATCAGATATGAAATATAATTATAAAATCGTAGTAGACAGCTGTTGCGAATTACCGGAGGAATTGCGGGATGACGAGAGATTTGAAAGAGTTCCTCTGGAAATAGAAGTCGGCGACGATTATCGTATTCTGGATGATGAAAACTTTGATCAGAAGGATTTCCTAAGAAGGGTGGCAGAGTGCCCCAAATGTCCGAAGTCTTCCTGTCCGTCCCCGGAGAGCTACATGAACGCTTATCGTACGGAAGCAGAGAGAGTCTACGTGGTGACATTGACTTCAAAGCTGAGCGGCAGCTACAACAGCGCAGTTCTTGGGAAAAATTTATATGAAGAACAGTATGGGGACAAAAATATACTGGTAGTAGACTCACGTTCTGCAAGCTGCGGGGAGACACAGATTGCATTAAAGCTTATGGAACTGGAGGAGCAGGGGCTTACCTTTGCGGAAATCACTAAGAAAATCCGTCATTTCCGTAATGAAATGCACACCTATTTTGTACTGGATAATTTAGAAACACTTCGGAAGAACGGCCGGCTTACCGGTATTAAGGCTGTTGTGGCTTCTACGCTCAGTATTAAACCGGTGATGGCAGCGGAGGATGGAATTATTGTACAACGAGGTCAGGGCATCGGAATCAAAAAGGCATTAAATAAGATGGTGGATCTGATAGCGTCGGAACTCACAGATGCCGATAAGAAGAGAATCATCATCAGTCATTGCAATGCACCGGACAGGGCACTCTTGGTGGAGCAGATGATTAAATTAAAAACCGGGTGCAATAACATTATGATGCAGGATATGGCAGGCATCAGCAGTATGTATGCAAATGACGGCGGCGTTATTGTTGCGGTGTAAGATGCAGATAGGTATACAGACTGAGACAGAGATTTTGACGTCCACGTTCATGGTGCAGTCATTGCGCATATTCAGCCAGGCATTTTTTTGCATAACCGATACCGGCGCCGATAGCTGAAAAAGTATGACCGTCACACATGGTAATATGTGTAAGCTGTACGGATTTGATATACCTTCCGTTTAGGATGGTTTTACGGTTGGGTGCAAAGAAAACAGGATAAGCTTCAAGCTGTGCAAACAGACTTCCCAAGGAGGCATTATGTGGAAGAATTTCCCCGGATTTCAGGGTCACATAAATATGTCCTCCTTTTTTTTCGACATAAAGGATGTCGCTTTCGTATATATAGTGGGTACCTGCCTCGGCACGGATTTCAATGGGAATTTCCCGGTTGCCGGAAAGAACCAGAAGATTGTCCAACAGAGAGGATAATTCTTCTTTTCGCACCGGCTTTTCCAACAGAAGAATTTCCATGGGCGCATCTTTGCCGAGCGCCTTTTTTTCTTCTTTTTCTTCCGGGGAAGCATAGAACAGGATGACGGGTGCGGAACAACCTGCCTTAATCAGACATTGTAAAACAGAACTGTCCGAAATATCCGGGGTCAGCTCCATATCAATAAAGAACGCATCAAACTGCATGGGATTTTTAAGCAGACTGTCCGGATGGCCATAGGAGTCCACATAAAGGTTCCCGGAGGTGGAGAGGCGTTTGTCGGATTCCCTTGCCAAAAGTCTCTCAAGCTGTTTTCTGTCAGCGACGTTATCGTTACAAACGGCAATATGCATGGTTGTTTCCTCTGTATCAGATGGTTAAAAGCTCAACGGGCGCCCGGTACAGTAAAAAGAGCAGGATAAGCTGGATAATTAAAATAGCGGGCATGCCGTAGACAAATTTTAAGTGTCTTGTTTTGTGGCGGAAGGTATACATGCCTAAGATGGAGCCGATACTGCCGCCGATAATGGCAACCATAAAGAGGGTGGCTTCCGGAATCCGGAAGGCACCCTTTATGGCTTTGCGCTTGTCAATGCCCATGAGGGCAAAGCCAAGCAGATTTACGATGATAAAATACGATACGATAATTAAAATAACTTCCATACTCAGTACTTTCTATCAGGGAAATAAAGATTATTTGTTGTTCTTCTCAACCTCTAATTTCTTCATGGCGCGTACCTTTAAGGACAGACCGAACAGATTGATGAAGCCTTCTGCATCGTGGTGGTCGTAAAGGTCACCGGTCTTGAAGGATGCTAAAGATTCATTGTAGAGGGAGTAAGGAGAAGTAGTGCCGGCTTTGATAATGTTGCCCTTGTAAAGCTTGAACTTCACTTCACCGGTTACATATTCCTGGGTTACTTCAATGAAAGCCTGCATAGCCTCACGAAGAGGAGTGAACCACTTGCCTTCGTAAACAAGGCTTGCAAATTTAGCGCCGATTTCGGTCTTCATGGCATAGGTGTCACGGTCTAAGATTAACTCTTCAAGCTGCTGGTGTGCTTCCATTAAAATGGTGCCGCCCGGTGTTTCGTATACGCCGCGGGACTTCATGCCGACAACACGGTTTTCCACGATGTCGATGATGCCGATACCGTGCTTGCCGCCCAGTCTGTTTAATTCTCTTACGATGTCGGAGTATTTCATCTTCTTGCCGTTTACGGAAGTGGGAATACCCTTTTCAAAAGTCATGGTAACATATTCTGCCTGGTCGGGAGCCTTCTCCGGAGTAGTACCGAGTACTAACAGGTGGTCGTAATTGGGCTCGTTGGCCGGATCTTCCAGTTCCAGACCTTCATGGCTGATGTGCCAGATGTTACGGTCACGGCTGTAGGAAGAGTCGGTGGAGAAAGGAAGATTGATGCCGTGAGCCTGGCAGTAAGCGATTTCGGATTCACGGGAGTCCATTTTCCACTTGTCGTTTCTCCAGGGAGCAATAATCTTGATATCGGGAGCCAGGGCCTTGATACCTAATTCAAAACGAATCTGGTCGTTGCCCTTGCCGGTTGCACCGTGGCAGATGGCAACAGCGTTTTCTTTTCTTGCAATTTCCACTAACTTCTTGGCAATCAGAGGTCTTGCCATGGAAGTACCTAATAAGTATTTATTTTCGTAAACAGCATGTGCCTGTACGCAGGGAGCAATGTAATCGTCGCAGAACTCGTCGATAACATCCAAAATGTATAATTTTGCAGCGCCGCAGGATTTTGCACGTTCTTCAAGACCGTTTAATTCTTCTTCCTGACCGCAGTCGATGCAGACACAGACTACATCATAATCATAAGTTTCTTTTAACCAAGGAATGATGGCAGTGGTATCCAGTCCGCCGGAATATGCCAAAACAACTTTTTCCTTCATATTTTTATGCCTCCTATGTGGAATCTTTTTTGAACTTGCCCTTACTATACAACAACTTTATCTTGATTGCAAGCAGAAAAATGCATATAATATAGAAAAACATTGCATAAAATACAGAACAAAATGCATAAAAATTAAAAATAAAGGAAATGCTTGCATAAAAATTCATAAGTGTTATAATGTACCCATGCAAGAGCAAAACAAGCGACACCGAAGGTGGCATTTGTTTTGCTTGCATGGGTAGCTCCCGAATATCCTGCGAAGCAGGAAAGGAGCGCAGAAGGCGCGAATTCGGGAGCATGCAGGAGAAGCTCCCGAATATCCTGCGAAGCAGGAAAGGAGCGCAGAAGGCGCAAATTCGGGAGCGTGCAGTTCTTATTTTAAGGAAAGGAGCCGGACATGATTACAATACGTGCCATGGAATTAGAAGATTTTGAAGGAGTACATAAGCTTTGGATGAGCATCAAAGGCTTTGCCATAAGAAGCATCGATGATGCGAAGGAAGGTGTGGAACGCTTCTTAAAAAGAAATCCCGGCATCAGTGTGGTGGCAGAGGAAGACGGCGAAATCGTGGGAGCCATCCTTTGCGGACACGACGGCAGAAGGGGCTGTCTGTACCATGTCTGTGTGAGAGAAGATAAACGAATGAAGGGCATCGGCAAATCCATGGTCGTGTACTGCATGGAGAAGCTGAAGGAAGAAAAAATCAGCAAGGTGTCCCTGATAGCCTTTACCGAAAACGATATCGGCAATGCGTTCTGGAAATGCATCGGCTGGACAAAAAGAAACGATTTGAACTATTATGATTTCGTATTAAATACTGAAAATATTATTGCTTTTAATAAGTAGAAGATTTACTCTGATAGGGAAGTTTGGATATAGAAAGTGAGGAAAAGTCATGAGATTTACAGAAGGCGGCGTGACCGCAGCAAAAGGATTTGAAGCAGCAGGTGCGGAAGCACAGATTAAATATAAAAACAGAATGGATATGGCGCTTGTATACAGCAAGGTTCCCTGCGTGAGCGCCGGTACTTTTACCAGCAACGTGGTAAAGGCAGCGCCCGTTCTCTGGGACAAAAATATCGTGGATACCAAAGAAACCGCACAGGCGGTGGTAGTCAACTCCGGTATTGCCAATGCGTGCACCGGCAAGCAGGGCATGGACATCTGTAAAAAGGAAGCGGAATGTGCGGGCAGGCTGCTGGGCATCCCCGCAGATGCGGTACTGGTAGCATCTACCGGCGTTATCGGCATGCAGATTCCCGAAGACAGAATTTGTGCCGGCATTGAGAAACTGGCAGCGGCAAAAACAGATACCCTGAAAGCCGGCAACGATGCCGCAAGAGCCATTATGACTACCGATACGGTATTCAAGGAAGTGGCAGTGGAAATTGAACTTTCCGGCAAAAAAGTAACCCTCGGCGGTATGTGCAAGGGCTCCGGCATGATTCATCCCAATATGTGCACCATGTTAGGCTTTGTTACCACGGATGCCGCAATCAGCAAGGAACTTCTGGTAAAGGCGGTAAAAAAGGATGTGATAGACTCCTTCAACATGATTTCCGTGGACGGCGATACCTCCACCAACGACACCCTTCTAGTGCTGGCAAACGGTATGGCAGAGAACCCTGTGATCACAGAAGAAAATGAGGACTATAAAGTATTCTGTGAAGCCCTTCATGCGGTAACCACCACGCTGGCAAAGAAGATGGCGGGCGACGGCGAAGGCGCCACCGCATTGTTTGAAACGAAGGTCATTCATGCGGATACCAAGCAGAATGCCCGTATTTTAGCAAAATCCGTTATCTGCTCCTCCCTGACAAAGGCGGCGATTTTCGGACATGATGCCAACTGGGGCAGAATTCTCTGTGCCCTTGGCTATTCCGGTGTCAACTTTGACCCGGAAAATGTGGATTTGTATTTTGAAGCGGAAGGCAAAAAGATGGCGATTTTCGGTAAAGGTGTTGCTTGTGATTACAGCGAGGAAGAAGCCAGCGCCATTTTGTCCTGCAAGGAAGTTACCGCACTGGTGGACATGCACATGGGCGAGGAAAGCGCTACGGCATGGGGGTGCGATTTGAGCTATGATTATGTAAAGATTAATGCCGATTACCGGTCATAAAAGTTTAGAAAGGATTGGTTTGGAAAAATGGAAGAAAAGGATATGAAAGAAGTTTTACAGAAAGCGGAAGTGCTGATCGAGGCCCTTCCTTACATACAGAAATTCAACCGTAAGATTATCGTTGTGAAATACGGCGGAAGCGCCATGAGCAACGAAGAGCTGCAGAAAAATGTCATTAAGGATGTGACTCTGTTAAAGTTAGTTGGTTTCAAACCCATTATCGTACACGGCGGCGGCAAGGAAATCAGCCGCTGGGTCGGCAAGGTGGGCAAGGAAGCCCGGTTTATCAACGGACTGCGCGTGACCGACGAAGAAACCATGGAAATTGCGGAAATGGTACTGAATAAGGTAAACAAAAGCCTGGTTACCATGGTGGAAGAGCTTGGCGTCAAGGCAGTCGGCTTAAGCGGCAAGGACGGCGGACTCTTAAAGGTAGATAAAAAGTACGCAGACGGAAAAGACATCGGTTATGTGGGAGACATCAAACAGGTTGACCCCACCGTCCTGTATGACCTTCTGGAAAAAGACTTTCTTCCCATCGTGGCGCCCATCGGCCTGGATGACAATTTCAAAACCTACAACATCAATGCGGATGATGCGGCATGCGCCATTGCCAAGGCAGTCGGTGCGGAAAAGCTGGCGTTCCTGACGGATATCGAAGGCCTGTACCGTGACATTAACGATAAGTCTTCCTTTATTTCCAGACTGAGTGCGACCCAGGCAGAAGAGCTGATCAACAGCGGACTGATCGGCGGAGGCATGCTGCCAAAACTCGGAAACTGCACTTCCGCTATCCGCAACGGCGTCAACCGTGTGCATATTCTGGACGGACGTATCCCCCACTGCCTGCTTCTGGAAATTTTTACCCAGGGCGGTATCGGAACGGCGATTGTCAAAGACGGGGACATGGCGGAAAACGGCTGGAAAATGCAATAGGACAGAAATGAAGGTTACGGCAGGAAACAGCCGGCGAATGTAATGGGACAGGAATGAAGATTACGGCTGGAAAATGCAATGAGAAAGGAACGAAGATTATGGCAGAAAATCTGACGATGCAGGAATATATCGACGAGGCGGAAAGCGAACTGCTTCACACATACAACCGTTACCAGATTGTACTGGACAAGGGCGACGGTGTTTATCTGTACGACTATAACGGAAAAAAATATCTGGATTTTGTTTCCGGTATTGCGGTGTTTGCTTTGGGTTATCATAACGAGAGCTACAACAATGCCCTGAAGGAGCAGATTGACAAGCTCATCCACACTTCTAACTATTATTACAATGTGCCCGCTATCGAGGCGGCTAAAAAGTTAAAGGCTGTCAGCGGCATGGACAGGGTATTTTTTACCAACTCCGGTGCGGAGGCTATTGAAGGCGCCATCAAGGCAGCCAGAAAATATGCCTACTTAAAGGACGGTACCACCGACCACGAAATCATTGCCATGGAGCATTCCTTCCACGGCAGAACCATGGGAGCGCTTTCCGTAACGGGCAACCCGCATTACAGAGAGGCCTTTGAGCCGGGCATCGGCAACATCCGTTTTGCCACCATGAATGACATTGACAGTGTAAAAGCGCTGATTAACGAAAAAACCTGCGCCATTATTATGGAAACGGTACAAGGCGAAGGCGGCATTCATCCGGCGGACGAGACTTTCTTACGGGAAATCCGAAAAATCTGCGACGAAAAGGATATTCTGCTTATTTTAGACGAAATCCAGTGTGGCATGGGCAGAACCGGTTATATGTTTGCCTGGCAGAAATACGGCGTAAAGCCGGATATCATGACCACTGCCAAGGCACTGGGCTGCGGCGTGCCGGTGGGAGCCTTCCTTTTAAATGAAAAAGTGGGGGCACATTCCCTTGTTGCCGGCGACCACGGAACCACCTACGGCGGCAATCCGCTTGTGTGCGCAGCGGTAAACAAAGTGCTTGATTTATTTGAAACGAACCATATAATAGAAAATGTGAGAGAAGTAGCGCCTTATCTGGAGAAACGTCTGGACGAGCTGAAGGAAAAATACGACTTTATTATTGACAGGCGCGGCGCGGGACTGATGCAGGGACTGGAATTGGACAGACCGGTGGCTCCTTATATTAACAGCGCCCTGGACAAGGGACTTATGTTAATCAACGCGGGTCAGAGCATCATCCGTCTGGTACCTCCTCTCATTATAACAAAACAGAACGTGGATGATATGATTGCTGTTCTCGACACCTGTCTTTCCGGGGAGCCGGCATAACGTCCTGTTCGGAAGGCTTGGTGATACATGAGAAAGAGACTGCTGGCAGTACTTTTAATTGTCTGCGTGATGGCAGGTATGTTATATTTGGGCAATGAAAACGAATACGTGGGAAAAGAAGAGGAAATTTCCACACTTTTCAGGGATAAAGAGACGATTTACTTCTGGTACTCCGATGAGGCGCTGACGGATTTTATTGCCAGTGCGGCAGTAGCGTTCGGCGCAGAAAAGGACGTGCGTGTGATCCCCGTACTGACTTCGGACAGTGAGTATTTAGAGGCATTAAATCAGGCATCCCTGCATTCCACGCAAATTCCCGATGCCTTTATTTTAAGCAATGACTCATTGGAAAAGGCTTATCTTTCCGGTCTGGCATCCCGTATTACGGATGAAGCGGGTATCTGTAACGAGGACCATTTTCCGGAGACTGCGCTTTCCGCAGTGACCTACAAGGACAAGTTAGTTGCGTACCCGTATTATTATCAAACAAGCGCACTCCTTTACAATAAGACTTACCTGGAAGCCTGGACGGCAGAGCAGCTTCAGAAAGCAGCGGAAGCCGATGGGGAAGAAGCCACGGAGGATACCGGTGAGGATGTAGCAGATGCTTCCACAGCGGACAATGCGGATGCGTCCGGAGAAGAAGGGGACACCGGGGAAATGGAAGCCACGGAGGATACTCTGACCGTGACACCGGAGCAGCTTGAGGCAGGCATTCCCGCCAACATGGATGAAATGCTTGCGTTTGCGGACAACTATGATGCACCCGAAAATGTAGAAGCGGTGCTCCGATGGGATGTTTCCGATATTTTTTACAATTACTTTTTCGTAGGCAATTACATGGTGGTCGGCGGTGAATGCGGCGATGACGAAACGGCTGTTGACATCAACAATGAGGCGGTAAAGCAGTGCCTGGAGGTTTACCAGAACTTAAACCAGTTCTTTTATATTGAGTCGGATTCCGTTTCCTATGACTCCGTGGTGCAGGATTTTATCGACGGTAAAATCGTGTTTACCATTGCTACAACGGATGTGCTGGCAAAGCTAAAACAGGCAAAAGAGGAAGGCACATTTCCGTATGAATACGGAATTGCCATGCTGCCGGGGCCCGGTGCGGAGCTGCAGGCAAAGTCCCTTTCCGTTACCAATTGCGTGGTGGTAAACGGCTACTCCGAGCACAGAGAGCTTGCCAATGAATTTGCGGCCTTTTTAACAAACGAATACTATGACAACCTGTATGAGCGTACCGGCAAGGTTTCCGCCAATTTAGCGGCAAATGCGGGCAACGAGGATTTGCAGGTATTTATGGAAGAGTACAAGCATGCTGGCTCCCTGCCCAAGATGATTGAAACCAGCAACTTCTGGATTCAGCTTGAAATTCTCTTCTCCAAAGTATGGGAAGGGGAAGATGCAGCAGGACTCCTGCAGGAGCTCTCCGATAAGATAACAACGCAGTTGCAGTAAAAAGACCTGCAAAATAAGTGAAATAGCAGAAAAGACATAAAAAGATACAAATAAGATACACAGGCATGCAAGAATAAAATCCAGTCATGTGCGCATAATGAATATAACAGACATTCATGGGAGGCGCATATGATTGGATTTCTTATTGCCGTGATTTCCGGCTTGCTGATGAGCGTGCAGGGTGTTTTCAATACGCAGGTGACCAAGACCACGGGCATGTGGGTTGCCAATGCTTTTGTGCAGTTTACGGCATTTTTAGTCTGCATCGCCATCTGGGCAATTTCCGACCGGACATCGCTCGGAACCCTTTTGAAAGTGGAGCCGAGGTACATGTTAATCGGCGGCATCTTAGGCGCGGGCATTACTTATACGGTTATCAAGGCAATGGATATGATGGGACCGGCAAAAGCCGTCATGATGATTGTGACGGCACAGATTTTAGTGGCGTATCTTATAGAGCTTTTCGGACTTTTCGGAGTGGAAAAGCAGCCCTTTTCCTGGAGAAAGGTAATAGGTATTCTGCTGGCGGCAGGAGGTATTATTTTGTTCAAATGGGAGTAAATTACCCTTGTAAAAATGAGGCAACTCCATTACAATGATAGCAGTGGTCAAGAGGCATTCCCGGAAAGGGAAGACCATGAAACATTTTATAAGATATTATCTGGCAGCAGGCTTACTTGGCATGACAATTTTGTTTGCAGCGGGCTGCGCCGGACAGAACAACACGACCTATTCTTTAAAAGGGAAACTGCCCTTGGCGGAGGAAGATACATCCGGCGGGGCGGACAGTACGGCACGGAATACAGACAGCACAGCACGGACTGCGGACGCCGCAGCGGAAAGCGGCACTCCGGCGGGGGGAACTGTCAACGCCGCCGCAGAAATCCGGAATGCCGGCAGCGATACCGTTCTGGTACATATTTGCGGAGAAGTGCGGACTCCGGGCGTTTATGAACTGACTGCGGACAGCCGGATTTGTGATGTGCTGCTTTTGGCGGGCGGTTTTACGGCGGATGCCGATACGGAAGCGGTCAACATGGCGGCAGGTATAGAGGACGGCATGCAGATTGTGATTCCCACCGAAACGGACAGGACACAGGAAATGACGGGAAACAGTTCAGACCGGACGGGAGAGACAGCAGCCGGGAAAACGGAGAGTCAGCTTGTCAATATCAATGCGGCGGATAAGGAGACACTTATGAGTCTGCCGGGTATCGGAGCAGGCAAAGCGGAAGCGGTGATCGCCTACCGGGAAGCGGGCGGCGTATTTAAGGATATCAAAGACATCATGCTGGTGGACGGTATCAAAGAGGGCGTGTATGCCAAAATCAAAGATAAAATATGTGTAAAGTAAAAATATAATAAAGGCGGGAAGAGAAATGGGTAAAAAGGCTTTGGTGGTTGATGATGAAAAACTGATTGTGAAAGGAATCCGGTTCAGTCTGGAGCAGGACAATATGGAAGTGGACTGCGCCTACGACGGAGAGGAAGCGCTGGAGCTGGCGCATAAAAATCAGTACGACATTATTTTGCTGGACGTAATGCTGCCGAAATTGAACGGCTTTGAGGTATGTCAGCAGATTCGTGAATTTTCCAGTGTCCCCATTATCATGCTTACGGCAAAGGGCGATGACATGGACAAAATTCTGGGACTGGAATACGGCGCCGACGATTATATTACCAAGCCTTTCAATATACTGGAAGTGAAAGCGCGCATCAAAGCCATTATCCGCCGTACCGAAGTGAAAAAACCGAATAAGGAAGACAGTGTGCTGGAAATCGGCTCCTTAAAAATCGACTGCGACGGCAGGAGAGCGTATGTGAACCGCAGGGAAGTGGGACTTACCGCCAAGGAATTTGAAGTGCTGGAGCTTCTTATGCGCAATCCCAACAAGGTATACAGCCGGGAAAAGCTTCTGCAGATAGTATGGGGCAGCGACTACCCGGGCGACGTGCGCACCGTGGATGTCCATATCCGGAGACTGCGTGAAAAAATAGAGGAATGTCCCGGTGAGCCGAAGTTTGTGCACACAAAGTGGGGTGTGGGATACTATTTCATGAACATGGAATAAGACGGCAGGTAACCGCTTTTTAAATGGAGTAAAGAATGTTAAAAAAAATGGGACAATGGGGCAGCAAATTTGCAGAAGGCTGCAAACGAATAAAGGGACTCAGGAGCCTCAGGGCCAGAATATTCGTGATTATTCTGGTTGTGGGATGTCTGCCTGGAGTCCTTCTTCGTTATGGAATTATGCAAAACTATGAGCAGCATGCCATAGAACTGCGGACGAACACCGTGCAGACACAGTTGAAAATCTTAGCCAACCACCTGATACACTACAATTATCTGCAGGATAATTCTTCCGAAGTGATCGGTGCGGAGCTGGACATGCTTTCTAACCTTTACGACGGCCGTGTTATTATCATCGGCGGGAACTTCAAGGTGGTGAAGGATACCTACGGCATCAGCGAGGGTAAAACCATTATTTCCGAGGAGGTTATCCGCTCTTTTGACAACCAGAGCATTTCCAATTATGACAGGAAACACGGCTACATAGAAATGACGACGCCCATTACGGAGACGGTAACGAATGCGACCGACATGGGCGAAAAAGAGGAAATCGTGGTCCGGGGCGTTATGCTGACCAGTATTTCCACGGACAATATTATGGCGACCATGGATGTGCTGAACCGGAAGGCGTTGATTTTGGAAGCTATTATTCTTCTGATTATTCTGGCGGTCGCCATGGTGCTTTCCGATGTGCTGACCCGTCCTTTCTCCCACATTACACAGGCTATTAACGAAGTAAAAGCGGGATATACGGACGAAAAAATTTCGGTTCCCGACTATTCCGAAACCATTCATATCGTGGATGCGTTCAACCAGCTTTTAGGCCGCATGAAGGTGCTGGATGATTCACGGCAGGAATTTGTTTCCAACGTGTCCCATGAACTGAAAACCCCGCTGACATCCATGAAGGTTCTGGCGGATTCCCTGCTTGCCCAGCCGGATGCACCGGCGGAAATGTACCGGGAATTTTTACAGGATATTACCGCGGAAATTGACCGTGAAAACCAGATTATCACAGACCTGTTATCTCTGGTGAAAATGGATAAAAAGGCAGTGGATCTGAATGTTTCCGCCATAAATATCAATGAGCTGACCGAACTTATCTGCAAACGTCTTCGACCCATTGCGCGGAAGAAGGATGTGGAAGTGGAATTAACCAGCCTCCGCCCCGTGGTTGCGGAAGTGGATGAAGTGAAAATGACCCTGATTATTTCAAATCTGGTGGAAAATGCCATTAAGTACAATAAGGAGCATGGCTCCGTGAAAATTACGCTGGATGCCGACCATCAGGTATTTACTCTTGAAGTCAAGGATAACGGTATCGGCATTCCGCAGGATTCACTGGATAAAATTTACGAACGTTTTTATCGTGTGGACAAATCCCATTCCCGGGAAATCGGCGGTACGGGCTTAGGTCTTGCCATTACCAAGAATGCGGTACTGATGCACCGCGGTTCCATTACGGTGTCCAGCCTGGAGGGCGAAGGGACCACCTTTTTGGTAAAGATACCACTGACCCATATCAATTCATAGAAAGGCGAAACGATGAACGGAAAAAATTCTGTTTCTGTGAATAGACCGGCATACCGGAAAAGCTTTCTTTTCAAAGTAATTGCTTTTTTGTGTAGCTTTGTTCTTATTCTGCCGGGCTGCAACCGCCCGGAGGAAAGAAAGGACGGCAGTGCCAGGGATATTTACTATATCAATACATCGGTAACGGGGCTGGAGCCGCATGAAAAGGAAATTTCGGCGAGAAAGCCGGATGAGCAGCTTGCGGAAATGATGGAGCTGCTGGCTCAGGCACCGGATAAGATGGATTACAAAGCGCCCCTGCAGATGGGCTTTGAGGTGCTTTCCTGCAAAATCGATGAAGGAAGAGTGATGATAGATGTCAGTGACTCTTATACCGCCATGCCCGCCACTACGGAAATCCTTGTGCGTGCGGCGCTGGTGCGGACGGTTACGCAGATTGACGGCATCAAATATGTTATTATCACGGTGAACGGCAAGCAGTTGTACGACAATCTTGGTAACGTGGTGGGACTTCTTTCGGCAGACCAGTTTATCGATAATGCCGGTGACGAAATCAATGCTTACGAAAAAGTCCGGCTGAAGCTTTATTTTGCCAATGCGGATGGCACGGGACTGATTGCCACCAGCCGCACGATTGCCTACAATACCAACATTTCCATAGAAAAATTGGTGGTGGAGCAGTTACTTGCCGGTCCCAATGAGGACGTGGCGGATGTAGCATTTCCGACTATCAACCCCAATGCCAAGCTGGTCAGCATTTCCGTCAAGGACGGCATCTGCTATGTAAACTTTGACGAAAATTTTCTGACGCAGGTTTATAATGTTTCCACGGATGTGGCGATTTATTCTGTGGTCAATTCCCTGGTAGAGCTTAACAACGTCAACAAGGTACAGATTACCATAAACGGCGAAACCAACATCATGTTCCGTGAGAGTGTAAGCTTAAGTACCGTGTTTGAACGCAACCTTAATATTGTAACGACAGCGGAGTAGGTGATTTTATCGTATTCAGAATTCATGCAGCGCCGCCCCAAATCCGGCGGCCGCTGTGTCTTTTTCAAATCTTTCTCATTCTGTTATTAACTCTGTATTCTTTTATTTTCTCATCCCGATTTCCAATCGAATATGAAAACGCGGCAGACAGGCAGGTGGAGCTTGCGGGGCTTGTTACCGGTAAAGTCTTAAAGCAAAGCAAAACCGGTGTCCGGACCTATCTGCTGGTAAAAACAGAAAAGTGGCAATTTAGCGGTGGGCAGTCGGAGACACTTCCTGCAAAAGGGTATGTATTATGTGCCGTGGAAGGTAGAATAGGGAAAATGGGGACACTCCAGGCAAAAGGCAATGTACTTTGCAATGTGAAAACGGGGGAAGGTCATACGGAGCGCAACGTTTCAGGAAGGAAAGGAACTTCATCCCAAGATGGTTTGCCTTCCATAGGAAGCCGGGTGCGGATTTCCGGTAGTTTCTTTCTATACACGGAGGCAACCAACATAGGGCAGTTCGATGCAAGAAACTATTATGCTGCCCGGAAAATATACGGGCAGGTAAAGAAAGCTGCCATTGTATACACAGAACCTCCGAATATAACCGGCAGGGGGAAGGAATGCCTGTGGCAGCTTCGCCGGCATCTGGCGGAAACGTTTCTGGAAGTTTACGGAGAAGAAAACGGAGCTCTGCTTGCCGCCATGCTTCTTGGAGAACGGACATTTCTTTCGGAAGAAACCCAGAGTCTTTACAAAGCGGCAGGCGCCCTTCATGTCATTGCCGTATCCGGTCTCCATATCAGCCTTTTAGGGCTGGGGCTGTATCGCCTGCTGCGCAGGATATTTGATGCGCAGGCACCGGCAGCGGTTATCAGTGTTCTTTGCATGGCAGCATATGTTTTTCTGGTAGGAAATCCTCCTTCAGCAGTACGGGCATTTATTATGTTTGCCATGGGACTGCTTGCCGGATACTGGAAACGGACCCTTGACACACCAACGGCTCTTTCTCTTAGTGCCGCGATTATCTTAATGGGAAATCCCTTCTATATAGGGCAATCCTCATTTCTTTTATCTTTTTTAGCTATTCTTGCCATAGCGGTCTTTCAACCGGCACTTAAAGAATGTCTTGCACTCATAAATCCGTACCATTTCCCACTTTCCCGTCTTTTGGATTCAAGTAAGTTTTGGAGATTACATCTTTTGGGCTCAAGGCGGGCTTGGAGATTACATCTTTTGGACTCAAGGCGGGCTTGGAGATTACATCCTTTGGGCTCAAGGAAGTTTTGGAGATTACGGCATTTGGACCCGCAGGAGGTTACGGGGGGCTGTCAAGAGCTCCTGAAAAAAGCAGGTAATGGACTGCAGAGTTCTTTTTCTGTATGGATAGTGACCCTTCCTGTACAGCTCTTTTTCTTTTCTGAAGTCTCTCTTTTCGGTATTTTCTTTAATCTTCTGATAATTCCGCTTATGGGTGTCATTCTGTTACTGGGAATAGCAGGCCTTTTTCTGAAAGAAATTTTTCACCTTTTCACTTTTTTAACGGGAAGTGTTTTAATGGATTTGGAAATAACGGTTATAAGCATCTGCAGATACGCGGAGGGGATTTTCTTTGCCATTATCAAGGCAGGCGGCAGTCTGGCGGACAGACTTTCGTTTGCAATGTGGACGCCGGGAAAGCCGGTATATGGAAAAATGTTGCTTGCTTTTTGTTTGCTGCTTTTATTCTGTCTGCTTGGAAACCTGTCTGAAAACGGGCGGACCTTTCCTGAAAAGTTTTGGAAATACCGGTTAGGAATTTTGCTGGGAGTAATTCTTTTGTTTGCCGGATATCCGGCTCACAATCTGCAGATTACGTTTCTGGATGTGGGGCAGGGGGATGGGATCTGCATGGAGCTGCCGGATGGCAGGGTATACCTGATGGACGGCGGAAGCAGTGATGTGTCAAAGGTAGGAAACTACCGGCTTGTTCCGTTCCTGAAGGCGAAAGGAATACGAAAAATAGATGCTGTTTTCTTAAGCCACGGGGATGCGGACCACATAAACGGTATCGCAGAGCTTCTGGAAGAAAAGCAGATGTCCATAGACTGTATTTGTCTGCCCGCGGGAGCGGAGAAGGAGGAGTTTGTGGAAATAAGAGACCTTGCCCAGGCACGGAATATTTCCGTAAGGACAATACAGGCGGGAGATTTCTGGGAGAACAACGGGGCAAAGTTTTGGTGCTTAAATCCGGCGGACGTGACGGAAAGCGGGAATGCAGCATCCATGGTTCTTTACATGGAATATCAGGATTTTTCCATGCTTCTTACAGGGGACTTGGAGGGTGAGGGAGAAAAGAGTGTGGCGGCTTTATTGAGGTCAAATGCCATTACCGGTATCTCGGTTTTGAAAGTGGCGCACCATGGTTCTAAAAATTCTACCAAAGAAGAATTTCTGCGGCAGTGCAGTCCTGCAGTTGCGGTTATCTCCTGCGGTGAGCACAACACCTATGGGCATCCTCACAAAGAAACCCTGGAAAGACTTAAAGATATGGGAACCGCCATTTACCGGACCGACTGCAGCGGTGCCATACAGATAACAGTGAGCGGAAGCCGCATGAAGGTGACGGAATACAGAAGGAGGTGATGAAAAAACTTAAATTGGGTATATAGAGAAAAAACAAGCCTGTATACCCAAAGCTCAAAAATGAAATGGGTAAAGAGAGGAAAAACAAGCCCCGGACAGCGGAATATTATTACTGGGAGCATTTTGGATTGCTGGACGATCCCAAATATGTAAGTGAGTCGGTATGCAGAAAAATCAAACTGTATTCGGATAATGGAATTATACCTTCGGTAAATATGATTTTTACATTTGAAACGAAAAGTCACCCATTAAGCATTGAAACTGTAGAACGAATTATCCGGGAATATTTTTTATAAGGTGCCTCCGTTTATTTTCCGTTGCATAGCCCTCTTTGCAAACATCCGGTCAGGTGGTAAAATAAAAAAGAAAAACCACTCGAAAGCAGGGAGATTACCATGTGGTTATTGTATGCTTTTTGTCGGCGTTGTTTGCCGGACTAACATCCATTCTGGCAAAATGCGGTATTAAGAAAACGGATTCCGGTGTGGCAACGGCAATCCGGACAATAGTAGTTCTGATTTTTTCCTGGATAATGGTGTTTATAGTGGGGGCACAGGGAGAAATAGGAAGCATTACCATGAAAACATGGATATTCCTGATTTTATCCGGTTTAGCGACAGGAGCCTCCTGGCTCTGCTATTTCAGGGCGCTGCAGATAGGGGATGTAAATAAAGTCGTGCCGATTGACAAATCAAGCACCATACTGTCCATTTTGCTTGCTGTGATTTTATTCCGGGAGAGCATCAGCATACAAAAAATGATTTTCGTAATCATGATTGCTGTGGGAACCTTTCTTATGATAACAAAAAAGAAAGCAGCCATACAAAAAAATCCGGAACGAAAAGCAAAATGGCAGGGCGGCTGGCTGGTTTATGCGGTTCTGTCCGCTGTATTTGCCAGCCTGACATCCATTCTCGGAAAAATCGGTGTGGAAGGTATCCATTCCAATCTGGGAACGGCAATCCGTACCGTGGTTGTTCTGATAATGGCATGGGTGGTTGTTTTTGTGACCGGAAAACAGGAAACGGTAAAAAATATCGAAAAGAAGGAAATGGGATTTATCTGTCTGTCAGGTCTTGCTACGGGAGCCTCCTGGCTCTGTTATTACAAGGCGCTCAAGGACGGTGTGGCGAGTGTTGTCATTTCAGTGGATAAATTAAGCATGCTAATTGCCATTGCCTTTTCCTGCCTTGTTTTTAAGGAAAAGCTGACGGGAAAAGCACTGGCGGGACTTGCCCTGATTACAGCGGGGACACTCCTTATGGTGGTCTTTCCCTGAAACGAGGTGCGAAGGGTGAACGGCGATAAAAGAGGAACAACCGGGCAACCGCATGATATAAACAGAAGCGAAGAAAACAACCGGGCAACCGCATGATATAAACAGTTGCAAAAGTAGAAAGATAACGGAAGGAGAAACACATGAGAACGGGAAATGAGAGAAAGAAAATCGTAAAAGAACTGCTGGATGTAACGGACAAGGAATTTACGGACGAAGAGCTGATACATGAACTGATTGCCACGAACATTACCATGGATAATAAGAAAGAGGAAAAACTGTCCCTCGGGCAGAGGGCATCCGATGCCGTGGCAAAGTTTGCGGGAAGCTGGGCATTTATATTCAGCTTTATAGCGGTGATGTTAATCTGGATGATTGTCAATCTGCTGCTGGCATCCAGGGCGTTTGATGCCTATCCGTTTATTCTGTTAAATCTGGTGTTATCCTGCATTGCGGCCATACAGGCGCCCCTTATTATGATGAGTCAGAACAGACAGGAAGCAAAGGACAGGGAACGGGCGGAAAACGATTACAAGGTCAATCTGAAAAACGAACTGATTATTGACGATCTGCACAGGAAGATGGATCTGATTCTGGAAAACCAGCGAAAGCTGAACCGCAGACTGGATGAGTGGGAACAAAAACAGTAGCAGCATAAAAAGTGACCGAAAAATCTTGTCACTGAAAAAAAGTTGTGTTATAGTACGGTTAGACAAGGACAACCGACGTGAAACAGTTGCCCATCTGCAGAACCAAGGAGGAGATTGTTATGTTTAAGAATTTGAAAAAAATGGATAAAAAAGCAACCGGACTTTTCGCAGCAGGCGTACTGTTCGGAACAGCCGGCATTAAAATTCTTTCCAGCAAGGATGCAAAAAAGTTTTACACACAGTGTACTGCAGCTGTTCTTCGTGCTAAGGAATGCGTGATGAAAACCGTCAGCACCGTACAGGAAAATGCAGAAGACATCTACGCAGGAGCTAAACAGATTAACGAAGACAGAGCTGCAGCGGAAGAAGAATTTATTTCAGAGGACGAATTTGAAGATGAAGAGTCTGAGGAAGCAAATGCTGTTGAAACAGAAGCAAAAGACGCTGAATAAAACCAAAAAGATGCCTGCAGGATCGCCTGCAGGTGTTTCTTTTTGCTTTAGTGGAATTATGTCGCCGAAGCCTCCCGCCGCAGGCGGAGAATCCTGCAAAGCAGGATTTTTTCTTGCGAACACGGAAAAACAAACAAGGAGAAGTTCTGTGTCGGGCAGGCGTAAAGATATGGAAAGTGGGATGAAAAACAATGCGGTTTGTTTTGAAACATGAAATCAAAGGCAGAATGAGACTTCATGCCGTACAGAATAGAATGAGCTTTGCACAGGCGGATACCCTGCAGTATTATTTAGAGCAGCAGGACATGATAGAGTCCGTCAAAGTCAACGAGCGCACCTGCGATGTCGTGATAACATATACCGGCAGCAGGGAAGGCGTTATTTCTATAGTAAAGAAGTTTTCTTATAAAAAAACACAGGCACCGGCCGAATACATTAAGAATTCCGGCAGAGCATTAAACCATGAATACTGGGACAGACTGGTGGAAAAGGTAGTGCTTCACTACGGCAACAAAATTTTCCTGCCCATGCCGGTGCGGACGGTGATTACGACCGTGAAATCCGTAAAATACATCTGGAACGGTCTATGTACGCTGTGCAGAGGTAAGATTGAAGTGCCGGTACTGGATGCAACGGCTATCGGCGTTTCCGTTTTCAGGGGCGATATTTCCACGGCGGGTTCCGTCATGTTCTTACTCAGTGTGGGTGAAATCTTAGAGGAATGGACCCACAAGAAGTCCGTAGGCGACCTTGCCAGAAGCATGTCCTTAAATGTGGGAAAAGTATGGCTTGTAAAGGACGGACAGGAGATACAGGTAGCTGCCAATCTGATAAAGCCGGGTGATTTTGTCCGCGTGCATATGGGCAATGTCATACCGTTTGACGGTGAGGTAACGGAAGGCGAGGCAATGGTAAATCAGGCATCCCTTACCGGCGAGTCCGTGCCCGTTGCCAAAAAGGCGGGCGTGACGGTTTATGCCGGAACCGTTGTGGAAGAGGGGGAAATTACCCTTTGCGTCAAAGAGGCAAACGGCTCCAGCAAATACGAAAAGATTATGACAATGATAGAGGAGTCCGAAAAACTGAAATCCTCCCTGGAAAGCAAGGCGGAGCATTTAGCGGACAGACTGGTGCCCTATACCTTCTTAGGCACCGGACTGGTATGGCTTTTTACCGGAAATGTGACGAAGACCATTTCCGTACTGATGGTGGATTTTTCCTGTGCACTGAAGCTGGCAATGCCATTGACCGTGCTTTCCGCTATCCGGGAGGGCAGCTGCCATGATATGACCGTAAAAGGCGGCAAATATCTGGAAGCCATGTCGGAAGCAACCACCATTGTATTTGATAAAACGGGAACCCTTACCAAGGCACAGCCGACCGTGGTGGACGTGGTTTCCTTTGACGGACAGGAGCCGGACGAACTCTTGAAAATCGCAGCCTGCTTAGAGGAACATTTCCCTCATTCCATGGCGAAAGCAGTGGTGAGAGCGGCAGCCGACAAGCATCTGGAGCACGAGGAAATGCACTCTAAGGTGGAATACATTGTGGCGCATGGTATTTCTTCCCACATCGGAGAAAAGAAAGTAATTATAGGCAGCTACCACTTTGTGTTTGAAGACGAAGGGGCAAAGATTCCCGAGGGGAAGGAGGCGTTGTTTGAAGCATTGCCTGCGGAGTATTCCCATTTGTATATGGCAATTGACAATTCCCTGGCAGCTGTTATTTCCATCGAGGACCCGTTGAGGAAGGAAGCATCCGAAGTCATCCGCAGCTTAAAGAAGCTGGGCTTTGAAAAGGTGGTCATGATGACCGGCGACAGTGACAGAATTGCCCGTAATATTGCGGACAAGGTCGGCGTGGATGAATATTATTCGGAAGTACTGCCCGAAGATAAGGCACGCTTTGTGGCGAAGGAAAAAGAAGGCGGCAGGAAGGTAGTCATGATTGGGGACGGCATCAACGATTCCCCGGCGCTTTCCGAGGCAGATGTGGGCATTGCCATCAGTGACGGGGCCGAAATTGCAAGGGAAATTGCGGATGTGACCGTCGGAGCGGATAGCCTTGAAGAAATTCTGACACTGAAACGGTTAAGCGATGCCATGATGAAGCGAATTCACAAGAATTACCGAATGATAGTCGGCATCAACACGGCACTGATTGTGCTGGGCGTAGCCGGTATTTTCCCGCCGACCACTTCGGCTCTTCTGCATAATACTTCCACCATTTTCATCAGCTTAAAGAGCATGAAAAATCTGCTGAAGGATGAAGAAAACAAGTAAGTTCCGCAGCCGAAGGCACAATAAATTTTTTTTATCCCTAAAGTTAATTCTTTTTTTTACGATATATACTATGTGAGAACAGAAAAGGTATGCGTAGAGAAAGGAGGAGACCGGTATGCGTATTGAAGCATATAATCAGGTACAGCAGTTGTATCAGACCAAAAGACCGTCCCGTATCAAGGGCAGCATGGGTGTGACAGGTACCGACACCGTACAGATCAGCAGCATGGGAAAGGATTTCCAGACTGCAAAAACGGCTGTCAAGGCAGCACCTGACGTCAGGGAAGACGTGACGGCTCCGATTAAAGCAAGCATAAACAGCGGCACTTATGAAGTGAGCAGTGAAAGCTTTGCAGAAAAGTTACTGAAAAAATATGAAGAAACGAGGTAATTCCGGTGGCCAGTCTTATTGAAAACCTGATAAGTGTATTAGAGGGCGAAGCAGCAGAGTACGATAAGCTGCTGGAATTATCAACCAGAAAAACACCGGTGATTGTAGCCGGCAATCTGAAAGAATTACAGCGCATCACGGATGATGAGCAGGAAGTGGTAAACCGCATTAACCGCCTCGACAATGAAAGAAGCGAAGTGATGACGGATATTGCCAATGTTATGAACAGGGATGTTAAAACTTTAAAATTAGCGACACTCGTAGAGCTTTTAAGTCAGAGACCACAGGAAAGCAAGCGGCTTGCAGAGGTACATGACCGATTGAAGACTGTGACCGGAAACATGCAGAGAGTAAATGAGCAGAACAAAGAGCTGATTGCACATTCTCTGGAAATGATTGACTTTGATCTGAACCTTCTGCAGGCAATGAAGACAGCACCGGAAACGGCGAATTACGACCGCGGTGCCCATAATGCCGGCGGACTGATGGGGAGCGACGGGGGGAGCTTTGATGCCAAGAGCTGATGAAGAAAGAGAAAGAAGCCGGTGACGACATTTCTTTTGCCATGCTTCATCGGATGCTGTGCATAGCATGAGGTGATTTATATGCCACTGATGGGTAGTTTATATATAGGTGCATCCGGTTTACAGTCCGGACAGAATGCATTAAATACAACAGCACACAATCTTACAAACGTAGATACAACAGGGTTTACCAGACAGCAGACCCTGCTTTCTTCCAAACGATATATTACCATTTCCAAAAACCCCGCCGCTGTTTCCGACCAGCAATACGGCATCGGGGTAAATTTGTCTGCAGTAAGACAGGTAAGAGATTACTTTCTGGATCAGACCTACCGTAAGGAATCCGGCAGAAGTATGTTTTATGAAGCATCCACCGATGTCCTCGGTGAAGTGGAAAACGTGCTCGGTGAGTTAAACGGTGAGGATTTCCAGACTTCTTTATCGAATCTCTGGACAGCCATCCAGGAACTTTCCAAGGATCCTTCCAGCTCCGTTACACAGGGTCTTCTGGTACAGCGTTCCGCAGAGTTCATCAACAGAGCCAATGCGGTATATCAGGATCTGACCAATTACCAGGACAATCTGAACAAACAAATCAAAGAGAAAGTTACCACCATCAACCAATACGGAAAACAGATACAGGCGTTGAACGACCAGATTCGGAAAATCGAATGCGGCGGTATTGAGCATGCCAACGACCTTCGGGACACCAGAAACCAGATTCTGGATGAACTGGGTAAGCTTTGCAAGATGACCTATTCCGAAGATTCTTTGGGAAATGTATCGGTACGAATCGAAGATTCCGATTTTGTACGCGGCGACCTGTTTTATGAAATAGGTCTGGATGCCAGCGACGCTACCGGTTTCTATACGCCGTTCTGGATAAAGGATGCGGAGTATACCGTATTGGCGGACGGTACGAAAAAATATAATATCAAGGGTGCGGAGGTATTTAATTTAGACCAGACGGTTTCCTCTTCCCTGGATACGGATATCGGCGGACTGAAGGCGCTGCTTCTGGCAAGAGGTGACCACAGAGCCAATTACACCGATATAGGCAACAATTATGACAATATTTCCCAGTCCATTGTGATGAATGTGCAGGCGGAGTTCGATCAGATGATTCACAATGTGACGACAAAGATAAACAGCATTCTGGCAGAGGTGTACGATCCATCCAGAGGCTACATGTGCGATAAGGACGGCAGTCCCCTGCAGCTTTTCCAGAAGATTACCACGGACGGTTACGAAAAGGTGACGGATGCAGGCGGCAATGTGACCTGGAAATATGCAGAGGAAGACCCGACCCGTACGGACACCCTGTATACGCTGGGTAATCTGCAGGTTAATGCCAACCTGCTCAGAGAGCCTACCATACTGGGATTCAAAAAGGCAGACGGCTCCGCCGATTACGATACGACGGGAAAACTGAAAGCAGCTTTTACGGAAGAGAGTTATACCTTAAATCCCAATGTACTTAAGAAAACCACTTTCGTGGACTATTATAAGGATCTGGTTTCCCAGGTGTCCAACACCGGCTATGCTTTCCGGAATATTTACGAAAACCAGCAGACGACCGTGGAAGCCACATATAATGCAAGAGAGCAGATTATAGGTGTTTCTTCCGAAGAAGAACTCTCCAATATGATTCGTTTTCAGAATGCCTATAATGCATCGAGCCGTTATATCAACGTGATCAGCGAACTGCTGGAACACATTATTTCCACACTGGCAGTATAAATTAAAAGAAGGGAGGCATTAGGATGCCCTCACAGTTTTTCGGATTGAATATTGCATACAAAGGTCTGCTGGCCTCCAATGCATCACTGAATACTACATACAACAACATTGCAAACGAACAGACGATAGGATACAGCCGGCAGCAGGCGGTGCAGCAGGCAAGTCCCGCCATTCGGGTGTTCCAGACCTACGGCTGCGCCGGTTCCGGTGTAGATACGGTTTCTATTGAAAGAATTCGGAATGAGTTTTATGACCGCAAGTACTGGAGTGCCAATACCAGCTACGGTGAATACAATATGAAGCAGTATTACATGGCACAGATGGAAACGTATTTTAAGGACGACAGTGCTACCATGCCGGGTTTCAAGACCATTTTTGATGAGTTCGCCGTAAAGGGTCTGCAGGCAGTACTTACCAATCCTTCCAGCGCGGATACGAAAACCCAGTTTATCGGCTATGCGGAAAGCCTTACCACCTATTTTAACGGTATGGCAGGCAATCTGGAGACCATGCAGAAGGATGCCAACGATGAAATCAAATCCAAGATAGAAGAAATCAATTCCATTTCCAGTGAAATTGCTACCTTAAATAAACAGATTAATGTCATTGAGCTGACGGGCAGCAAGGCAAACGAGCTGCGTGACAGAAGAACCCTTCTGCTGGACCAGCTTTCGGAAATTGCTTCCATTACAACGGAAGAGTACCCGATTGTGGATGCCAACAACCCGGAAAGAGAAACAGGAGCAAACCGTTTCATTGTAAGAATTAACGGCGGTCAGGTGCTGGTAGACGGCAATGACAACAGACAGCTTGCCTGCGTGGCAAGAACCTCTTATGAAAAGGTAAACCAGACCGATATTGAAGGTCTTTACAATGTATACTGGACGGACGGACAGGAGTTTAACCTGTATGACAGAACTCTGGGCGGAAGCCTGCAGGGACTGGTGGAAATGCGTGACGGCAACAATACCGAAGGCTTTTCCGGTACGGTGACGGCTACCGGCAAGAAAGATGTAACGGACGATAAAGGTGTTACAAAGTCACATGATACCGTGACCATAGAGGTAACAAAAGCATACCTGAAGGATTTGAATAAGTGTAATCTTTCCGATAACGGCGGCAAAATCAAGTTAGGAAATCAGGTATTTTATTATGATTCCTGGTCCTATACCTGCAGCTACGATGCAAGCGGTGAGCCTTCTTATTCCTACACCTTTGTGATTTCCGATGAGACCCTGAATGACAGAAATCTGACAAACGACAGAGTGGGCATGACCGCATCGGTGGGGGAAAGCATTGATTATCAGGGCATTCCTTATTACATGCAGCAGATGAATGAATGGGTCCGCACCTTTTCCCAGAAGTTCAACGACATTCTGAACAGCGGTTACGATGCATACGGCGCAAACGGCAACAATCTGTTTTCCGCAGACCATGCAACGGACGGTGAACAGTATACATTTGACAGGGCGTTCCGCTATGATTTACAGAAGGACGGTACCATGACCGTGGATATGACGGATGACAGCTATCACAAAATGACAGCCAGAAATTTCAACATTCTGAATGCTATGGTGGATGACTGCAACCTGCTTGCCACCAAGAAAAAAGCGTCGGACGGCGTGGAACAGAGCGACCTTCTGGATGAAATCAAAGACATGATGAACGATAAGAACAAGATGGGATTCAGAGGCAGCACAGCCGGAGAGTTCTTACAGTGCATACTTTCCGACGTGGCATTAAATGCCAGCAATGCCAACACGTTCTACAAGAATTATAAAAATATTGCGGGAAGCATTGATACCCAGAGAACTTCCATTTCCGGCGTGGACGGAGATGAAGAAGCCATCAATCTGGTAAAATACCAGAACGGCTACAATTTAGCTTCCAAGATGGTACAGACACTGACGGAAATCTATGACCGGCTGATTTTACAGACAGGCGTATAAGTAAGAAGACGGAACGCCTGCTGATTACGGAAGGACAGGAAAATTATGAGAATTACAAATAAAATCATGCAGAATAACAGCCTTAACAACATCAATATGAATAAGGTGCTGGAAGATAAACTGAATACACAGATGTCTACCAAAAAGAAAATCACAAAGCCTTCCGATGACCCGGTTATTGCCATCCGTGCTTTGCGTCTGCGCGGAAACGTAACGGAAGTGACACAGTATTATAAGAAAAATATTCCCGATGCCAACAGCTGGCTGGAAGTAACGGAGGGCGCCTTAAAAAAGACTTCCGATATTATTACCAACATGATTGGACAGGTGACAAAGGGGGCAAATGGTGACCAGCCTTTCGATGTGCGGAAGATTATCTTAGAACAGCTCAAAGCACTGCGGAACGAAGTATATTCCACAGCGGATGTGGACTATGCCGGCAGATATGTGTTCGCCGGATACCGGACCGATACTTCCATCCGTTTTATTGCGGCGCAAAAGAAAGAATACACCATTACCGAACAGCTTGACACCTCTGCCATGGATGATGTGACCTATATTAAGACCACAGCAACCAATGCAGCCGGCGACACGGTGGACATCAACGACATCAATTCCACAAACTACAATACCATTGATGTTTCGGAAAATGACATTACCTCATCCACCGTACACAGAATTCGTTTATCCTATGACAATCTGAGCGACGGCATGGTGCCGACCCTTACCAGGGTAACCGGTAAGGATGCGGACGGCAATATTACCACCGAGGAGATTGTACCGGCAGCCAATGTGGAAACCGTATCGTACCATGCGTCTCCTTCCGCCTATGAACTGGTGGCACAGAATCCGGATAAGGTTTATTTTATTCCGGAAACCGGAGAAATGCTTCTGGGAGAAAATGTTTACCGGACCATGTCAGCCTATAAGGACGATGCCACCACGGCAACCGTGAATGAAGGAGAAATCCGCATCACGTATCAGAAGAACGACTGGCTGAAAGGAGATTTGCGCCCCGAACATTATTTTGCCTGCACTTCTACGGATGACAACGGCGTGAAAACCGATTACAATCAGGATTATCTGACCGGTGCCGATGTGGAAAAACAGGTTATCGAATATGATGTCGGCTTCAACCAGACCATCCGTGTCAACACCACGGCGGATGAAGTATTCAAACCCGGAATCGGCAGGGAAACCGATGACTTAATCCGTGCGCTGGAAGATGTGCAGAGTCTGGAAAAGGTAGTAGGCAATTTAGATTCCATGGTGAAAAACGAAACGGACGAAACAAAGAAAGCAACGCTTCAGAAACGTCTGGATGCGGCAAACAAAGCACTCACCTTATCCAAGGATAAGATGCAGAAAATGTTTGAAAGCGGTCTGACAGCCATGCAGGGATATCTGGATGCCAATAATCTGGCAATTACCCAGTGCGGTACCAGAGGCTCCAAGCTCGAGCTGATTGAAAACCGTATGAAAGACCAGAAGACGACCTTTGAAACCCTGCAGTCCGAAAACGAAGATATTGATATTGAAGAAGCAACCATTCAGATGAAGGGAGCCCAGCTTACTTATACGGCATCCCTTATGGCAGCCGGTAAAATTTTACAGACCAACCTGCTGGCATATCTGTAAGGAATAAATGGGGATATGGGGCGGATGTCTGCCCACGACGAAAAATGGGGGTTCCACCCACATATGAAAGGATGGAGAGTATGAGAGTAAACACAAGAATCTTTGGGGAAGTTGATATTGAAGAAGAAAAGCTGATTATATTCCCGGACGGCATTATCGGATTTCCGGGTTTGCAGAAATTTGCTTTGATTTATGATGAAGAAAAAGGTGTACATGCCGGTATACGCTGGCTGCAGTCCATGGAAGAGCCGGGTTTTGCCCTGCCGGTTATGGATCCGCTTACCGTTTCCGCCGATTACAACCCGGAAGTGGAAGACGCCCTGCTCAGTGAATTGGGAGAAATCAAGGACGAAGACCTTCTGGTGCTGGTAACCGTTACCGTACCTTCCGATATTAAGAAGATGAGCGTCAACCTGCGTGGACCCATTATCATTAACACCCGTACCCGCAAGGCATGTCAGGTCATCGTGGAAGGTGACACCTATGCTGTCAAGTATCCGATTTACGATATCTTACAGGCAGGAAAGGAAGGTAAATAATATGTTAGCCTTATCCCGCAGGAAAAACGAAGCCATTGTCATTGACAACAATATTGAAATTACCATTTTGGAAGTGAAGGGCGACCAGGTAAAAATCGGCATCAATGCGCCGAAGGAAGTGCCTGTCTACCGCAAAGAGGTTTACATGCAGATTCAGGAGTCCAACAAGGAAGCCGTGAATCCGGAAGGCCTGGAAGCACTGAAAAATCTGATGAAATAAGACCGATTATGCAGTCAGTATAAAAAGCAAAGAAAAGGATGACGGAAGTTGTCCTTTTTTTGTTTTTTACAATAAAATTCATGGTAATCTATACCGGATAATGATATAATCGGAATAAGTCTTTTTATTAAAAAATGGGATATGACGGGACTTTATGAAGGAGGGTATTTACATGAAGAACAGACGGAAAATCAGGGTAATGGCATGGATTTTAACCGTTGTGATGCTTATGACATCACTGGGACTGGATGCGTTACCCGTCATGGCGGCGGATGCCGGCAGTTTTACTTATGAAGTGAGTTTTGATGCGTCATTTACTACGGCGGAAATGACATTCACACTGCAGACAATCCAGGGGGAGGCTCCCACCGGAAGCAACAATGTGGATATTTTTATCAAGCCATCCGGAGTGAATGATTATCAGCAGATTGGCTGGTATCAGGGACTGGAGGACAACCGGCTTGTTTTTTCGGATATAAAGTACCAGCATCAGCCGCTGACACCGGGGACAACCTATGATGTAGAAATAATACTCCGGCATGACAATCAGGCGATTGGCACGGCGGATACTTCCTTTACCACAAAACCGGTGACGATTACCTGCGAGGAAAAGCAGATTACCTGGTTTTCGGCAGAATACAGCCTGTCGGTTGCACAAAAGGACGAACTGGAAGCAGCCGGTATTACCACCTTAAAGGCGTACCCTTATATTCAGGAAGAAGGCGGGGAACTGGTGAAAGCCAATGTAGGCGGTGACGGCATTGATGTGCTGAACGGCAATATGCTGCTTAGGGATCTGAAGGATGATACCGAATACACGGTGTATTTTGCCGGACTGCGGGATAAAGCTGAACCCTGCCTTTCCCAGTTTACGTTTAGGACCAGCAAAGATACCCGCAATATTAAATTACTATCCGATGAAATCCAGTACTGCTATGCGGACTTTACCGTGGCAGTAACCGGCGGACGGGATGACGTGGAAACCAAGAGCTATCTTTTCTTACGGAAAAAAGGAGAAACCGGCTGGAGAAATCAGAAGCAGAGCGATGCAAAAGAAGCATTCACCAAAGAATTCCGGATGAACGAGCTGGAGCCGGTTACCGAATATGAATATGCGCTTGCAATCGGAGACGACTGGAATATCAACGACCCGGATCAGATTACCAAGGACGGACACAAAATTACCGGTTCCTTTACCACTCCGGACGACCCGAGGGAACTGACAAGCGTCTGCAGTGCCGGATACCGGACGGCTCTTATCCGGGCAGGGTATACGGGCAATAATTTAAACGGTGTGCAGAGTGTCGTTCATGTATTCGTCAGAGAAAAGGGTACGGAAGAATGGACGGAGAAAAGAAATAGCGATTATGCTACGGGCAACAGCTTTCCTTTTTTGTTCACAGACCTGAAAGAGGATACCGAATATGAGTACCGCATCATTCTGAATTCCAAGTGGGAAGGCACCACGGCGGATGACAGTGTACGTCCGCTTCAGTATAATGAGGGCAGTTTTAAGACAGAAGTGTGCCGGTATACGTTAAAGGTGACGCCGGATACCGAAAAGAGTCTGTATAACAAAGAATATCTGCAGGTACAGCTGGAGGGCAGCAAACAGGACAGAAGCGTAACCCTGGAACTGCATTTTAACAACGATGCGGAAAAAACGGTCAGCCTGTACCGGGACGAGGCGTACAAAGATACCTTTTCCATAAAGGGACTTGCTTCCGACACCACCTATTATGTGACGGAGTATTCCCTTTATGTGGATGAGTTCGGCGAACATGTCTGCATTAAGCAGGCAGTGTGCGGGGAAGAAGAGTATTCCTTCCATACCCCTGCGGCAACGGCGCCGGATTATGTAAAATTTGAGAAAGAAGAAATTTATCTGAATGCCTCCCAGGCGGAAGATGAAAATGTGGGAAATGTGACCTTAAAGCCGCTTGTAAATGACGGCGCTTCCGACGAAATGCTCTGGGAGTCGAAGAATCCCGAAGTGGCAACGGTGGATGAAAACGGCAAGGTTACCGCAGCTGCGGTGGGCGAAACCGAAATTACGGCAACCTCGAAATACAACAAAGAGGTTACGGCAACGGTGAAGGTTTTTGTGGACAGCGTGGAAGCTGTTTATGCGGAAAACGGAAACGCAGTCGGGGATGAAGTGGTAAAAGGCTTAAAGGGAACACAGTCGGAAGCCATTGTGCTTACACGTAAAAATGCGGAAACCGGCGAAACGGAAAATGTGCCGGTGACCGGTTATACTGCGGAAAGAAGCAGTGTGGTAAATTATGATATAAAGACAAATACCATTACATTCGGTACGGTAGGAACCGCAAAGCTGTATCTGTATGCCGGTGAGTATAAGGTAAGAATTCAGACGGAAAGCTATGTCCGTACGGCGGGCTTCTATGTTTCTTCCCTTTCCAATGACCGTTATCCGGCAGTGAAAAGTACAGAGAATACCTATGATATTGCTGCAAACCAGAGTTATCAGATAAACTTAAAGGCTCTTGACGGCTCTGATATTACCGACTACAGCAAATTTAAGATTGTGGTGGAAAACGATGCAAACGGATGCGTGGAAGCGGACGGTGATACCTTTATACTAACGGCAAAGAGTGTTACGGCAGCACCGGTGAAAATCACGGTTTCTCCCAAGGCGGGCACCGCATATGACAACGAGTATTATGAGGATGCGGTTTTCTATGTAAATGTAAAAGCACTGCCGGAAGAAAACGAACCGGATATGTACGTTTATACCAATGTGGACAAATTCCTTTCCGATGTAGACTTAAAAGAAGGCTGGAAATGGGAAAACGAAAAGCTGGCTTTATATGCACTCCGGAAAACACAGACCTATGACTTTACGGCTTATTATGCGGGAGATGACAAATATCCGGTAACGCAGACCATAAAAGTCGCGCTTGCGGAAGTAAACAATCTGACAGTGGAGGATGTAAGCCGCACAGGTTATCACGTAACGGCGGACGGCACGGATAAGATACTGGTGAAGGTCAGCTTCTCCTATGCGGGAGAGGTGAAACAGGATGATTTATCTGCTTATCTGAAAGCAGACGGAGAAGACTGCGTCATTGCGTGCAAGGAGTATGATAACGGTTATGCCATCTATGAAGTGAGTGCAAAGAAAGCAGGAAATTACGTACTGGAGGCAGGTGTGCAGTCCGGCTTATACGGCAGCTCCCTTACCGGCAGAACGATTGTACTGCAGGCAACGGAGGAACCCTGTGTAAGAAGCATTAAGGTGCAGAACACCTCCGTGGAACCGGCGGAATTTCTGGAAGATGACGAAATCCTTCTGGATGCATCCAAGGACCTCAAGACGTCTGTAAATCTGAAGGCAGTTACCTATGATTATACAGAAACGGAAATGACGGCGCCCAAGTTAATCTGGACGTCTACGGACAAGAGCGTGGTACAGGTTACGGCAGATAAGAAAGACACACAGAAAGCAGTGCTTTTAGTGAAGGGCGAAGGCAATGCCGTTATTACCGTGAAGAGTGCGGATGCGGCGGGAGCAAGCTACTCCTTCGCAGTGGAAGTGAAGAACCTTGCGCCCCGTGTGGAAGGAACCAGGGTTTCCGTGAATACGGCGCTGGATTATACGGTTTCCGAAGGACGCAGCATTGCCTACCGTTTCTACGGCTATACCGAAATCGTAGAAGCCTATGACAATGCGGTTACGGACTGGGCATTTTACAAAAAGACCCAGAAAACCTTTGAAAAGGAAAAAGAAGCCGGTCTGCAAGCAACGGACTTTACCTTCTATGAGAGACAGGGAGAGGGAGAAAAGAAGGACATTCTGGCGATGCCCGTGAACCCGGATTTAAAGAGCGGTAAATATGAGCTGTGGCTGGCGGTAACCACCGAAGCGGGCGAGGAGGTTTATTCCTATCCGGTAACGGTGACGGTTATCAATAAGAATGTAAAGGTAAGTGCGGTATCCGAAAATATTAACCTGTTCTATATGCTCAGCGCTAACGGCAACATTATGTTTACCTTTAACGGAGATTATATTGACGCACCTACGGTAAACTGGACGGATGATGCGGACAAAGCCCTCGGCTTCAATATCAGTAAATACGTTTACTACGATAACACAAAGAAAAAATGGTGCGCTAACGTGGATACCACGGAGCTGGAAATGGAAGGCAAAGCACCGGCTGCGGGCACCGCAACCGGAACCCTGGAATTAACATTCAGGGGTTACCGCAACACGGTAAAGGTAAATAAGTTCAAAATCAAATACTGCTATAAGCTTCCAAATATTGTGACGATGAGCGCAGCCACGGTCATCAATACGGAATGCGGTATCGATAAGGCATCCTTCTATCTGTACCAGAAGGATGCCAAGATGAGAATAACCTACAAAAATGAAGAAAATAAATACTGCTACAACTCTTATAAGTGCAACATAGAAGAGGTAGAGCTGGCGCCCACATCCTACGGCAGTGATTATATGGAGTATGTGTATACCGGTGTAAATAAGAAGGAAAATGTGGTGATTTCCCTCCGCTCCGATTACTGGAGAGAAAAGGTGGAGGTAAAGCACACCATCAACAATGTGGCACCTGTTCTTATTCTGGAGAAGCCGGCCATGACATTTAACTGGAACCTTCCCGGAACGGATACCACGGTATTCAAGGTAAGAAACGCCCAGAACGGTGCGGTCTTAAAGGATGTCATCATCACCGGAAAGAATGCGGCCGCCCAGAAGCTTCTTGATGAGAATGTATTTACGTTCTCCCTGAAGGAAAATAAGTATCTGGATGTGAAGCTGAATTCCCTGCAGGCGCTGAACAAGAAATTTAAGGACGGCAGTTACGGTTTTACGGTGACACCGGTATTTGTAAGCAGTGTGACCGGCAAGGAGGTGACCGGAAAGCCCTGTGTGCTGACGGTTAAGACGACGTCCAAGGCGCCCGAGGTCAATTTATCGGCGTCCGGCAGTATCGATATTGCCAGATATCCGATGTACGACAATTGGGAATTCTACAAAAACGCAGTGAAACTGAAATACAGTTTCAAGAACGTAAACAGCAATTATGAAGAAATCGGCAGGGAAGTAATCGGCGACTATGCGGACTATTTTGAAATCTGGTGGAGCGATCCCGGACAGGGATTTTATCTGAAAGCAAAACGCGGTATGGAGGGCAGACTGAAAGCCGGCTTTGTATATAATGTACAGATTAAATTTACCCTGAAGATGAAGGACGGCACGACAACAGAGATTATCACGAAGAAGCCATACAAGCTGAAATTAAAACAGTCGGCAACCGGGGTTAAGGTATCGACCAAGCCGCAGACGATGTTTGCTTCCAATGAAGAGGTTACCAGAGTTTATGAATTGAGGCTGAACGGCAGCTATTACCGCATCGAAAAAATAACCGGCGGTCTGGATGTCAACAAGGACGGCAAAAATGATATTGTTATCGACCGTGTCTCCACTAAGGACTGGGACACTGCGGCGGACATTACATTAAGAATAGCGGACAGGGATGCCATAAGCGCTACCGTAAAAGGCAAGAGCTATTCCGTTCCGATTGAAATCATGGTAATGGGTGCGGACGGTGTGACGAAAAACATCAGGACCCAGATTAAAGTTACGGTAAGAAAATAAAAGACAGAAAAAAGGCGCAGGAAGTATTTCCTGCGTCTTTTGCGTTGTGCATCTACCTGCATTCCATGTTTTCCTCCTTGCAAATTGCTTTTGTTTATCATATAATCAATCTGGTCACAAAAAAATAATCAAATTTTATCTTTTTTACCATACCAGATTGCGGGAGAAGCCATGCTGACTTATAATTTCGATAATGTGAAAATTCCTTTGTACGAATACATTTACAACTGCATAAAAAAAGATATTTTAGCGAGAAAATTAAAGGCGGGACAGAAGCTTCCCTCCAAGAGAACCTTCGCGGAAAATAATGGAATTAGTACCATAACGGTTCAGAATGCATATGACCAGTTAATCAGCGAGGGCTATATTTATACTGTGCCGAGGAAAGGCTATTATGTGGCAAATCTGTACGGACTGTCCACGGTCAACAAGGAAACGAACATTTCCTTAAATATAAGGCTGCCGGAGAAGAAGCGGACGGACCTTATCGATTTATCCGACAACCGCATGAACACGGACAATTTTCCCTTTTCCATCTGGGCGAAGCTTTCCCGCAGCATTCTTTCCGGTAAAAGCAGGGAGCTTATGGAAATTTCTCCTACCAACGGAAAAAAGGAGCTCAGGGAGGCGATTGCCGGTCACTTAAAATCCTTCCGGGGCATGCTGGTTGATCCGAACCAGATTGTGGTGGGCGCCGGTACGGAATATTTATACAGCCTGCTTATCCAGCTTTTAGGGAATGACAAAATGTACTGTCTGGAAAATCCGGGCTATACCAAAATCGCCAAGGTCTACACCAAGCATCAGGTAACCTGCCATTACGTGGATTTGGATGACAGCGGCATTACCTTAAAGGGGTTAAGAAAAGCGGAGGCGGATGTGGTGCACATCAGCCCCAACCACCATTTTCCCACCGGAATTACCATGCCGGTAAAAAGAAGATATGAGGTGCTTTCCTGGGCGAGCGAAAAGGATGGAAGGTACATTATTGAGGACGATTACGACAGCGAATTCAGGATAAGCGGCAAGCCCATTCCCACGCTATTCAGCATCGATGAATGTGAAAAAGTCATTTACATGAATACCTTTTCCAAATCCCTGACGCCCACCATCCGAATCAGCTACATGGTGCTGCCGGTGCATCTTGCCAACCTTTTTTACGAGAGTCTGTCGTTTTATGCCTGCACGGTGTCCAATTTTGAGCAGTTCATTCTGGCAGATTTTATTAAGAACGGATACTTTGAGAAGCATATCAACCGGATGCGGCTTTTTTATGCCCGCAAGCGCAGGGCGCTGATTGATGCCGTAAAAAACAGCCGGTTAAAAGACATCAGCGAAATTATGGAAAGTGATTCGGGACTTCACTTTCTTCTAAAGATAGACACGGAAAAAACGGATGCGGATTTTTCGGCGCAGTTACAGGAAAAAGGAATTCATGTGGAATTTCTGTCGGAGTTTTACCATGATAAAAGCAACCGGGAGCACCTCATGATTATCAATTACTCCAATTTTGATGTGCAGACCATGGGAGATATTTTCGATAAAATTGCAGAAATAGCGGAAAAATAGTTTAAGGGTACCTTCCGGTGATATTTCCGAAGAGGAACAGAAGCTTCTGCGGGAATATGTGGCAGACGGCGGAAAACTCATGGTGTATGCCGGACGGTACCCTTACGAATCTGTACGGTGTCATGGAGGATTACGGCGTGGCCGCACAGGACGGCATCGTGATTGAGGGCGACCGCAGTGGAAGTGGTGCTTTACCGTTACGACGGTGAGCATTGTCTGGCAACGCTGGATGGCAGGACGGTTTCCCTTATTCCGCGAAGCCAGGCGGTAGCGCTTATGGGAGCCGTGAATGCGATTGTGTTGAAGTGACAAGAAACAATGAAGAGCATGCAGACTGTTTTGAAGTTTGCATGCTCGTATACATTTTACTTTAGCTGTTAAACCGCTATATCCAGATTTTTTCCGATAAGCGCCGCAGCATCGGCGGATTTTTTATTCTGCTGATAAGGATTGGACTCATCGGAATACCGAATCTGCGTGGTAGTTGTGCCGCCTGCGGTATAGGTGGTGCCGCATTCCGGGCAGATTGCCGTGCGGATGGAAACGGTAGCCGAAAGCACCTGGCCGTTATTCTGTGCTGCGCTCTTGTAAGCATTGCTTACATGCTCCTGCTCATGGGCACGTACTCTGGCAGCTGAAGCCTGCGGGGAAATGTGGGCGGCTGACTTAAAGGAAACCATTTCGTCCGAGCCGTCCTGATACTTCCGGTTCTTACAGGTTTCACATTCCGCAGGAGAAGATTTCCTGCCAGGGGTCACTTCCGTAGACTGTCCGGGGTTTAAAATAGGTTTATAAGAAGTATTAACATTGCCGAGTCCGATTATTCCCATCATGGAAAACTCCTTTCTGCGATTTTACGAGTATTTCTATCCTTATAGTAGCACGCAAGAATAAGAAAAACAAGTCCCCGGAGCACGGATAAGGTATGACTGCAGGCACGGAAGGAGGAAAGAAGAGCAAGAGTGCCTACGAAAAAAGACAGAGTAGGCACGAAAGGAGGAAAGAAGAGTAAAAGTGCCTACGAAAAAAGACAGAGTAGGCACGGAAGGAGGAAAGAAGAGCAAGAGTGCCTACGAAAAAAGACAGAGTAGGCACGAAAGGAGGAAAGAAGAGTAAAAGTGCCTACGAAAAAAGACAGGGTAGGCACGGAGAGAGGAAAGAAGAGTAAAAGTGCCTATCAAAGAAAAAAGGATAGGCACGCATAGAGATAACAAGGGAAAAAGTGCCTGCCATAAGGAAAGGAATAAGTATGCGATACATAAGAAAGGGGAAAGTATGCGATACAATTCAGTTGACAGTTTTATTTCTTACAGATAAACTGATTTATGCGGTCTTCAACAGGATTTGACAAGTTAGATAGTGAAAAACCTGAGGAGCTCGTGAGCAATGAAAGGGTAAGGAGTTAGCGGGTCAATGAAACGTGAATCATTTAAGTCACGTCTGGGATTTTTACTGGTAAGTGCCGGATGTGCAATCGGAATCGGAAATGTATGGAGATTTCCCTATGTGGCAGGACAAAACGGCGGAGGATTTTTTGTATTGTTTTATCTGCTGTTTTTAGTGGGCATGGGACTGCCGGTACTGACCATGGAACTGGCGGTAGGGCGAGCCAGCAGAAAAAGTGCGGTACAGGGCTATAAGGAATTGGAAAAGAAAGGCAGTAAATGGCATCTGCACGGCTGGATGGCTATTTTCGGCTGCTACATGCTGATGATGTATTACACAACGGTGTCCGGCTGGATGGTTGATTATTTTTATAAATTTCTGACCGGTCAGTTTAAGGCGGGCATGACGGCAGAGGAGTCCGGCGGCATCTTTAACAGTATGCTTGCCAATCCGAAGGAAATGACGTTCTGGATGGTGCTTACGGTGCTGCTGGGTTTCCTGGTATGCAGTAAGGGTGTGCAGAACGGCCTGGAAAAAATCAGCAAGGTCATGATGAGCGCTCTGTTAGTGTTGATTGTAGTGCTTGCCGTACACAGCTTTACACTTTCCGGCGTGGGAGAAGGTATCCGGTTTTATCTGGTGCCGAATATGAAAACCGTACAGGCAGCAGGATTGAAAAATGTAATCACAGCGGCTATGAACCAGTCCTTCTTCACGTTAAGCTTAGGCGTGGCGGCTATGGAAATTTTCGGCAGCTATATGGGAAAAGAACATACGCTGGCAGGAGAAGGTATCCGCATCTGTGCATTGGATACATTTGTGGCAATTATGGCCGGACTTATTATTTTCCCGGCATGCTTCAGCTACGGGGTGGAAGCAGGTGCGGGTCCTGCACTTATTTTCGTGACACTGCCCAATGTATTTGTTAATATGACTGGCGGACGCATCTGGGGAGCCCTGTTTTTCCTGTTTATGACGTTTGCAAGCTTTTCCACCGTTATTGCGGTGTTTGAAAATATCATGTCTTTCTGTATGGACATGTTTGGCTGGAAGCGCGGAAAGGCAGCTCTGATAAACTGCATTATTATTTTAGTGGCAAGTATGCCCTGCGTTTTAGGCTACAATGTGTGGAGCAATCTGCATCTGATTGGCGGAAGGGATGTGCTCGACAGCGAGGACTTTATTGTAAGCAACCTGCTGCTTCCCATCGGTTCCCTGATTTATCTGTTGTTCTGCGTAACCAAATGGGGCTGGGGCTTCGATAATTATATAGAAGAGGCGAATACCGGAAAGGGACTTAAAATTGCAAAGTTCTTAAAGCCGTATTTTCAGTTCATTCTTCCGGTTCTGATATTGATTATTTTAATACAGGGATTGTTGTAAAAAAGAGGGAAATGCGTCATGAGTATGTATACATGATGACAATATATTACTTAAGGGTTTGACACAAAGTAAATGCACAGGAAATTTCCGAATAATTAGGGGATAATGATGGAAATAGATGTATATTATTTAATTGATTACGAAAATGTTGGAAGCGATGGTCTCATGGGATGTAATTCCCTAAAGAAAACCGACCATATTGTTATTTTCTTTACCGAACATGCTAAAAAAATTGATATGAGTGATATTGCCAATCACGGCAGTGCAGAAATTGAAATGAAGGAGGTACCTGCAGGAAAGCAATCCGCAGACATTCATATCAGTTCCTATCTGGGGTATCTTATCGGAACTAATGCCGGAAAGAAAATACGTATTGTGGTAATAAGTAAAGACACGGATTTTGACAATATTATTAAATTTTGGAAAACACGGGAAAAAGACAAGAATAATTCGGGGCTTGAATTGTTGAGGGTGCAGAAAATAAAGGATGCAATATCTTCGGTATCGGCGAAACAAGCGGAAAGTACAAAGAAGTCTTCGGTTAAGGTGAGTGGTTCTCAAAAAACAATGCTTAATCAGGAAATTATGCATGCTTTAAGAGGGGCTGGATTTAGTGCAACGGTGGGAAACTCGGTTGCTCAAATAACGATAGGACTTTATGGTAATGAGCATTTTCTTACGGAAGTTCATAATGAATTAAGAAAGAAGTATACGAATTACGGAGAAGTGTATACCACAATAAAACCGGTATTGTCAAAGTTTGCCAATGACAGTGCGGCGAACACAACCAAGAATAGTAAGCAAGATAAATTGGCTGCTAATAACCAGATAATGCAGGTCCTGAGTAAAGCAGGATTTGATAACGAAATAGTGGGGTATGTGTCATCAACGGTTGCGAAAAATGCCGGTACAAGAGAAAGTAAACAAAAGATTTACAGATTATTGGTTGCAAAGTATGGACAAAGTAAGGGATTAAAAATTTATAAGCAAATAAAAAGTAATATTAAGACGGCATAGGATGAAAAATGCCAGATTATAATGAAATAAAAATGACACATTAGTTGTCTGAAAAGTCCGTTTTCCGGTTTTCGAGGGAAACGGACTTTTTTAATTGAAGATTAAAGTGAAGTGGTTTTTCTCGGCGGAAAGAACACCTTCCTTCTGCAGCTTGGAAATGACGACGGACAGAGCGGCACGTTCCACGCAAAGATAATCGGCAAGCTGCTGGCGGTCAAAAGGAATGGAGAAGGATAAAGTGCCCTGACGGATGGACTCCTCCGACAGATAAGAAAGCAGTTTTTCTTTCGTGGAGCGTTTGCTTAAATGGGTCAGCTTGTTGTTGAAAACCAGGATTTTTTCGGCAAGAATAGTCACCAGATTTTGTATCAGGCGCGTGTGGCGGGAACAGGCGGAGGAGCATACGGAAAGCAGTTTCTGCACATGAAGCAGCAGAATTTCGCAGTCTTTTTCGGCAACCACACTGCTTCCAAGCGGCGTATCCGGCACGGCGGCATAGGGTTCCCCGAAAATATCTCCGGCAGTGATTTTGTGTATCATATGGCGGTGTCCCCAGACATCTTCCTGGATGATAAGAAGACTGCCGCTTAAGACCAGTCCCATGGAAGAAATGTTTTCGCCGGCACGGAATACATATTGCCCATCAGGAACGGAAAGCAGTTTATCGGCAACGCAGGGCAGCACCGACAGAATTTCCCCGTCGGAGAGTCCCTGAAACAACGGACTGTTTTTTAATACAGGAAGATAAGCCGAAAAGTTATGTTTTGTTTCCATAATTTTCCTTTCTTTTTGTTTGATTTCAAACATACAATTTGTTTTTATTATAATAAAATGAGCAGGAAATATGCAAGACATATCCGGCGAGGTGAAAAAGAACCAGCGAATAAGGGATTGATGGGTAAAAAATCTTGACGGGTACGAAAATAAAGAAAAGGAGAGAAATGATTATGGAACAGCAGATGTTTTGCTATCAGTGCGAGCAGACCGCAGGATGCAGCGGCTGCGTGGGAAATATCGGCGTTTGCGGAAAAAGCGCGGACGTGGCAAATTTACAGGATAAACTGACCGGAGCTCTTATCGGTCTGGCAAGAGCAACAGAAGGAAAAACAACAGGAGAACAGGGACTTCGTGCGGAAACCTTCCGCATGATAACAGAGGGACTGTTTGCAACCATTACGAATGTGAGCTTTGATGCCGAAGCCATTCAGAACATGATAGATAAGGTGGAAAAGGAAAAGAACAGACTGAGTCCCGGCTGCAGTGCCTGTGGAACTCCCTGCGGAAAAACAAATGACTACACTTTGGACAATCTGTGGCAGGCGGAGGAGGATATCCGTTCCTTAAAATCCTTAATTCTTTTCGGCATCCGCGGTATGGCGGCTTATGCATATCATGCCTTGATGCTGGGTTATACGGATGAGGAAATCAATCTGTTTTTCTGTGAGGCTCTGTATAAAATCGGTTATGAAGAAACAAAGGAAGAGCTTTTGCACACGGTTTTAAGAGTCGGGGAAATCAACTTAAAATGTATGGCGCTTTTGGACCGTGCCAACACGGAAAGCTACGGCACACCGGAGCCCGTAACTGTGCCGTTATGCGTGGAAAAAGGTCCGTTTATTGTGGTGACCGGGCACGATCTGAAGGACTTGAAAATGCTTTTGGAGCAGACGGAAGGTAAAGGTGTCAACATTTATACCCACGGTGAAATGCTGCCCGCGCATGCGTATCCGGAGCTTAAAAAATATAAGCATCTGAAGGGCAACTACGGCACCGCATGGCAGAACCAGCAAAAAGAATTTGACGGACTGCCGGGAGCACTTCTGTTTACCACCAACTGCCTGATGCCGCCTAAGGACAGCTACCGGGACAGAGTGTTTACTACCGAAGTGGTTGCCTTTCCGGGCTGCGTGCATATAGAAGAAATGCCGGACGGCAGCAAGGACTTTTCACCGGTTATTGAGAAGGCGCTGGCACTCGGCGGCTTTGCAGAAGCCATGGAATTTACAGGTATTAACGGCGGCAAAGAAGTTACTACGGGCTTTTCCCATGCGGCAATTCTTTCCCATGCGGACACAGTGGTGGAAGCGGTAAGAGAAGGAAAAATCCGGCACTTCTTTTTGGTGGCGGGCTGCGACGGGGCAAAGCCCGGCAGAAATTATTACACAGAGTTTGTAAAACAGACGCCGGAAGACTCCATTGTGCTGACACTTGCCTGCGGTAAATTCCGTTTTAACGATTTGGCACTGGGAGAAATCGGAGGACTGCCAAGACTGATGGACATGGGGCAGTGCAACGATGCGTACGGCGCCATCCGTGTGGCGGTGAGTCTGGCAGAAGCCTTCGGCTGTACCGTGAATGAACTGCCGTTGTCCTTTGTATTGTCCTGGTATGAACAGAAGGCGGTATGTATTTTGCTCACCCTTCTGCATCTGGGCATTAAAAATATTCGTCTGGGCCCGTCACTTCCGGCATTTTTATCTCCGAATATTTTGCAGTTTTTGGTTGAAAACTATGGAATAGGACCCATTACCACACCGGAAGAAGATTTGCGGGAACTACTGGGATAACATCTTTGCAGAGACGCATAATTTGGAGAGACGCATAATGTGGAGAGACGCAAAATTTGGAGAGACTCATAATGTGGAGAGAAGCGTAATTTGGAGAGACGCATAATTTACAGAGCAGCAGAAATGGAAAGGAGACAGACATGGAAAAGAATATACAAACCGACAGAATAGAAAAATTGAAATCCTATCTGAAAAGACTGGGTGAAGGGGAAAGCCTGGAAGCGGTCAGGAAGGATTTTGCGGCGGAATTTCAGGGAGTGGAAGCCTCTGAAATTATGAAAGCGGAAGAAGCCATTCTGGCAGAAGGAACACCTATTACGGAGGTGCAGAAATTGTGCGATGTGCATTCGGCACTTTTCCACGGAACCACCGATTACAGCAACAAGCATGAAAAATCCGCGGCGTTAAGTCAGGTAAAGGGACATCCTCTGCAGACCTTTACCAGGGAAAACGAAGCCCTGACAAAGCTGATTGACCGGATGAAGGAATTACTTCACGATACTGACGAGACAACCGGCAGCGGAAGCCTGCCTGTTGATGAAAAGCAGGCAGACACCGGAAAATTTCCTGTTGATGAAAAGCAGGTGGACACCGGAAACCTGCCTCAAATCGCTGCACAGCTTCTTAAAATCCGCGAGGTTGCCGTGCATTATGCAAAAAAAGGGGACTTACTGTACCCGCATCTGAACGCCAGATATGGAATTGCCGGTCCGTCTGCCGTCATGTGGACAGCCGATGATGAAATCCGGGACGAACTGGGTGCTTTATGTAAGGCGTTGCAGAAGGGAAGAGAAGCAGCGGAGCAGAACGCAACCGGCAGCTTCCAAAGCTCTCAATGGGATGTAAAATGGCTGGAACGGCTGCAGAAGGTGCTAATGCGTGCGGAGGAAATGATTTATAAGGAAAACCATATTTTGTTCCCGAACTGTGCAGTGAATTTCACGGAAGAGGACTGGATGGGAATTTACCGGGATGCCAAGGACTACGCAGACTGCCTGGGCGTGCATGGGGAAGTCTGGGAAGAAGCGGAAAACTGGCTCCGGAAAGAGAAGGAAGCGAAAAAAACGGTATTTAAGGGCACAAAGGACAGTCAGGCTTCAGAGGGAGAAGAGGACAGGGCAGGCAGCAATTTCTCCGACGGCGTTATTCACATGCCGGGCGGTCACATGACCATCCGGCAGCTTACCGCACTCTTAAATACCATTCCACTGGAAATTTCCTTCATTGATGCAGAAGACAGGAACTGTTATTTCAATGAAGGTCCCAAGGTTTTCAAACGTGCGCAGATGGCGCTCGGCAGAAGCGTATTTACCTGCCACCCGCCCAAGGTGGAGACCATGGTCCGCAGAATTATCGGCGAGTTTCGGGAGGGGACTCTGGACAGGGTACCGGTATGGATGGACAAGGGCGGCAGAACCATGCTGGTAACCTATATGGCAGTCCGGGACGAAAGCGGAGAATATATGGGCACCATGGAACTGGTGCAGGATATGGAATTTGCCAAAGAGCATTTCGGCAAATAAGGAAGCAGATTTTATGAAAAAGGTAATTTGCTTTATAGAAAATAAGATGTAAAGAAGCAAAAACACAAAATGTCTTAAAATGCTTCACGGAATAAACAAGGACGAAAAGCATTTTTTGGAAAAAAGGAAAATTGCCTTAAAGAAAAGCATGCAAAATACAGCAAAATGAGAAAAAGCCCAATTTGCTTCAAAGGTACTCAAAAGGAAAAACATTCACACGCAGCAGGAAACTTTAATAGGCAACAACCAAGCCAGGCAACAACCAAGCCAGGCAACGCTTGATAAAGTCTATATAATGGTGTAAATTACAAATCTATATAAAAAGAGCCAAGTGC
>ERZ824600.66-NODE-66-length-150113-cov-21.947993_pt1 | contig 150113 bp, 120 predicted proteins | sample MGYA00519933_ERZ824600 | MGnify/ENA primary metagenome ERZ824600 (study PRJEB31778, sample SAMEA3449178) | human gut metagenome | biome: human gut; feature: human-associated habitat; material: faeces | place: United Kingdom | collected 2010/2012 ...
GTTTTCAAGGGCGGTGAAATTGCCGTATTGTTTGGTGAGGTTTGTTAGGGTGAGATCCATTTTGTTTCTCCAATTTATGTCTTTATTTTATGTTTGTGGTTTTTTTCAAAAGCGCCGCTCTTAAAATCTGCTTTGCTCAAACAGCCTATCCCATAAGAGTTTGAACTTTCGTCTGAACAGCTAAGATAGACCGTGGTATTCGTCACGGCATATATAATCGGCAGTTCTGATGAAGCTTCGCCTATGCTTTCAGTTTCATTAACTCATGTATATTTTTTTAGTTTATATCGTATTTAGTTATAGTATCCTTATAAGCCATATGATGATATTCTCCTCTCAATTTAAACGCGTGACTTTCGCTTCAGACAATTTAACGGTATCCGAAACTGCCTCCGGGACACCGCCGGAAGTGTAACCGCCGGGAATTCAAAAAGAATTTGCTCCAGATTCATTGGTCTGAAATTACCAATTGTATAGAAACGACGCAGGAATACTTGCGTCCTTCAAGGAGTTTCTGTGCAAGATAACGGAAAATTAGCAAGTTAGACGTACACAAAGCCGTTAGGCGGTAGTTGTGCGGTGTCGCCCTAAAGATCTGAATTACAAATTGATTACCAAGGTCTTAGACTTTGAATTCGTTTAACAAAAGTTCCGTCGTCAGGTGAAAACACAAATCTGAATCCGTTGAAATCATTTACAATTAATTCACCATCAATATAATTAATCATTACATACGGCGAAATAAACTTATATTCCGGACATACCCTTTCTTTATTCTGAATTCGCCAGATAATATTTCCTTCCATATCAACAGCATATACGTTGTCGATTTCATCAGATTTTGCAGACGCATCCAGTTCATTTAATTGTACAATTATCCTATCATCAAATAAAACAAAAGAATAAATGTTATGTTCAAAATAAATGGCAGAGTTATTAAAATATAGATTATTCTGATTAATTTCTACTATAAAATCTTTATCTAAGTCTGATCTTTGAAAAGGCTTATTATTTTTTTCAATAATGTTACCTGCCATATCAACAGCATATAAATCTCCGATTTCTAGCTGTACAATTATCTTTTGTTTTAAAATTATTACAGACTTAACCTTATAATCAAAGCAAACATCATAACTATTTATATGAATCCATTTTTCAGATATTATCATTCTTAATACCATACTATATTCCTCATCATGATAACAATCTTTCTTTGAAATAACGCCGATATTCCAGTATGTGATAAAGCAGATAAACAGCATACTGATACGACGACCGCTTCAATAACAAGAAACAGTGTCGAATAAGTTTCCATACTTCTTGACAAAATCGCCAAGATAACGCTCTGCAAAATTCTTACGAAAATTCCAAGCAGAATTATATCTAATATAAATCTCCATAGGAATGATTTTGTGAATTGGGTCATTGTTTTTCCCCCTAAAATAATCAATCTTCTTTTTCCAGTGGTACACTCTCATACTCTTCAGAATTACTATTTTTACTCCTCTTAGAATATAAAATGGTATTGCTGATAGGGGCTTGATCTTCGATTTCTTCGTCATTATCCAAAACAAGAGTGACAGCGTAATCTCCGGCAGGAGCAAAAGTTAGAATATTTGTCCAGTTTGACCGAATAGCTAAAATGCGCTTATAGAACTCGCCGTCACAGGTAATGTACCAATATATTTTCTTTTCCATCTCAGCTAATTCTACGCTGTTCGGATCTAAATCATCATACACTGCAATACCAGAACGCTCTACAAGTATTGTATTGTTTTCATTAACGCTTAATCTTATTTCAATATTTTGTTTTATAAAATATGAATATGATGGAGAACTAAGTGACAAATTGTAATCGGAGGTATCCGTTATATCCAGAACTTCTTTTACATAACCTGATCTTTTATAATATGAGATTCGAAAATGCCGTTCAACTGGAATTTCTTTTTGAAATCCGTTGTCGCCCTTGATCGTTTCAACCTGACTTGATTTTAGTGATCGTTTTACATTAACACCATCACTGTTTTCTACCCAAATATTTCGATTATCGTATAACTCAATGCTGTCGGTTTCAATACTTATCGGATCATCATATTCTATATCGTCATTTATTTCGGATATCAGAGACAACTGTTCAAATACTGTCATATTGCTGATCTCAAATATTTTATTTATACCTGCACCTACTCCTATAAGCAAACAAATAAAAACTAATATCCGTATTCGATTTTTTAACAAAAAATCTTTATCATGGTTTATTACGGCTGATGTAATAATTTTCAAGCCTATTTTTTTTGACTTATTAAATTTCCTATATCTTGCACTTAGCAAAAGGCCCTCACCCATAGCCATTATAATGACTGCGGCATTATACACAACCAAAAGATAGCATATAAAATTAAATATTATCAATCTTTTGAAATCAGATAAACCGTTAGTGAATATCCCTTCATACAAATATTCATAATAAACACCATAAGCCGCAAATACGCCAATCAGAAATAAAATAACATTTATTAAGCAAACATAGTAAATATGATTTTCTAACTCATTATTGCCATCTATCAAAAAAATCCTCCTCTAAGTTCAATAATCTTCTTATTTCATTAATTACAAGTTTTGACCGTGTAACATCAGTATGATCAGACATTGCCTCCATTAAATCTGGAGCCTTTTCTTTTAATGAAATATATGTAATTTCTGCAACAGCACACTGATTACTGATACGACGACCGCTTCAATAACAAGAAACAGTGTCGAATAAGTTTCCATACTTCTTGACAAAATCGCCAAGATAACGCTCTGCAAAATTCTTACGAAAATTCCAAGCAGAATTATATCTAATATAAATCTCCATAGAAATGATTTTGTGAATTGGGTAATTGTTTTTCCTCCTTATTATTCAACCGTGTATTCAATCGTGTTACTAATGGGAGTATATTCTCCTGTAGCATCATCATAATCAATCACTAAAGTAACTGTGTAATCGCCTTTATCAGCAAAAGTCAGAAAGTTAGTCCACGTTTTACGATACGCCTGAAAGCATTCGTTAAATTCCCCATTTTTGGTTACATACCAAAATAAGTTTTTATCAGTTTCTTTCTGCGGTATTTCGGGTCTGTTTATAAGAATAATATTTTTATTTTCTTCAATCGTAATTTCCGCTAATAGAATTGAATCATCATCTTTTAAATCAGAAGAGGATACAACGCTCTGATTTTCTTTAATATTTGTTTGATGTTCAGGCGTAATTTCATAATCAAATGCTTTTAAATTCATATGAATGAGCATACAGAGAAAAAAGAGCAAAAACATTATAAAAATGCGAAAAAATTGTTTTTTATAAATTGCCTTGAAAAAATTAAATTTATTCCTGTATGTATAATGCTCACCCTTATAGGTTCTGTACGGAAACTCAACCAGCGTCAAAATGAGTTTAGAAGCATTATAAGAACATATCACAATCATTAAAAAGTATAATATCTTTGTTAAATGAAGTTCTGCCTTAAATTCACAAAATACATTATTATAAAAATAATCAAATCCTGCAAATGCAATTATGTATAGCATCAAATTCGGAAATATCAAAAGAGAAAGGTAATTATCTTTCTCTTCTACATTTCTGGGATATTTACGCATCTGTCAACACCTTCTCAAGCTTTGCTATCATTATTTTCGCAGAAGTTATGTCAGAATTATCACGCAGTGCTGAAAATAGTTCTGGAGCACTCTCTTTAAAATCGACATATTTCTTTTCAGATAATAATCTTGCATAAGCTAACCTATAATAATAATTTTGAACATCCACTAGTCGAATATTGTAGTACTGATTGACAATTGGTATTTTATTCATTTCTTCCTCCCAAAATATTGTTTTTAATGTACATAATTACTTTCTCAGAATAAGTTCTTTCAGAATTGAAGCTATCACTAGAAATGATTTTGTAAATTTGGTCATGTCTTTCTCCTGTTATCAAATTATAATTTCAATAGCGTTGCTTACTTGTGTATATGAATGTGTGGTAGAATCATAATCAGTACACAATAATACTGTATATACTCCTTCCGGCACATCCTTTCGCAATTTGAATTCGTTTATTTCACTTGCATCGACAATTTTTTGAATTTCACCGTCCTTGACTATAAGCCAACATATATTTTCTAATTCTGAATTATCGCTCTTTGTAACAGTATATAAATCAGAATTTTCTTTCACAGATATATTTTCTGAATATGACGGCGGATTTTTTTTCTCAACCAACTGAATTGATTCTATGTATCCCAAATTCTTTCCATCTTTATCAGTATAAAACTCAATTTGAAACTCATCATTGTTATTAGCTGATTTTATCAAGTCATTATAATAGTCAAACTCTGATTTACTAAGACTTAATCTTAGTTGAGTATTTATGCTTTCATTATATACTTTTAATTTGTCTGAATCCGCATAAACTCCATAAAAATTATACAATTGAGTAGCCTGAACACCTTGAAATCGTGATGGATAAGAAGATTTTTTCGATTTTTTTGTATAAACCGAAATATTATCATCTTGCTTGGTTAAATTAATAGTTTTCTTAAAAGCACTTCCGTTGCTTATTTTTTGCACAACAGAAATTTCTTCAATTAGATTTTTTATGCCGTATGTACTATACTGAGACTGAACAGATATAAAATTCATCCACAATATTGAAACAAAACACGAAAATACGACTCCAACAATTTTATGACCTAAACCGTAACCTTTTTCATTAAAGAATGTTACAGCCGATTTTATCATAAACATGATCATAAAAAAGGCTAGTACAATTGCTGAGATTGCTTTAATTTTCAAAAATAAACAAACTAAATTTATATTTTCTTGACCAATCAATGAGTTCGGAGCAAAAAAATTCAATAATATATTTCCGAATATCAGCACTAACAAAAACCAACCGCAATTATTATAAATTGTTTTAATAGCTTTCATATTTTCCCCTACAAAATCTCCTCATTAATATGTTTGATATTGTTATATGCGTATTTATCATATACATAAGCAACATCATCAATAGTTATAGTTATTGTATCATCTGATGTATATAGGATTTGAATTATATTGACAATTACCCCCGTATACATCTATTTTTTTGTCAATTACACTTTTTATAAGGTGCAATTTTCAAAATGCTGTCGATTTCTTTTTGACACCTTTCTTTAAAAAGCGGATCAATTTTTCCTAATAACTCAAGCTGCTTACTCCACAGCAATTTTCTAGGATCTTCCTTTTTGTTTCTGTTCTTTAATTCATATTTCGACGCTAATGAAAATGTTATACCTTCAAATAATGGATATAATATATCATTAATATCCAAGCTTCGATAATGTTTATTTTCTTTGCCCCTCTCCATTATAACATAATGATATTCATTATTTGAAATATATATTGTCCCCCCATCGCTAAAAACATTCCCCGTCGAAGAGAAAATCGGATACAATTTGGAATCATAGAGCAAACCAATCTTCTCTCCGTGTTTATAAATAAGCTTTCTAACTTCATTAATATTCATCATTTAATCCTATTCTCTATTCAACTTCAACGATATAGCCAAACTTTTTAAGTTCATCAACTGAATAAATGAGTTATTATACTTGATATACTTATTTTTCCATAGCCCCAACTAAAAATAGATATTTAAGTTTTCTATTTTCGTTTTCATTAACATCGGAAATAATATTTGTAATATTCACCATTATTTTATGATAAATATTAATCATACGGCATTTATTAAATGCAATTAAATATCCACGTTCAAGATCTGGTTTATTAAATTCTGAACAAAATAAAATTGTATTGCCATGATAAAAAATGTCAATTTTATTTGTAGACAAAGTAATAACAGAAATTTTATCGAATACGTTTTTTTCAAACGAAATTGTTTTTTCTCCAAAATTTTCTGCAATCACCTGTCTAGCCAAATCTATATTCCCGTGTGCAATTTCTTTTTTTATAAATTCTTCTATCTCAATATCATTATCAGTTTTTTTTATTTGATGACGTGAAAGAAACAGGAAAAGAGCAATTGCTGCGAAATCAGCATTAACACTTTCATATATAATCTCGTGACTGTTTCGCTCTATTTTCAAAACAGCAAAATGCCCACAATCCCTCTCTAATATTTCGTAATATATTTCCGGGGCGCCACCATCAACATCGCAGACAACAGAATTATTATAAGATTTCAAACATATATTTCTTACATCAGCCAAACAAATATTATGAGATATTTGAATTTTATAATACAAGTCATTAAATGTACTGATTATATCATTCAAAAACAATCTCTCCCTTCAACACTTTATCAGTTATATCTTCTAATACACCTATATCATCACTCATAAGATCATTAATGGTGTATCGCATATACTCATCACCGTTTTTTATGATATGGCCATAAATATCATACTTATACACAACAAACTGTTCAACTCCGCCTGGCTGACCAAACCAAGGTTCTGCTTTACCCACAGTAAATTCATAATCTTTTTTTAATCTATAGTAGTGTACATTTGTTTCATCAGTATATGGCGCTAGTGAACGTGTTTCAAATGAATCCGTAGTATTACCTAAAAAAGAACCGCTACTATCACCATATCTTTTAAAACAAGTTCCTTCAGATATTACTTGAGGTTGGGGTATTATTCCGTCTTTAAAACCGTCCTCTGTTGGCCAAATTGTTTTTCCCGTAGTTTGTTCAAAATATTTAGGATTATCATAAACAGATTTATCCCTTACATATAATTCGTAGTTAGGTTGCTTATTCCATTTGCTGATTTTATCTATGTCAGCCTTAGAACTTGAAACAAGCTCGTTTAAATAGCTTTCATCTAAAGATTTTAAATAATCATAAAAACTATCTCCTTGTTTAGAAGCAGTTTTTACAAACAATTCCGCTGCGTCGTCATCAAGGTTATTAATTGCCTTGACAAGATAATCGCCGCCCTTAACAGCAACTTTAAAGCCATCATCACCATAGTCTCTTATCAAAGCTGCAACAGCGTCTTTATCCAAAATCTTATTTATCGCAACAATTTCTTTATCATCATACTTAGAAAGAATAGCAACAATATCAGAAGCTTGACCGGATTTGAATATTGAGTCAAGCAACTCAGGAGATATCTTTTTGGAAACCTCATATCCGCATACCTTTGCAACCTCTTCTTTAGCGTATTGCTTTAAGAGATATCTCTGATAAAGTTCGCTTAATGCAATAACCTTATTATTTAACTCCCATACTGCTCCTGAAATACTTCCGATCAGTCTTTGAACAAAGGGGATTTTCATGAATACTTTTGCAATAGGTTCAGCTAATTCCCCCAGGGCAACAAAAATAAAATCTTCTATACATCTGCTTTTTGTTCTTGCCGCCAGTTCTGCAGCAGCAGTGTTGCCGTCCATCGCTAATCTGTATAACTTTAAACTATCCAGCCAAAAATCAACAGCATGATAAATTATCGAAGTTGTGAGAGCAAAAATTTACAGTTTCACTTTAACTCCATAAATTTCATCATCTTCACCGATCAACAGCCAACAAAAATCACAAATGCAATACATATTCAGGCTACAAGGATGTCTATTGTTTAGGTAGAAAATAGAATTATTTTCATAAAAATAAACAAAATTATCCTTTTCATTTTCAATTTTAAAATACCTATGAGTATCATTGCATTCAATCATACTAAATAAGCAGTATTCATTTTTATCAATAAATAATGAATCAAACTGATTACTGTTTATCTTCATTGAATCAGAAACAAAAAATGATATATATTCAATAATATTAGTTCTACTGTTTACTGCTATATCTAATGGTGTATGCTTTCTTTGATGATCATAGTAAAAGGCATGATAAATAATATCACTAGGATCACTTCGACATGTTTTCTGAACTTTATACATTGTGAAATTATCTTTTTTACTTATACAGTCAATAATCAAATCATATTGAAAACTATATCGTTGTTGTATAAGATATAATTCATAATCATCTGAAATATATTTAATTTTCATATGATCACCTATCCTTCATAAAATGCATGGAAAACTACTCCTTCTTTAGTGTCAATTCCGAACACCCAACCGCCAAAGTTAAGATCTTCATATCTGCCTAAAGGTTTGCTTGCAAGTTCTCCCATTGCTTGATCTAAAGCAGATACATAACTTTCTAACATCAATTGACTTCTTAAATCAATTGAAAAACTTGTTTCACCAAATCGACCAACATACTTCCCCATATGTTCCGTAGCATTCGCATTAGTTCACACTACATTTGTTTCGGTATTAGGATTTATATATAATTCTTTTAAATAATCATCGGGAATACGCAAATCCAGTTCTTTTTTTAGTTCATGAAAATATTTTTTCCATTGAATTGAAATTTTTTCCCACCAACCATCAATTGAGGTTTTAATAAGTATAGCCTCATTATTATCACCCCAATCATAACATATGCAGCATCCGCAAGCACCTTGACCATAATTAAAACGCATATCAAAATAGTCACAATACTTGAATCCCAGACTAAATTCTTCATGTCCATTGCCGTAAAAAGCGTCTATCAAATTAAAATTCGAAACTAAACTACCAAAATATTTTTTCATTTCAGTTTCCACTATTTTGGCTTTTATTTCTGCTCGATTTTCATTCATTATAAAAACCCCTTTGCTTTTAAAAATTTCTTGGGAATCTGCTTTTTTACATCTGTCATTATACATTTTATCAAACTGTCACAAAGCTTATCAAAGTCGGTATTAAGCGATGACGAAAACATTATTTTCTTTTCACTGCGATTTGTTATGATAAAAAAATATAAGTTGTTATCTCTAATTTCAACCTCAAATGGATAATAATCATAAACAATAGAAGACATTTTATTGTCATAAAAAGAAACTGTATCTATTAAATGCTTGTCATAACTACGTATTTTTTGAGTTAATGTTATAAGTAAATTAAATTTTCCATCTAATTCCATACCAAAAATCTCCTACTGGTAGTAAATCAATATATCCGTATTTATTTTTTAAATACTCCCATTCATTATATAGCGATGTTCCTGTAAAATTTCTTGGATCATGTGAAAAACGAATTGTTTTACCTGCTTGAACCCCCGTATACTCCTCCAGCACCAAGCTTTCAAGATAAGAAGAAACATACCCCGAAGCAAAGCGATAAGTATTTAGGTGTTATCGTCATCCGAATAAGATTTTTCTATTGTATTTAAAAAATATAAAATTTTCCGCCTTTACATTTACAAGCTTGAGGTAAAACTGATTTTAAATTTTCTATTCTTTCACTCATATATTTAAGATCTATTCCCGATAAATTCTCAGTAGCCCAAGCCCCTAATGCATTTAATTCTGACATAATAATATTTAAATCGCCCACAGCATTTCCGAGCCGCCCTCAGCTTGACTGTAGGCGAACGGAAATGCCCCTCACAGACGTCTGAGCCTGTAGAAAGGAAAGTGAGTGCGCCTGTAGGCTATGAGTTGCAGTTCAATTTAAAAATTAGCTAAATCAATCGCAACAAATATCATAATTTATCATCATTACGAGTTCAAATCTATTACCGACATTACAAATATTATAATCATTACAACACATACATAGTAGTATATCCATTTATTTTTCATTTTTTTTATATGACTAAGTCTTATTAATGAAAATAGAGTGACGATACATGAACCCCATAAGACAGGATATTTGAATTTTAATTCAGAAATAAAATATGAATAAATGATGACAAATACACCAATTAATAATCCTGTACAAGCTAACAAATAACAGATTATTATATGTTTTTTCATAGTTGCTCCTTATCGAACTTGCTTTTTGTCCGTCTGAATATCAAAAAGACCACTAAAACGCTCAAAAATAAAACAATACCAATAGTTAAAGGCTTGTTACTGATCGTAATTCCCGAATCAGTTGGGTAATTGTTGCTCCAATAATACTCAAGCTTGTTACTGGAAACATCATATTTGACATCACCGGAAATGTAGCCTTTATCCTTGTCATCGTTATGCACTTCAAAAGTATCCGAGATCTGCATTATATTGCCGTTTTTATCAAGTATCGCTATCTTGAAGGCTCTGTTTTTGTCATAAAGAGCTTTCATTACATTTAGATCTATTTCCAGGTGCTTATCCAGCGTAAAACAGTTTTCCGAAATCACTGTTTCTCCAACTGTTTTTTTGCTTATTATCGGGTCGGAGTAAACGTCCTTGTAGTGGCACGAAAAGCTTATATAACCATCTGCGTCGCGATATTCTGACAATTTGGTTTTATCGAAATCAAAACGATCCATATTGTCATTATTGAACTCAGTGTAATATTCATCATCACTATCCATTTTTATCAGCAGATCAATATAACAAGCATCATCCGTGAAATGATAAGTATCAACTTCGATCTTTTGTGCATTAGAATGAGCATATGCTTCTATCGGGCAAGCAAAAATAATTATTAAAGCCATAATCATGAATATTTTTTTCATAGCCGCTCCTTATCAATCTCGGATAGTATCTCATCTTAGCCGTCCTAATCTATTGCATTTATTATATCATAAAAAGTTAAATATTTCAATAGTAAAACAAAAAACTCGCACCCATTTTAGAGTGCGAGTTTTATTCTATATGGTGCAGGTAAGAAGACTTGAACTTCCACGAGGTTGCCCCCACTAGCACCTGAAGCTAGCGCGTCTGCCGATTCCGCCATACCTGCTTGAAAAATCAACATATATATTATATCACATCAACATGCACTTGTCAAGCATTTTTGCACAAATTATAAAAACGTTTGGTAAATATAAATTGAACATTTATTTAACGCAGTTGCCGACAAAAAAGGCAGAGCCTAAAAAAAACTCTGCCTGTTGTTAGCAAATAGAATCTCTCGAATTTTCTTTCAAAACACCGAATTTTCAAAGAAAACCCGAGCGATCCATAACCGGACAAACTATTGCCTGCCCTAGTTCACTAAATTTATATCGACTCTTTCTCGTTCGTTATCATAGCCATGAATCCACGGTTTTTCGATAACGCTTTCAGCAGTATGCCGCCGAGAATAGTCACGCAGACCAGCTCGCCCGCCGCGACCTGCACCATTGAGAGTACAAGCGGCAGCTTCAGCACTATCCAAAGCTCCAGCCCTACGAACACGCCGTTTATAATGACGGGGAAAAGCGAAGCCGTGAAATAGTTGAGCTTGTTCCGCAAAAGATAAATACATAACCCCGCGATAAGCGTCGCCGAAGTACCTACTATCGTGTCAACCGCGCCTACCGTGCTGAATATGTTTGCGATAAAACAGCCGATGGTCAGTGATACAACATAGTCCTTGCTGAATAAACACAGCAGCATTAGCGCTTCCGCTATGCGAAACTGTATGCCTCCATATGATAACGCCGAAAGTGATACTGTTAGCACGACATATATCGCCGCGACTACTCCCGCTTTCGTGATCCTGCGAGTGCTGATAGATTCCATATTTATCTCTCCTTGTTTTTATTTCTGAGTGGTTAAGCTAGGATACACTCATATTTGATTGTCTGTTAATTAAGCCTTGCCGACAGAACCGAAGAGCTCCATCTTTTCCTTTACCTTGTCCTTGATAGCTTCGTATCCGGGAGCAAGCAGCTTTCTGGGGTCGAATCCCTTGCCCTTGAGGTCCTTGCCTTCTTCGATGTACTGTCTTGTAGCAGCCTGGAAAGAGAGCTGGCACTCAGTATTTACGTTGATCTTAGCAACGCCGAGCGAGATCGCCTTCTTTATCATGTCATCAGGAATGCCTGTACCGCCGTGCAGTACGAGAGGCATATCGCCAACCTTTTCCTTTACAGCAGCCAGAGTCTCGAAAGAAAGTCCCGGCCAGTTTTCAGGATATACACCGTGGATGTTGCCGATGCCGGCAGCCAGCATTGCTACGCCGAGGTCTGCGATCATCTTGCACTCATCGGGGTCTGCGCACTCGCCCATGCCTACTACACCGTCTTCTTCGCCGCCGATGGAGCCTACCTCAGCTTCAAGGGAAAGTCCCAGTACGTCGCAGGTGTTTACAAGCACCTTGGTCTTTTCGATGTTCTCTTCGATAGAGTAGTGAGAACCGTCGAACATCACAGACGAGAAGCCTGCGTTGATGCAAGCCTTAGCGCCCTCGAAAGAGCCGTGATCCAGATGAAGTGCAACAGGAACTGTGATACCCAGCTCGCCGAGCATACCGTTTACCATTCCTACGATAGTCTTGTAGCCGCACATATACTTGCCTGCGCCCTCGGAAACACCAAGGATAACAGGGGACTTGAGCTCTTCTGCGGTGAGCAGGATAGCCTTTGTCCACTCAAGATTGTTTATGTTGAAGTGTCCTACTGCATAGTGACCCGCTACTGCTTTGGTCATCATTTCCTTTGCTGATACTAACATCTGAAAACACCCTCCGTAATTATCTTATTAAGTATGCCCGCGGCGTTTTCCTGCCGCATTTTCCGCAAGCCGTTAGTCACTGCTGACCCCGCTTACTTGTGTGTGCTCCGCGAACAAATACATTATACACTTTTTTCGCCCTTTTTTCAAGAGCTTTTTCCTACTTTTACATTTGCAGAAACGTTTTTTAACATTTTATACACATTTCTCACGGCTCATAAGTCTTTAGCACCGAAAGCGCTACCTCAAGCTTTGTGCACCGCATATCCATAGCCTGCTTTTCCAGATACCTGTGTGCCTGCGTTTCCGTGAAGTTTAGGTACTGCATCAGCGCGAATTTTGCGCGGTTTATCGTGCGCATCTCCTCCAGCCTTTTATGCAGCTTTATGTTCTCGTTTTGCAGACCCAGCAGCCTTTTGCGCGAGGCGTTTATGAATTTCAGCGACTGGTAAAAGATCTGCTTGCTCAGCGGCTTTGCTATCACTATAACTCCCAGATCTTCCATTCGCTCGCTCACCTGCTCGCAGTTCTCTGCGCGCACTATCATAACGCAGCTGGCGTTGGTAGTAGCTGTTATGTGCTCGGCAAGCTCGTTGCCGAATTCGTCTTTCAGCGGGCAGTTTATTATCACGGCGTCATAGGTCTTTTCGGCGGCGGCGCGCCTAGCCTCGCTGCCGTTGCTTATCACCGACTGCAAGCAGTTTGGAAAAGCTTCTCTTATCAGTCCGGCAATGGCGGCGGTAGCGTTATCGCTTCCCGATACTATCAATACTCTGTCCATTCAGGCACCCCCTTGTACTCAAATGCAGATCAGTCATATTAAAATCACAGAGTATAGAAAAACCTTGCCGTTTCAAATATTTCCCTGTCCTGCGCAGCTTCGTACTCGTCGCTCATAGCGTTCTTGCATTTCGCGACGTATTCCACCAGTTCTGCGGGCAAAGTCTTTTTGATAAATTTGCTTTCGCCGGCCGTCTTTACCGCTTCGCGCAGGTCTTTCGGTATTATGCCGAATTCTCCTGCGCCGTCAGCCGCCGCGGCTTCGTGCAGTACGGGTCCGCCCGCGGATGTAGCGTTCTCTATACCGTCCATGCAGGCGTTTATGACTAGTCCTATAGCGAAATAGGGGTTGCAGGTATTATCGGGCGTCATGAGCATAAGGTAGCCGTTCTTTTCGCCGCCCCTCAGCCTTACGGGCACGTTTAGGTTGTACTTCGTCCAAGCTACGTGGCGCAGCGGCTCTATCGCTTCCATGCGCGCATACGAATTTGTTACGCCGTTCATAAAAAGCGTCATGGCGGGCAGGTTGTGCAGCAGACCGCCCAGCATTCTGTCTGCGATGGTGGTAAGGCAACCCTCGCGCTGAGCGAAGACGTTCTCGCCGTTTTTGGTACAGCTGAGCATTATCTGCAAACTGCTTCCGCACTTATCGGGCAGCGGCTTCGGCATGAATGAAGCGTAAAGGCCGTTTCTGTTCGCTACCGATTTTACCGTGTTCTTGAACGTAACAAGATTATCGGCGGCGGAGAGCGGCGCTGAGGAGATAAAGTCGATCTCGTTTTGTCCCGGGCCGGCTTCGTGGCGCGAGCTTTCGGGGTATATCTCCATCTGCTCGAGCGTCATGCAGATGTCGCGGCGCAGGTTCTCGCCCCTGTCGGCGGGCGCAGCTTCGCAGCAGCCTGCATTATCGTGCGGTATCCTCGTCGGCAGACCCTTATCGTCCAGCTCAAAAACATAAAATTCGCAGGAAGTGCCGACCTTGAAGTCGAAGCCCGACTTTTTCGCGCGCTCTACGGCTTTCAGCAGGTAGCCTCTGCCGTCGCCCGCAAATTCCGAACCATCGGCGCGGGCTATGCTGCAAAACAGCCTCATAACTCTGCCCTGCTGCGGCCGCCAAGGCAGCAGCGAAAGGGTGTCGAGCACGGGGCGCAGCACCAGATCTGTTTCGTAAACGCCCATAAAGCCGTCCATCTGCGTAGCGTCGAAAGCGTAGCCCTGCTTGAATATCTTCGGCAGCTCGCTCGAAAGCACCGATATGGCTTTCAGATTGCCGAACACGTCGCAGAACATGAGCTTTACGAACTTAACGTCGTTTTCATCCACGAATTGAAGCACTTCGCGTTCTGTATATCTCATAATGCAATGATCCTCCTGTCAAAAAGTGGAGCAAGCTGTTTTATCAAACTTGCTCCACTTTTTATTATACTATCATCAGTTCTGCGTGTAAAGCTGTTTATATGGATTTTTTGTGTCCGGAGTTAAAACAAAGAATTTACTGTTCATTATGTCGTCATAATCTTTGTCAAACTTCTCGCAGAAGTTCTTTACATATCCGCTTATCTCGGCCAGGTCTTCTTTGCCCGCTTCCTTAGCCTTTACCTGCGCGGGAAGGTCGCCGGGCAGGTTTTCGGTTCGCAGATATATCTTTCCGCCGTGCATACCGGTGCCGCAAAATCTGCCTACCACCTGCGTATCCTCAAAGCCCATGCCAAGCACTACAATGTAGCCGCCCGCCTGATATTCGCCGAGGAAGCTGCCCGCTTTTCCGCCGATGACCAGCGCGGGGATATGCTCCATATAGCTCTTCATATGTATTCCCGTGCGGTAGCCCGAGTTTCCGCGAACGTATATCGTGCCGCCGCGCATAGCGTATCCCGTAGCGTCGCCCGCCGAGCCGTATATCGTAATGCTGCCCTTATTCATAGTGTCGCCGCAGGCGTCCTGCGCGTTGCCGTTTACTACTATATCGCAGCCGTCGAGGTAAGCGCCCAGCGCGTTGCCCGGCGTACCGTTTATCACCACGCTGCCCTGTTTTCTGCCTGCTGCTATATATCTTTGTCCTATGCAGTTTTCCAGCGTTATAACGTCGTCCTCGCAAGCCTTTATCTGCTCATTGAGGGTCTGGAAATGCATCAGATCTACCTGTATTTTCATGATAACTCAATGCCTCCTCATACGCTTTTCATCAATGGCTCTCCGCAAGCTTCTCGCGGCGGTCTTCCGCCGAAAATGCCATAAGCTGCGGCTTCTGCTTGATTAGCTCGAAATCAATGCTGTCGAGCGGGGTCTGATTTTTGATGAGCGCGGTGTATATGCCCGCTCTCTTTATGTCGCCTATCATGATGTAGCCCATAAGGCGGTTATCCTTATAGAAGAGCTTCTTGTAATTCTCGCCCTCTTTTTCGGTATAAACGTTGCCCTCGTAAGAGCCTGCTGTTATCATATGGTAGCCGAACATACCCATAGCGTTCATGGGGATAGCGTTTTCGTAAAGCTGCTCGCCGCCTGCCATGTTCACGCCCGCGGTGTTGCCCTGCATATATGCGTTTGGCAGCAGCGCCAGTACGCGTTCAGCGCCGATGGTTATATCGTATGATTCAGTGCAGTCGCCGCCCGCGTAGATGTCTTTCAGGCTGGTCTGGCACTTATTATCAGTCTTGATAGCTCTGCCGCACTCAGCGCCCGCGTCTTTCAGCAGCGCAATGTTTGGACGAACGCCCACGGCTACTACCAGCACGTCGAACTCTACCTCCGCGCCGCTCTTCAGCTTCGCCTTGTTAGGCTCAAGCTCCGCCGCGCTGTCGTTGAGGTAAAATTTCACGCCGTGCTTTTCGATGGACTTCTGCACAAGCTCCGCTCCCTCGGCGTCGAGTACTGAGGGGAGTATGCGGTCTGCCATATCTACTACGGCTATCTCTTTCACCTTATCGGCAATGCCCTCCACGCATTTCAGACCGATAAGTCCCGCGCCGATAACGAGCACCCTGCTCTCTGCCGAGATAGCTTTGTCAAGCGCATGCGCGTCGTCGAGAGTCATGAATGTGAACTTTTTCTCTACCTTATCCAGCCCCTTCATAGGCGGCACGAAAGGCGAAGAGCCTGTAGCCACCATGAGCTTGTCGTAAGAGATCACCTCGCCTGACTCAAGCTTTACGGTATGGCCCTTAGGGTCTACGCTTACCGCCGTCTTGCCCAGCATGGTATCTACCATGTTGTCGGAGTAAAAAGAATCGGGGCGGTACTTCATGCGCTGCTCGTCAGTCTTGCCGTAAAGCAGGTAAGAGATGAGCGGGCGCGAATATGTGTGGTGCTTCTCGCTCGCGATAAGCACTATCTCAGAATTTTTATCTACGCTTCGTACTCCCTCAACGCAGCCGACAGCCGCGGCGGAGTTTCCGATGATAACTATTTTGCTCATTATATCTGCGCCCCCTTATCTTTCTTCAAATACGATAGCCTGATTCGGGCAGCCCTTTACGCAGGCAGGCTCGCCGCAGGCGTTCTTTGTGCAAAGCTCGCATTTCTGCACCGCGTGGCCCTCGCTGTCGGGCATGATGCAGCCGTATGGACATGAGAGTATGCAGGTGTAGCAGCCTACGCACTTATCGTGGTTGAACGAGATGACGCCGTTTTCAATCGTAAGAGCGCCTGTTATGCAGCTCTTTACGCAGAGCGGGTCTTTACAGTGGCGGCAGGATACGGCGAAGTTTATGCCCTCGCCCTCCTCTACCTGTATACGGGGGTTTATCTTTACGTTTTTCAGGGCGTTCACCATGCTGTCCTTACCCGAATTGGCATATGCGCAGTAGTATTCGCAGAGGTGACAGCCCAGACACCATTTTTCATTTACATAAATACGTTTCATAGCAAAACCATCCTCACTTTCCGCATTATTCACCTGCGTGCTTTATTCCGAGTATCGAAAGCTCTCTGTCAGAAAGTCCGATACCGCGGAGCATGAGGCGGTTTCCTCTGAGCGACTCGATGGAGTTTATACCCATACCGCCCATGATCTCCTTTATCTCGTGATCCCAAGCGTGAACCAGATTTACAAGGCGCTTGTAGCCGATGTCGGGGTTTAGGCGCTTTACAAGCTCGGGGCGCTGGGTAGCTATGCCCCAGTTGCACTTGCCCGTCTGGCAGGTGCGGCAGAGGTGGCAGCCCATAGCGAGACAGGCGGCGGTAGCTATGTAGCAGGCGTCTGCGCCGAGCGCGATAGCCTTTACAAGGTCTGCGGAGGAGCGTATAGAACCGCCGACTACTATGCCGACGTTATCGCGTATGCCCTCTTCTCTCAGCCGTGCGTCTACGCTTGCGAGCGCGAGCTCTATCGGTATGCCGACGTTATCGCGGATACGGGTAGGCGCAGCGCCAGTACCTCCGCGGTAGCCGTCTATCGCGATGATGTCCGCGCCGCTTCTCGCGATACCCGAAGCTATCGCCGCTACGTTATGTACGGCGGCTATCTTTACGATAACGGGCTTCTTGTAGTCAGAGGCTTCTTTCAGCGAGTATACGAGCTGGCGCAGATCCTCTATCGAGTAAATATCGTGGTGAGGCGCGGGGGATATTGCGTCAGAGCCTATAGGTATCATTCTCGTCTTAGATATATCAGCCGAAACTTTTATGCCGGGCAGATGTCCGCCGATGCCGGGCTTTGCGCCCTGACCGATCTTGATCTCGATAGCAGCGCCCGCATTGAGGTAATCCTTAGATACGCCGAAACGTCCCGAGGCTACCTGAACTATCGTGTTCGGGCCGTACTTATAGAAATCCTGATGCAGACCGCCCTCGCCCGTGTTGTAGTAAATGCCCAGCTCTTCCGCGGCGCGCGCGAGCGACTCGTGAGCGTTGTAGCTGATAGAGCCGTAAGACATAGCCGAGAACATAACGGGCGTAGCAAGCTCAAGCTGCGGCGCCATGTTGTTTACCAGCTTGCCGTTTTTATCGCGCTCGATCTTGCCGGGCTTTTTGCCGAGGTAGGTCTTTGTTTCCATCGGCTCGCGCAGCGGGTCGATAGAGGGGTTAGTTACCTGCGAAGCGTTCAGCAGGATCTTATCCCAGTACACGGGGAAAGGCTCGGGGTTGCCCATAGAGGAGAGCAGCACTCCGCCCGAGTTTGCCTGACGGTATATCTCGGTAATGGTCTTGCCCGTCCAGTTTGCGTTCGCCTTGAATGTGTGGTCGCTCTTTACTATCTTTATAGCCTTAGTTGGGCAGAGCGATACGCAGCGGTGGCAGCAAACGCACTTAGCGTTATCGGCTACCATTTTTCCCTGCTCGGGGTCGTAATGATGTGCTTCGTTCGAGCACTGACGCTCACAGACTCTGCAAGCTATACATTTATTGGTATCTCTAACTATTTCATATTCAGGATACAGATAATCTATTGCCATTTCTTATAACCATCCCTTCTCAGATCTTCAAACGTTTACTTTATGAAGATCTTATCTTTATAGCTGTCGAGCGTTACGATTACGGGCTGACCGCCGTTCGGCGACCAGATCTTATCGAGATTAGGCTCGATAATGCGAATAGCGCATTCTTCGGAAGCCATGTAAACTCTGTCGTCTTTCTCGCCTATGACCATCGAGCGCAGCTTTAATCTGTCGTTGAGCGCCATAAGTCCGCCCTCGAAGCCGAGGATTATCGAGAAAGGCCCGGTGATAAGCAGGTTCGAGTACGCCGCGCGCAGGTACTCTGCCTGCTCCCTCTCCTCAGCGCTCATGCCCTCTATCGTAGACCAGAAAGGCGCTGCGATGACTTTCGCGGCTTCCTCTAAGCTCAGCCCCTGCTTTCTCAGCAGGAAGTCGATTATGTAAGTAATGACCTCAGTATCCGTCTGAAGATTACATTTATATCCGTACATCTCTATATTTCTTCTGTTGGCGTCGTAGCTGGAGATCTCGCCGTTGTGAACTATCGAATAATCCAGCATACCGAAGGGGTGCGCGCCGCCCCACCAGCCGGGGGTATTTGTAGGGTATCTGCCGTGAGCGGTCCATGCGTAGCCCTCGTACTCGTCGAGCCTGAAATATTCGCCGACCTCTTCGGGGTAGCCCAGCGCCTTGAATATGCCCATGTTTTTACCGCAGGAGAAAACGTAAGCGCCCTCGATATTTGAATTGATATGGATAACGCACTGCGAAACGAATTCCTTTTCATCGAGCTTAGAATCTTTGAGCTTAGTTTTCAGCGGCTCTACGAAATATCTCCAGATAAGCGGCTCTGCCACTATCTTATCGCTCTTTCTTACAGGTATTTTGGAAAGGTTTATGATGTCGAAATGTTTATCGAGAAATCTCTCGCACTCTTCACGCGCCTTATTGCCGTCGTAAAAAACGTGGAACGCGTAAAGGTCGGGGTACTGCGGATAAATGCCGTAGCCCGCAAAGCCTCCGCCCAGACCGTTTGAGCGGTCGTGCATTGTGGCGATGGACTTTATCATCTCACTTCCGTTGATATTCTTACCGCTTTTGGAGATCACTCCCGAGATCGCACATCCCGAAGGGATCCTTATCTCTCCCTCTCGCAGCATACAAATTCCTCCTTTAGTTAATCTTTCATACCGCCCCGCTTACTGTGCGGAGCGCCCCATACAAGCGCCTTTATCCGGCGCGCCCACTTTATCTGAAATCTGAGATCCACAAATAAAGCAAAAAAAACGACGTCCTTTTCAAAAGGGCGCACTAGCCCTCTCGAAAGAACGTCGTTGTTCTGTGATAATTATTTTAGCACAAAAGCCCGCTTTTGTCAAGCGGGGCGGGCGCAGGGCGCTTTGCAGGGAAATTTGTACACCCTGCACAAACATTTGTCGCCCACACGCAGATTTTTGAATTTCAGCGTGTATGATCTTGCAAAAATAATCGGCAAACTGCAAAATAATGCAATTTACCGACTTTTTCGCTATATCAACTTGCAAAAGGTTCACATAATTTTAACAAGTGACCTCAAGCTTCCTTTTCGAGCACGAAATACGAATCTGCGCCCGTGCTTTTAAATTCCTTTATAGACCAGCCGCGGCTGAGCATTTCATTAAGCTGCTCGACGCGCTGGAAACGGTCGAGATGCGGAGCCTGAACGCCTGCGCTCACTTTTTGGGAATTGTTAGAGATAAAAAATATTTTCTGCATTTGCGCGTCACCCTTTCATAAAAAATAAAGCTTTTGCTTCATAAATCCTATAATAATATTATAGCACGTTTTTTTGTACAGTTCAATACCTGCGGCAATATTTTTTTGTTTTAACTTTTTCACGCCAGAGCCTTGCATTTGCGGGAGAAATGTGGTATCATATCAGCGGAAATGAAAAAGGGGGCTGAGGATATGAGATCTTAGCTTATCATCGCTGAAGGGCTGCCCCTGAAAACCCTCACCCTAAGCGACCCGCAGGCTGACTGGGCGAGTTTCTACCGCGCCATCGACGATTTTTTGAAAGGCATTTAAAGCGGTATTTTTGCAGTAATTTGCCGAATGTTATCAATTTGTTCACATATATGTGTTATACTAAAAGCGATAGTGTATAATATCTGTATACAATTGTGCACTTTCGCCTTTTGACCGTATTGTATCCGAATAGAAAATGTCGGAACGATAACCATTTAGAGAAGGAGAATACTTATGAAAAACACCGCAGCTACGCTGATGTCGCAGAAGCAATCGGGCGAAAAGATAACGATGCTTACCGCATATGACTACACCACAGCGTGCATTGCCGACGAGTGCGGGGTAAACTCGATACTCGTGGGCGACTCTCTCGGCATGGTGATGCTGGGCTACGACACCACCCTGCCCGTAACTATGGAAGACATGATCCACCACACAAAAGCCGTTTCGCGCGGCGCTAAAAACGCCTTTATAGTAGGCGATATGCCCTTTATGTCGTATCAGACGAGCGTTTACGACGCAGTAGTCAACGCAGGCAGGCTGATAAAAGAGGGCGGCGCGCACGCGGTAAAGCTAGAGGGCGGCGCGGCTGTATGCCCGCAGATAAAAGCTATCGTAGATTCCTCGATACCCGTGGTGGCGCATTTGGGGCTTACCCCGCAGTCGGTAAACGCCTTCGGCGGATTTAAGGTGCAGGGCAAGACCTACGATAAAGCGAAGCAGATAATAGACGACGCGCTGAAAATACAGGAAGCGGGCGCTTGCGCGGTAGTGCTGGAATGCGTACCCGCTGACCTCGCGGCGATAATCACCGAAAAGCTGACTATACCCACCATCGGCATAGGCGCGGGCGCGCAGTGCGACGGACAGGTACTGGTATATCAAGATATGCTGGGCATGACCGCCGGCCACACGCCGAAATTCGCGAAGCTTTTTGCCGACGTAGGCGCGCTGATGCGCGAGGGCTTTAAGGCGTATATCAGCGAAACGCAGTCGGGCGAATTTCCCGCCGCGGAGCACACATTCAAGATAGACAGCGAGATCATCGAAAAACTGAGAGAAGAGGACTGACATAAAATGAAAATTGTAAAGACGATAGACGAAGTACGCAGCATTGTAAAGGGCTGGAGAGCCGAGGGTCTTACTGTGGGCTTAGTTCCCACCATGGGCTATCTGCACGAGGGCCACGCGAGCCTTATCGACGCTTCGCACCGCGATAACGACCGCACAGTGGTTTCCGACTTTGTAAACCCCATGCAGTTCGGACCTACCGAAGATCTGGAAAGCTACCCGAGAGATCTCAAGCGCGACGCGGCGCTTGCCGAAGCGCACGGCGCGGACATTATCTTTAACCCCGAGCCTAGCGAGATGTACCACGAAGGCTTTTCATCTTTTGTAGATATGACAGTGCTGACGCAGGAACTTTGCGGACTCAGCCGCCCTGTACATTTCCGCGGAGTGTGCACGGTGGTTTCAAAGCTTTTCAATATAGTAAAGCCCGACCGCGCATATTTCGGCAAAAAGGACGCGCAGCAGCTTGCAGTTATCCGCCACATGGCAGATGACCTGAACATGGATCTCGAGATAATAGGCTGCCCGATAATACGCGAGGAGGACGGACTTGCAAAAAGCTCGCGCAACACCTACCTCAGCGATGAGGAAAGAAAAGCCGCGCTGATACTCTCAAAGTCGATATTTGCGGGCATGGACATGGTAAAGCATGGCTGCACCACCGCCGCCGAGATCACGGGAGCTATGAAAAAGCTGATAGAGAGCGAGCCGCTGGCGAAGATAGACTATGTAAAGCTTGTAGACGCGGCGACTATGCAGCAGATAGAAAAGCTCGACCGCCCCGCGCTCTGCGCGATAGCCGTATACATCGGCAAGACAAGGCTTATCGACAATTTCTTTACGGAAGATGTAAAGTAAAATAAACCAAAGGGAGAAAGTATGAATATTTCGGTACTGAAAAGCAAGATACACCGCGCCGTGATAACGCAGGCTGAGCTTGATTACATCGGCAGCGTTACCATCGACGAAGACCTTATGGACGCGGCGGGGCTGCTGGAATATGAGCATGTACACATAGTGAACATAAACAGCGGCAGCCGCATAGAAACATACGTCATAGCGGGCGAGCGCGGCAGCGGAGTTATATGCCTGAACGGCGCGGCGGCAAGGTGCGGTCAGCGCGGCGACTGCGTTATAATAATGGCATACGCCGATATGACGCCCGAAGAGGCGCGCGAAAATCCGCCGCAAGTGGTATTCGTAGACGATAAAAACAAAGCCGTGCGCGTTGCAAGATACGAAAAGCACGGCAGATTAGAGGATCTGAAATGATACTGGCGGTAGATATTGGAAACTCAAACATAGTTATCGGCTGCTTTGACAAAAACGAGATAATGTTCGTAGAGCGGCTTTCGACGAACCAGCTCTCCACCGCGCTGGAGTACACGGTGATGATAAAAAATATACTGGAGCTGAACGGACTCGAGCCCGCCGAGATAGACGGCGGCATAATCTCCTCAGTAGTGCCCCCGCTGACATCTACGCTGAAACACGCTATGGAGCGGCTGGGCTGCGGCGAGATACTCACCATCAGCCCAGGCATAAAGACGGGGCTGAAGATACTGCTTGACAACCCCGCCCAGCTCGGCAGCGACCGCGTTGCCGACGCAGTAGCCGCCGTAAGCTGCTACCCAGTTCCGCTGATACTTATAGACATGGGCACGGCTACCACCATATCCGTGATAGACGGAGAGAAAAATTTCCTCGGCGGGATGATAATACCGGGGCTGCGCGTATCGCTCGATTCGCTGGCGAACCGCACCTCGCAGCTTCCGAAGATAGACCTCACCCCCGCGAAAAAGGTCATCGGCACAAATACAGTAGACTGCATGAAGAGCGGCATAATAAACGCAAACGCCTCGGCGCTTGACGGCGTTATTGAGCGGATAGAGGAAGAACTTGGCAGCCACTGCACCGTAGTGGCTACCGGCGGACTTGCGGGCGTGGTGATACCCTACTGCAAACGCGAGATAATAAACGACGAGCTGCTGCTGCTGAAAGGTCTGCGGCTGATATACGGCAAGAATCGTCCCGAATAAAAGCAGCACACGGCAGACGTGCGCCAGGCAAAAAGGCGCGCTTCTGCCGCTTTTTTATGCCTGCACACATACTGTACGCCATGCACGTACAACAGTACGCACATCAAGTACATAAAAAATTAACAATATATTGTGCGGTTTGCATATTGACTAAATTTAAAAAGTATTTTATAATATAGAAGTTGTTTGAAACGAATTTGTGTAACTATATATATGTAAGGAGAAGATCATTGTGGTGAAAGTTGTAAAATTCGGCGGCAGCTCGCTCGCAAGCGCTGAGCAGTTCCGCAAGGTGGCAGATATAATACATTCTGACGATTCAAGAAGATATGTAGTTCCCTCCGCCCCCGGCAAGCGCTTTAAGGAGGACACCAAGGTCACCGATATGCTCTACGGCTGCTACGAGCTGGCTGTAAAGGGCAAGGACTTTGAGAAAGAATTTGACGCTATAAAAGAAAGATACAACAGCATTATCGAAGAGCTGAACGTAGACCTCTCGCTCGAGAAAGAGTTCGAGACCGTAAAGGCTTGCTTTATCGGCAGAGCGGGCAGAGATTACGCGGCTTCGCGCGGAGAGTTCCTCAACGGCAAGGTGCTGGCGGCATACCTCGGCTACACCTTCGTAGACCCCGCCGAGATGATATTCTTCAAAGAGGACGGCACTTTCGATTCGCCCCGCACGCTGAAAGCAGTAGGCGAAAGGCTCGCGACCATCGAGCGCGCGGTAGTTCCAGGCTTCTACGGCTCTATGCCTAACGACACTATAAAGACTTTCTCGCGCGGCGGTTCTGACGTTACCGGCTCTATCGTAGCGGCTGGCACTAACGCTGACCTTTACGAAAACTGGACTGACGTTTCGGGCTTCCTCATCTGCGACCCCAGAATAGTAGAAGACCCCGAGCCTATCCGCACCATCACTTACAAAGAGCTTCGCGAGCTGGCTTACATGGGTGCTACCGTACTGCACGAGGACGCTATTTTCCCCGTTCGCAAAGCGGGCATACCGATAAACATCAAGAACACAAACAAGCCCGGCGACCCAGGCACTTTCATAGTAGAGAGCACCTGCCAGAAGCCGCTTTACACCATCACAGGCATCGCGGGCAAAAAGGGCTTCTCGGTAGTAAATATCGAAAAAGATATGATGAACAGCGAGCTGGGCTTCGGCAGAAAGGTGCTTGAGCAGTTCGAGAAAAACGGAATATCTTTCGAGCATATGCCTTCGGGTATCGACACCATGAGCATCGTAGTGCACCAGAGCGAGTTTGCGCAAAAGGAGCAGGAGATACTTTCGGGCATACACAGAAACGTTCACCCCGACCTCATCGACATTGAGTCTGACCTCGCGCTCATCGCAGTAGTCGGCAGAGGAATGAAGAGCGAGCGCGGTACTGCGGGCAGAATTTTTGCGGCACTGGCGCACGCGCACGTCAACGTAAAGATGATCGACCAGGGCTCTTCCGAGCTGAACATAATCATCGGCGTACACGACCGCGACTTTGAAAAGGCTGTAAAGGCTATCTACGACATTTTCGTAGTTCAGCGCCTTTGATAACTGACGATATAAAAATAACTATCCCCCGAGCTTTTTACAGTTCGGGGGATCTTTTGTCTTTAATCTATCAGCCGTGCGATGCTTTCGATTATCGCGGCGAGCTGCTCCTGCTTTTCATATGGCAGAGCGGCGGCGGCGGAATTTATACGCGAGAGCGCGGCGGAGTTCGGCTCGGCGGCGGCGGTCTTTGGCGAAACATCTATCAGATCTTTCAGCGGCACGCCCAGCGCCGAGCTTATCTTAAAAAGCGTATCGACCGTGGGGCATTTTTCGCCGCGCTCGATACAACCGAGGTACGAGGGGTGCATGTTTGCCTCAAAAGCCAGCGCTTCTTGGCTAAGGCTGCGCCTGCGCCTTTCCTCCTTGATCTTTTTGCCGATCATTTCCGAGATATACTCTTTAGACGTGCTGTTTTTGCGGCTGCCCTGCGCCCCGCTGACGGCTTTTTCCATATCGCTGCTCCCCCTTTTCTCACGCTGAAAAACGTACTTATATATAATTATATGCCATATATAGTGTAGTTTCAAACAGCTTTAGGATTAGTTTTATAGTCTAAAGGTGTTGACAGGAAGAGAAAAAGGTGGTATAATAGCATTAAATGACAAAAATAAAAATCAGAGGGGGGGAAATAACCATGCTTTCGCGCGGGCGCGAAAAAAAATCGAGAAAAGTAGGCTTCGTGGTGGTGCTGCTCTGCATTATCTGCGCGCCGATATTCCCGCTAATGAGCGCTTTTTTCATAACCCGCCTGCCGCCGCCCGCCGCAAAGACCTGCTACAAGATAACCATGGCAACGATATACATAGAGGTGATACTTCTGCTGATGGTCGCCGTCATCTCATTTATCCACGACGCCTGAAACAAAACTCCCCCGAACTTTTTGCGGTTCGGGGGATATTTATTTGCACGATCTTAGATCTTAATTCTCGGCTCAATTGCGCTCTTCAATAGCCGTGATGAGGTCTATTCTTCTCTGATGGCGCTCGTCGCCCGAAAACTCGGTGTGTACGAATGCGTCTACCAGATCCATAGCCGTGCCCTCGCCGACTACCCTCGCGCCGAAGCAGAGAACGTTGGCGTTGTTGTGCTCGCGGGTAAGCCGCGCCGAGAAACATTCCGAGCAGCAGGCCGCGCGTATGCCCTTGAATTTGTTCGCCGCCAGCGACATTCCTACGCCCGTGCCGCAGATCAGTATGCCCAGATCAGCCTCGCCGCCGAGCACCTTTTCGCAAACCGCCGCCGCCGCGTTCGGGTAATCGCACTTCTCGCCTGCCGCGCAGCCCATGTCGATGCACTCTATGCCCTGCGCCTTTAAATGCTCTACCACCGCAAGCTTCAGCTCGGGCGCTGCGTGGTCGTTTCCAATAGCTATCTTCATATGTAAAAATCTCCTTTATCTGTGAGCTTTATCTTTCTCAGCTTTGGTTTCCTGCAAATATGCGGGCAGCAGCTCGTCCGCCGTCACCGCGAGCGCAGGGTCGGCTTCGTAAGCCATACAGAGCGACGAAGCTTTTTGCATACGCTCGGCAAAAGGCGCGCACTTCACCTCAGCCGCTTCGGCGAAATACTTCTGCTTCATCTCGGTGCAGCAGTCGCCCGTTATCAGCAAGCCCTCCGCCGCGAGCGACCTGAGCGCTTCGGCGAACTCTTCCTCGCCGGCTACCTTATCCGCCGCGATATTCGCAACTTTCTCGCCGTCCGACTTGTAGATACCGAAATACACCACGCCGATACGCGCGCGCATCACCGCCGCTATCTTACCGCGGTACGCCGCGCTGCTCCAAGCCAGCTCCTCCAGCGTGGATATGCCCGCGCATTTCAGCTCTTTCTGCGTGCAGCCCATAACTATGCCCTTTACCGCCGCGACGCCTATGCGCAGACCCGTGTACGAGCCGGGGCCTTTCGCGCAGACCACGCCGTCCAGATCGGCTATCTCCAGCCCGCACTCGTTCAGCAGCTCTTTTGCCATCGGCAAAATTATCTGCGAGTGGGTGAGCTTTGTGTATATCGTCTTTTCCGCCAGCAGCGTTTGTCCGTCAGTCACCGCCGCCGAAGCTGTTTTTCCCGAGGTCTCAATCGCCAAGAGTTTCAAGGCCCTCGTCCCCTTTCATCTTCCAGCTGATGTTTATCTCGCGCGTATCGTCGTCCACGCGCTTGATGTCTATCTGCAAAATATCCTGCCCCAGCGTTTCAAGCGCCTCAGCTATGTTTTCCGACCACTCGGCAGCTATCACCGAGTCGCCGTCCATATAATCGTAAAATCCCGTAGTTTCAAGATCCTCCGAGGAGGTTATGCGGTACATATCGAAGTGGTAAAGGCTCTTGCCCGCGCCGTGGTACTCGTTTACGAGCGCGAATGTCGGCGAAGTAACTTCGTCGCCCAGCCCCATTCCTATGGATATGCCGCGCGTCATAGTCGTCTTGCCCGCGCCAAGGTCGCCCGTATAGGCTATTATCTCGCCGCCGCCCAGCAGCGCGCCCAGCTTTTCGCCCAGCGCAATGGTCTGCTCAGCCGAGCGTGTAACGATCTTCATTTTTTACTCAGCCCCTTCCTGCTGCATGAAATACCAGTCGAGCAGCAGATCTACCATTCTGCCGTAAGATCTCTTGCCGTCCTCTACGCCGTTCAGCTTCAGCGAAGTTTCCATCGCTTTGTCAGATACCTCGGCTACGGTCTTTGAGTCTATCAGACCCTTGTCGCTCTCCTGCACTTTCTGCCAGTAATCGACGTTGCCGTTCCAGTCGGCGCGAACGCCCTCCGCCAGCGAGCTGTAAAGCCTGTTTACAGTTTCCTCAGAGCAGTTGTCCTCGCACTTTGAGATGACGTATTTCAGCGCGCGTATGTAGCCGCTGTACCGGTACTCCACGTTGCCGCTCTCATAGCAGGCGAGGAAGCCGATAAAGTTCGCCTCGTCCTCGCGGATAAAGCCCTTTGTGTGCGCCAGTTCATGGCAAACGGTGTCCGGCAGGTTCAGCGGGTACATCTCGTCGTTGTAATTAGCCTCCATCGTGAACGGGAAATATATCCCCATCAGATATTGCTGGCTCATGAAGAACGAATTTACCACTGCTTTCGGCTTCGGGTAATATCCGCCAAGCTGCGGGTAATCCTTAGCCAACCCCTGCACCGCCGAGCGCGCGGTCTTATCAAGGTCGGCGGTAAGCACAAATTTACCTTGCTTATCGCGCTGCACCTGCTCGGAAAGCGCGTTCGTTTCCGCCGCGAGGTAGTCTGCGAGCTGTTCGAGCTGCGCGGGAGTGTACTTATCCTGCGGATAATCATACATCTCGGCAAAGGTCGGCGTATGGTAAAGCACGAAGCAGTTCAGCGTTTCGGTGAGAATTATGTACACGAATATCCATGCGTAGATATAGGCGTACACCCGCCCTATCTTGCGGCGGCTGTCGCGGCTCTTGCGCTTTGCTATCAGCAGCACTATCAGCGCGATGAGCGAAAGCGGCACGCCGACCAGCGCTATGATAATAAGCACCTCGCCCAGCGAAAATGGCAGCAAGCTGGTCAGCCGCGCGAATACCGAGCTTATCTCGGGGAATATCTCGCGCATATACCAGCCGCTGAACCGCGGGCTGAGGTACGCCGCAACGTTCATAGCTATGCAGAAAAATATCAGCGCTATTATGACGCTGCGCTGCCTTTTGCGGCGCGCAGCGTCAGCTATCATTCTGCCGGGTCCCATTTCGTTTTAGAAAAGACCCGAAATATTGCCCTCGTTATCCACATCTATCGAGAAAGCTGCGGGCTTTTTGGGCAGACCGGGCATTGTCATGATGTCGCCGGTGTAAACTACTATAAATCCTGCGCCTGAAGAAAGCTTCATATCGCGCACGGTGATCTCAAAATTCTCAGGCTTGCCGAGCTTCTTGGGGTCGTCAGAAAGCGAATACTGGGTCTTTGCCACGCATATCGGCAGGTCGGTCTTGCCCAGCGCCTCTATCTCCCTCAGCGCTTTTTCAGCCTGCGCGGTGTAGATAACGCCATTTGCGCGGTAGATCTCCTTCGCTATCTTCTCTATCTTTTCCTTTACTGGCAGCGCGGTGTCGTAAAGCGGCTTGTAGTCAGCCTCGCCCTTTTCGATAACGGCGCATACCTTCTGCGCGAGGTCAGTTCCGCCCTCGCCGCCCTTGGCGAATATCTCAGCCAGCGAAAACTCAGCTCCCAGCTCGGTGCACACCTTTTCTACCAGCGCAAGCTCAGCGTCGGTATCGGTATGGAAGCGGTTGATAGCTACCACTACGGGCACGCCGAATTTGTGCAGGTTCTCTATATGGGTCTTTAGGTTCACTACGCCCTTTTCCAGCGCTTCGAGGTTCTCTTCGGTAAGCTTGTCCTTAGGCACGCCGCCATTGTATTTCAGCGCGCGGATAGTCGCTACCAGTACGGTGCAGCTAGGCTTTAAGCCCGCGTAGCGGCACTTTATATCAAAGAATTTCTCTGCGCCTAGATCAGAGCCGAAGCCCGCTTCGGTGATGGCGTAGTCGGCAAGCTTTAAGCAAAGCTTTGTCGCGCGTACCGAGTTGCAGCCGTGCGCGATGTTTGCGAACGGGCCGCCGTGCATGATGGCGGGGGTGTTCTCTAGGGTCTGTACGAGGTTGGGCTTCATAGCGTCTTTGAGCAGCGCAGCCATAGCTCCGCAGCCGCCCAGCTCCTTAGCGTATACAGGCTCGCCGTCGAGGTTGTAGGCAACGAGTATCTTCTCAAGGCGCGCCTTTAGGTCGGCGAGGTCGGAAGCCAGGCAGAGTATCGCCATAACTTCGGAAGCCACCGTGATCTGAAAGCCGTCCTCGCGGGGGATACCGTTTACCTTGCCGCCCAGACCGATTATAACGTTTCTGAGGGCGCGGTCGTTCATATCAAGGCATCTCTTAAAGAGTATCCTTCTCTGGTCTATTCTCAGCGGGTTGCCCTGCTGCATAGAGTTGTCTATCAGCGCGCAGAGCAGGTTGTTCGCCGCGGTGATGGCGTGCATATCGCCCGTAAAATGCAGGTTTATATCCTCCATAGGCACTACCTGAGCGTATCCGCCGCCCGCAGCGCCGCCCTTTATGCCGAATACGGGACCGAGCGAGGGCTCGCGCAGCGCGAGTATCGCCTTTTTGCCTATCTTCGCCATCGACTCAGCCAGACCTACCGAGATGGTGGTCTTGCCCTCGCCCGCGGGGGTGGGGTTGATAGCGGTAACGAGTATCAGCTTGCCGTCGGGCTTATCCGCAAGCTTTGTGTACAGCTCTTCGGAAAGCTTAGCCTTGTAGTGTCCGTAAGGCTCGAGGTCGTCAGCGCTGACGCCTATACCCTCGGCTATCTCAGTTATCTTCTTCATTTTTGCCTGTTTTGCAATTTCAATATCGGTCAGCATTTTTCAAAACATCCTTTCAGATATTATTATAGTTACATCTTATTATCACTCGTCGTCTATCGGCGTTTCGCGGCGCTTGTCTTTCACCGCGCGTATCTTTTCGATACGGTTGTCCTTAGCCTTTATAACGCATAGAGTCAGATTTTTGTAGCGCACCGCAGGCGTTTCGCCGTCGGCGGGTATGTAGCCCAGCAGGTCGGTAATGAAGCCGCCCATAGTGCTGAAATCAGTTTCTTCCTCAAATGGGCAGCCCAGCTTTTCCATAACGTCCTCGGGGTCGGCAGTGCCTTGTATATCGAAGGTATTCGGGGTTATCTCCTCTATATCCTCCGCCTCGTTTTCGTCATATTCGTCGCGGATATTGCCCACTATGCACTCCAGCAGATCTTCCATCGTGACGATGCCCAGCGTGCCGCCGTACTCGTCGAGCACTACTGCTATCTGCTTGTGATTTTTATTGAAGTAGGTAAAAAGCTCGCCGCACTTGCTCGTTTCGGGCACAAATTTTATCTTGTGCATATAGTCGGCAGCGGGGGCGTTTTTGTTCGCGGGGTCAAGTATCAGCGGCAGCAGGTCTTTGACGTAAAGCACGCCGCAAATATCGTCTATCGTTTCGTTAAAGACAGGTATGCGCGAAACGCCTGTTTCCACCGAAACGCGCACAGCCTCCGCCACGGGCGATGTTTTCTCCACAGCGCTTATCTCGCGGCGGTGGGTCATCACCTCGCAGACCTCTAGATCGGGAAACTCGAATATGTTCGAGATCATCTCTGCCTGATCGTCCTTTATTCCGCCCTTTTCGTTGGCGGCGTCGAGCATTTGCAGTATCTCCTCGCCCGTCACCTGCTCGGAAAGGTCTTCTTTTTTCACGCCGAATATCGCCGAAAGCAGCGCGGTAACGCCCGCTACTATAAGCTGCGCGGGCTTCATGAGCACCATCAGCGCGCGGTATAGCCAAAAGCTCGCGCGTACAAATCCCTCGCCCGCCCTGCCGCTTACGCAGAGCCTTTTCGGGAAGTCGACGCTTACAGCCGCCGTGACCGCCGCCGCTGCCGCCGCGATGATAAGCGAGATCACAGCCGTCGCTATGCTCAGGCTTTTGCCTGTAAGCGTACCGCCCAGCGCGTTTTTCAGCGGGTAGTAAAAGTAGTGCTTTGCCGCCGCGCCCATAGCGAAAAGTATCAGCGTGCGCGCCGCTAAGTTTGTCTGAATTATCAGCTCAGGCTTTTGCTGCAATTTCTGTATCCTGCGCCACCTGCGGCTTTTCTCCGCCAGCTTTGCAGTTTTGCTCTCTGACAGCCTGAGCACGGCGTTTCCGCAGGCGGTGAGAAAGCCCATCACCACGGCTGCCGCCGCTAGAATTATCAAGCCGTGCCACCATATCGGCGTTCGCCCGACGTCGTCCATATCATCTTCTCCTTGTTCATCATATTTGCATTTACACATAGTGCATACAATTATTTATATTGTACACCATTTTGCGTGGGCATGTCAAGAGCTTTTATTTGTTATTTTATGAACAAAAAAAATCGGGACATATCTCAGTCCCGATCTTGTAAGCTATATTATGCGTGGGTTTACTTGCCCATCATCTTTTTAAATCTTTCCATAGCTTCCTTGGTTCTCTCGCTGTCGCCGAAAGCGGTAAGTCTGAACCAGCCCTCGCCGTTTTTGCCGAAGCCTGCGCCGGGCGTGCCGACTACGTTAGCTTCTTCAAGCAGCTTGTCGAAAAATTCCCAGCTGCCCATATCGTTCGGGCACTTGAACCAAATGTAGGGGGAGTTCTTTCCGCCCGTGTACTTTATGCCCAGCTCGTCGAGAGCGGCAGCCATCACCTTAGCGTTCTGCTGGTAATAAGCGATGTTCGCCTTGGTCTGCTTCAAGCCCTCTTCGGTGAATACCGCCGCAGCAGCGCACTGTACAGGGTAAGAAACGCCGTTGAACTTAGAGCCCTGACGTCTGCCCCAAAGCTGCGAGATGCTTACGTCCGTACCGTCGGAAGCCTTTACGGTAAGCTCCTCAGGGATAACGGTGTAGCCGCAGCGCATACCGGTAAATCCCGCGGTCTTTGAGAGCGAGCACATTTCGATAGCGCACTTTCTTGCGCCCTCTACCGCGAATATGCTTCTCGGGATATTCTCTTCGGTGATGAAAGCTTCATAAGCGCAGTCGTAGATGATGATAGCGTTGTTCTTCACAGCGTAGTCTATCCAAACTTTTAGCTGGTCTTTGGTGTATACCGAGCCGGTGGGGTTATTCGGCGAGCAGAGGTAGATAAGGTCTGCGTGTACGTTCTCGTCAGGCATAGCGGCAAAGCCGTTTTCCTCGTTAGAGTCGGCGAAGATCACCTTTCTGCCGTTCATTCTGTTGGTATCAACGTATACGGGGTAAGCGGGGTCGGTGATGAGCACTACGTTATCATCGCCGAAAATGTCTACGATATTGCCGCAGTCGCTCTTAGCGCCGTCGTTTACTCTTATCTCGTCAGCCTTTACTTCTACGCCAAAGCTCTTGTAGTAGCCGCTGATGGCATCTTTGAGGAAATCATAGCCTGTGCCGCTGTCCTCGTAGCCCTTGAAAGTTTCTTTAACGCCCATTTCGTCAGCGCCCTTTTTCATAGCCTCTACTACGCACTTGGCGATAGGCTGGGTAACGTCGCCTATACCCATGCGGATAATGTCGGCGTCAGGGTGCGCCTCGGTAAAAGCCTTTACCTTCTTGGCGATGTTGATAAAAAGATAATTCTTTTCAAGCTTTAAAAAGTTTTCATTCAGCTGTGGCATAATTAAACTTTCCTTTCTATATATGCAATATCAGCGGCGTCTGCGCAGACTATAAAAGCCGCGCTCCGCGCTGTTTCTCACCAAAAGATCATCAGATGATTATAGAGCCGTTGAATACGGTAACTGCGTCGCCCGTGAGGTAGATAGCCTCGTCGGTCACCTTTATCTTGAGGTCGCCGCCCTTGAGCTTTACAGTTATTTCCTTATCCTTGGTGCAGTAGCCGTTGAGCACCGCCGCGACTGCCGCCGCGCAAGCGCCTGTGCCGCAAGCCCAAGTTTCACCCGAGCCGCGCTCCCATACTCTCATTTTCAGGGTATGCTCATCCAGCACCTTGATAAACTCAGCGTTTACTCTTTCGGGGAATATCTCGTTATACTCAAAAGCCTTGCCCACGGTATCTATATCCAGCTCGTCGATGTTGCCGTTCATGAATACTACCGCGTGTGGGTTGCCCATAGATACGCAGGTGATGTTGTAGTCCTTGCCGTCGATGGTCACGGGGCGGTCTACCACTCTGCCGTTTTCGTCAGCCGCAAGGGTAACGGGTATCTGCACGGGGTCGAGTATAGCGGGGCCCATGTTTACGGTAGCGCCGTTTACCTCGCCGTAGTGGCGGGTAAGCTTTACCTTTATGATACCGCTGAGAGTTTCTATCTCCATATCGTCCTTATCTACCAGCCCGTTATCGCGCATGAACTTAGCTACGCAGCGTATGCCGTTTCCGCACATCCTGCCCTCAGAGCCGTCGAGGTTGAACATTCTCATCTTGCCGTCGGCTACCTTAGACTTCTGTATCAGTATAACGCCGTCGCCGCCGATGCCGAAGTGGCGGTCTGAAAGCGCAAGCGCCAGACCCTCGGGGTTATCTATACGCTGATTGAAGCAGTTGAAGTAGATATAGTCGTTTCCGCAGCCCTGCATCTTAGTGAATTCTACCATGTGCTTTTCCTTGCGCATATGGTTTATGTCAACTATCTCGGTAGACTTTTCAGTGTACTTCGAGCGAATCGACTGTGCAATGGCGTTTGCGGTATCTATCGAAGTCAGGCAGGGGATATTTCTCTCTACCGTCTTTCTTCTTATCTTTACGCTGTCGCGCTGCGGGCTTCTGCCCTTAGAGGAGGTGGATATAACGTAGGATACCTTGCCGCTCTCGATAAGGGTGAGGGTGTTTTCGTCCGCCTCGCCTATCTTAGCTACCGCCTCGCAGGGGATACCATGCTCGGAAAGCACCTTAGCAGTGCCCTTAGTAGCGTAGATCTTGAAGCCTAGGTCGTAGAATGCCTTTGCGGTCTGCGGTATCTCGCACTTATCGGTATCGCGAACGGTGATGAGCACGCCGCCCTCTACGTTGAGCTTGTAGCCTGCCGCGGTAAGACCCTTGTAAAGAGCCTCTTCCAGCGAGCTTGCAACTGCGAGTACTTCGCCCGTAGACTTCATCTCAGGGCCTAAGTGGTTATCAACGTCGATAAGCTTTTCAAAGGAGAATACAGGAACTTTTACTGCAACGTAAGGCGAGTTTCTGTAAAGACCGGTGCCGTAGCCCATATCCTTTAGCTTTTCGCCGAGCATACATCTTGTAGCGAGGTCTACCATAGGCACGCCGGTGACTTTAGAGATGTAAGGTATAGTTCTGGAAGAACGCGGGTTTACCTCTATAACGTAAAGCTCGTTGTGGTTGATGAGGTACTGTATATTTACCAGACCCATAGTTTTGAGTGAAACTGCGAGGTTCTTCGAGCACTCTATTATGCGCTCGATAAGCTCGTCGGAAACGTTCCATGCGGGGTATACGGCTATCGAGTCGCCCGAGTGTACGCCCGTTCTCTCGATATGCTCCATTATACCGGGGATAAGTATATCTTCGCCATCGCAGATAGCGTCTACTTCCAGCTCAGTACCCATCAGGTATTTATCTATCAGTATCGGGTTCTCTATCTCCTGCGCAAGGATTATCGCCATGTACTCCTTGATGTCGGCGTCGTTGAAAGCGATTATCATGTTCTGTCCGCCGAGAACGTAAGAGGGGCGCATAAGTACAGGGTAGCCTATCTTGTTCGCTACCTCGAGCGCTTCGTCGCAGGTCATTACGGTGAAGCCCTGCGGACGCTTTATCTTGTGCAGCTCCAGCAGCTCGTCAAAGCGCTCTCTGTCCTCAGCCGCGTCGATGGAGTCGGGAGGAGTACCCATAACGTTTACGCCGTTAGCAGCAAGGTGCTTGGTAAGCTTTATAGCGGTCTGTCCGCCGAAAGCTACTACTACGCCGTATGGCTTCTCTATCCTGATTATATTCATTACGTCTTCGTTAGTCAGCGGCTCGAAATAAAGTCTGTCCGCAGTATCGAAGTCGGTGGATACAGTTTCGGGGTTGTTGTTTACTATAACTACGTCAAAGCCTTTTTCTTTCAGCGCCCATACGCAGTGTACCGAAGCGTAGTCGAACTCTATGCCCTGACCTATTCTGATAGGGCCGGAGCCGAATACTATAACGGTCTTGTTGCCCGTATGCTTTGAAGCTATGAATTCCTCAGCCTCATCCTCCTGATCGTAAGTGGAGTAGAAGTAGGGGGTCATAGCGGAGAACTCAGCCGCGCAGGTATCTACCATCTTGTAAACGGCGTGCAGTTTCTTCTGTATAGGCTTGCCGGTAAGTCTTTCGATGACCTTATCGGGGAAGCCGAGCTTCTTGGCAGTTTCGTAAGTTTCAAAGCTGTCGTCGCCCGCAAGCAGCTTGTTTTCAACAGCCACGAGCTTGAGCAGCTTGTTCAAGAACCACTCGTCTATCTTGGTGATAGCGTGTATCTCGTCTACGGTAACGCCGCGGCGCAGCGCTTCATATACGGCGAAAAGGCGCTCGTCGTTGCACTTGTGAACGGCGGCGATGACCTGCTCGTCAGTAAGCTCTTCCATCTTAGGCGAGATTATGCAGTCAAGGCCTATCTCAGCGCCGCGAACAGCCTTCATTATAGCCTGCTCGAAAGTAGTGCCGATAGCCATGACTTCGCCCGTAGCCTTCATCTGAGTACCAAGGTCGCGCTTAGCGTATACAAATTTATCAAAAGGCCACTTAGGCAGCTTTACTACAACGTAGTCGAGCGCAGGCTCGAAGCAGGCATAGGTCTTGCCAGTAACGGCGTTCTTTATCTCATCGAGGGTGTAGCCGATAGCTATCTTAGCCGCTACCTTAGCGATAGGATAGCCCGTAGCCTTAGAAGCCAGCGCCGAAGAGCGCGAAACTCTGGGGTTTACTTCTATTACAGCGTACTCGAAGCTTTCGGGGTTGAGCGCGAACTGGCAGTTGCAGCCGCCCTCTACTTTCAGGGTGTCGATTATTTTCAGAGCGGCGGAGCGCAGCATCTGGTATTCCTTATCCGCGAGGGTAACGCAGGGAGCGATAACGATGGAGTCGCCCGTGTGAACGCCTACGGGGTCGAAGTTTTCCATAGAGCATACGGTGATAACGTTGCCCTTAGAGTCGCGCATTACCTCAAACTCTATCTCTTTCCAGCCCGAGATGCACTTTTCTATGAGCACCTGAGTGATAGGCGAGAGGTAAAGGCCGTTGCCCGCTATCTCTCTCAGCTCTTCCTCATCGTTTACTATACCGCCGCCAGTACCGCCGAGGGTGAATGCGGGGCGAACGATGAGCGGGTAGCCTATACCCTCCTGATTAGCGAAATCTACCGCGTCCTCTACTGTATTTACTACCTTAGATGGTATGCAAGGCTGACCTATGGACTCCATAGTGTCCTTAAACATCTGTCTGTCCTCAGCCTTGTCGATAGTCTCGGGGTTTGCGCCGAGCAGCTTTACGTTGTACTTATCGAGGAAGCCCGATTTTGCGAGCTGCATCGAAAGCGTAAGGCCTGTCTGACCGCCGAGGGTGGAAAGCAGGCTGTCGGGGCGCTCTTTCTTTATTATCCTCTTTACCGTTTCCAGCGTAAGAGGCTCTATGTAGATCTTATCCGCCATAGCATTATCTGTCATGATAGTAGCGGGGTTTGAGTTTACGAGTATTACCTCGAGGCCCTCTTCTTTAAGGGCGCGGCACGCCTGCGTACCGGCGTAGTCGAACTCAGCCGCCTGACCTATAACGATAGGTCCCGAACCGATCACGAGAACTCTTTTTATATCTTTATTTAAAGGCATTACCAATTCATCCTTTCGTTTGATGGTTCAGAATTTCGATTAGTTTTTATGAGAGTCGATCAGATCGGTAAATCTGTCGAAGAGGAAGCCTGTATCCAGCGGGCCGCCGCAGGCTTCGGGGTGGAACTGTACCGAGAATGCAGGCATATAGTCGTAAGCCACGCCCTCGCAAGTGCCGTCGTTAGCATTTACGAAAGAGGCGCGCGCGCCTTCGGGCAGCGAAGAGTTTATAACAGCGTAGCCGTGGTTCTGGCTGGTGATGTAAACTCTGCCCGTTGCGGTATCGGTAGCGGGCTGGTTAGCTCCTCTGTGACCGTACTTGAGCTTTTCGGTCTTTGCGCCCTGCGAGAGCGCAAGAAGCTGGTGACCCAGACAAATTCCGAAGGTAGGTATCTTCATCTCGCATATCTTAGCAAGCTCGGCTATTATGCCCGTGTTGTCCGCGGGGTCGCCGGGGCCGTTTGAAAGCATTATTCCGTCGGGGGCAAGCTCTTTTATCCTCTCAGCAGTGGTGTTGGCGGGCACTACGGTAACTTCGCAGCCGCGCTTTACCAGCTCTCTGCCTATATTGTGCTTTGCGCCGAAATCGTAGAGCACTACGCGGCGCTTCACCTCGCCCTCAGGCTCAAAGGTCTGCTCTTCTTTGCAGGTAGTATTTTCAACAGCCTCAACTATCTTGTAGCTCTTGAGGTCTGCGAAGCTGAGAGCCGTGCCCTCTGAAACTATCTTGCCGTTCATAACGCCTGATTCTCTAACTATCTTAGTAAGCGCGCGGGTGTCGATACCGTAAAGACCGACAATTCCGTTCTGCTTTAAAAAAGTGTCAAGATCACCCTCGCATCTGAAATTGCTGGGCTCCTGACACCTATCTCTAACAATATAACCCTTAACGTGCGGGCGGCTGCTTTCAAAATCAGCAGGTATAACGCCGTAATTACCAATTAAAGGAAAAGTTTGAACGACTATCTGACCGTAATAACTGGGGTCGGTCAAAGTTTCGAGGTAACCGGTCATAGCGGTAGTAAAAACTATCTCACCGATCGATTCGCCGTGTGCGCCAAAGCTTTTGCCTTCAAATATCGTACCATTTTCCAAAATAAGATATGCTTTCTGCACCTTTAGTTCCTCCTTACGCACAATTTATCACATAACATTATACCACAAACCGCAGGCTTTGTAAATACCGTTCATAAAAAATTCACGGCTATTTTCCCTTGTCAGCGATATGCCTCAGCAGCGCCCTATATATAAAGGTATATTTGAGCCGTTTTGTGGAAAGTAAGTGAAAGTATGCTGAAAAGTACGGCGGAATTAAAAAACCTAAAGTAAATTTAATGTCAGCGTTTTATAATGGTATCGTAAAAGAAAAAAGGGAGCTGATCCACATGGCACAAGAAATATTTAAGAGAACTGAAAAAAAATACCTGCTCAGCGCGCAGCAGTACCGTGCTTTCTTAGCGGCGCTGGAGCCTTTTGCAAAGCGCGATCGCTATTTTGAGAGCGACATCATGAGCCTTTATTACGATACGGCCGATTACCGGCTGATACGCGCCTCGATAGAAAAGCCCGTTTTTAAAGAGAAAATACGCCTGCGTTCATACGGTGTGCCGCGCTCCGCGGACGATGTTTTTCTCGAAATAAAGCGCAAGTACAAGGGCGTTGTTTACAAGCGGCGCAGCGTAATGCCGCTTTCGCGGGCGGCGAGCTTTCCCGAAACGGCGCAGGACACGCAGATAGAAAAAGAGCTTGCGCGGTGCTTTGATTTTTACGAGGGGCTCGCGCCGCGAATGCTCATCACCTACAAGCGCCACGCCTACACCGCGCTTTCAGACCCCGAGCTGCGGATAACTTTCGACAGCGAGCTGTTTTTCCGCGACTGCGATCTGCGGCTGGAGAAGGGCATTTACGGACGAAAGCTGCTGCCGCACGGCGAGCGGATAATGGAGATAAAAATAGCGGGGGCTATGCCGCTCTGGCTGGCGGGGCTGCTCGACGAGCTGAAAATTTATTCCGCTTCGTACTCAAAATACGGCACAGCGTACCTCACGCTGCTTTCGGAAAAGGCGCTCGGGCTGAACAAGATAACGGCTTGACGGCTTGACAGCTTGCACGATACACGCATAATTTAGATCTTTATACATGAAAGGAAAAAGAACATGACATATTTTACGGCTGATACCACGACTATAAAAGACCTCTTCACACTCTCGGCGGCGGACATTTCGCTTTCCTCGCTTCTGATGTGCACCGCCTGCTCGCTGGTTATCGGCGCGGCGGTGGCGGCGGTTTTCTGCCGCGGACAGCGCACCTCTCGCGGATATGCGCTTACCCTCGCGCTGCTTCCCGCAATAGTGCAGATGGTGATAATGCTGGTAAACGGCAACATCGGCACGGGCGTTGCGGTAATGGGCGCATTCAGTCTGGTGCGTTTCCGCTCCCGGCAGCGCGCGTGAGATCTGCGCGATATTCCTCACGATGGCGGCGGGTCTTGCCTGCGGCACACAGCATCTCGCGGCAGCGCTGATATTCACGGCAGTCATCTGCGCGGCGGCGCTCATCTACGACAAGCTCGGACTTGCGGGCGGAAACGACGAAAAACACCTGAAAATAACGATACCCGAGTCGCTCGATTACAGCGGGGCGTTTACGGATATTTTCGAAAAATATACAAATACGCACGAGCTTTGCAGCGTAAAGACCACCAACATGGGCAGCCTTTTCAAGCTGGATTACGCGATAGTGCTTAAAGCCCCCTCGCTGGAAAAAACTATGATAGACGAGCTTCGCACCCGCAACGCAAACCTAGAGATAGTCTGCGGCAGAGAGGAAGCGAAGTGGTGCGACCAGCTTTAAGCGATGAACGGAGGTAAACGCATGAAAATTCTCACAGCCGTGGCGCTTATAGTGCTGATACCGCCATTCGCGGCGGCGGCTTACGCTTTTATAGTAGCGGTAAATTTGGTTAAAATAGAACGAAAGCACAAAGAATGGGCAGAAAGGAGCTGAACGATATGAGCAATTTGAAAAATAATTACAGAAAATACATTGCAGCAGCGGCGGCGATTTGCCTTGCGATGAGCGCGGCAGGCTGCTCAAAATCGGACAGCAGCAGCGAAACTGACACAAAAACGGCCTCGGCGCAGATCTCTTCGGACGCTTTTGAGATCTCGGCGGAGGATAAAGACATCGGATACGACGAAACCGAAGCGGTGAAGATAGCGCTCAGCGGCGAAAGCGCCGAGATAAAGGGCAGCGGCGCGGCTTGCGAAAACGGCGTGCTCTCGATAACCGAGGGCGGAACGTACATTTTATCGGGCGATCTAAGCGGTGAGATATACGTCAAGGCGAAGGGCAGCGAGGTCAAGCTGGTGCTGAACGGCGTTTCGGTCACGAATTCCGACTACGCGGCGCTGATGATCGACAAGGCGAGCAAGGTGACGCTGACGCTTGAGGACGGCACGGAAAACAGCTTTGCCGACGGCGCTGAATACACCCTCACGGACAGCAACGACAACACCGACGGCTGCATTTTCTCGCGCGCCGACCTCACCATCAACGGCAGCGGTTCGCTCAGCGTGACGGGCAGTTACAAGCACGGTATAGTCAGCAAGGACAACATCGTCATCGCGGGCGGAAACATCACGGTAAACGCCGCTTCGGGCGGGATTTACGGCAAGGACAGCGTGAAGATCAGCGGCGGCACTATCGACGTTACCGCCGGCTCGAACGGTATCCGCGCGACAAATGACGAGGACGCGGAAAAGGGCTTTGTTTCCGTGACGGGCGGCGACATAACCGTAAACGCAGCGGGCGACGCGCTGGAGGCTGAAACAGTAATGCAGATAGAGGACGGCACGCTGACTCTTACCAGCGGCGGCGGTGCCGCGAACGCCAGCATGAAATCAGATGGTCAGCCGAACGGCGACTGGGGAAGCTGGAGCAAGGACGATATGGGCACGCCCCCCGACATGAACGGCCAGCAGACGGGTACGCCGCCCGAAATGCCGTCGGGCAGCGGCGACAGCACTTTAACGGCTACGGCTTACACCGCAGTTTCGGCAGACGCCTCAAATACCTCCTCGACCGACGCATCGTCTGTCGAGAGCGAGTCCACATCGGCGAAGGGCATAAAGGCGGGCAGCGAGCTGAACATTCAGGGCGGCGTTATAAACATCGACTCCTCCGACGATTCGCTGCACTCGAACGGCACAGTGAACATCTCGGCGGGCGACATTACGGCAAGTTCGGGCGACGACGGCACGCACGCAGACGGCGACCTCACGATCTCGGGCGGCAAGATCACAGTTTCAAAAAGCTACGAGGGTCTTGAGGGGCTGAACATCTATATTTCGGGCGGTGAGATAGACGTTACCGCGAGCGACGACGGGCTGAACGCCGCGGGCGGCAGCGATACCGGCTCGGACGAGCGCGCGGGAAGGGATATGTTTGCCGACCGCGACGAGAACCATATGCTGGAAATCTCGGGTGGCACGCTAAAAGTCAACGCTTCGGGCGACGGGCTCGACTCTAACGGCAATTTTGTGATGAGCGGCGGAACAGTGATCGTAAGCGGCCCGACCAACGGAAGCAATGGCGCACTGGACATCGGCGATAGAAATTCCACCGCGCAGATAACGGGCGGCACGATAGTAGCGGCGGGCGCGGTCGGCATGGCGGTCGGCTTCTCTGACAACTCCACGCAGTACAACGTGCTGCACAACTTCGCTTCAACTGCGGCGGCGAGCTCGGAATTTACCGTTACCGACGCGGACGGCGAGGTGCTCTTCACTTGCACGCTGGATAAGGAATGCCAGTCGTTAGTTTTCAGCTCAGCGGATCTTGCGTCGGGCACATACACCCTCACCCTCGGCGACCAGACTGAGGAAGTCGAACTTTCCGACATCTGCACCTCAAACAGCACTTCGATCGGCATGGGCGGCAGATTCGGCGGCGGTAAAAGAGGTCAGGAGTCGCCGAACGAACAGGGCGGAATGAACGACCATAACGGTCAGCCCCCTGCCAAGCCCGAAGATCAAAATAACCAGAACACTCCCAACAGCTAACACTTAGCAAGCTTATGTCATAATTATACTCATAAAAAGGGGCGCTGCACAAGCCAAAACTTGCAGCGCCCCTTACTTTTGCGCAAAAAAACGGCAGCCCGAAAGCTGCCGTGATTTTTTTGAAGTATGCAGATCACATACCGGTAAGACCGGAACGCTCAACACCCTCGATAAAGTATCTCTGTAAGAAGATGTACATTATCAGCAGAGGTGCGATGGAGAGCAGACAGCCCGATTCGAGCCATACTATGATCTGTCTTACGCTTACCGTCTGACCCTGGAACAGCTGCTGCTGCAGGTTAGCGTCGAGGTTTTTCAGCATAAGAGCTACTGTGTTGTTCTCGGTGAAGAACGAGGACGATACGTAGTAATCGTTCCAGTACCAAACGATCGAGAACAGGAATACCGTCAGGAACGAAGTCTTAGCATTGGGGACCATGATCTTGATGTAGGTCTCGAAAGGTCCGCAGCCGTCGAGGTACGCAGCGTCTTCCAACTCCTTAGGCAGGCCGCGGAAGAACTGACGGAAGATGTAGATGAAAAGTCCGGCCTTTATACCGTTTGCAAACAGCGCAGGCAGGTACATCGTAAGTCCGCTGTTTATAAGCGAAAGCTGTTCGCCGCCGCTGTAAAGCGGGATGATGCCGAAGAGCTTGAAGTACGCAAACTGCAGATACAGCGGAATGGTGGTGATCTGCGGAGGTACTATGATCATCAGAAGAACGATAGCGAAGAGCACGTTTCTTCCCTTGAACTTAAATCTTGCGAAACCATAACCGGTGATCGAGCAGGTCAGTACCTGAAGTACCGAAGAGATCACGTTGAGGTAAATGGTGTTGATGACCGTGTTGTCCTTAGCCGCGAAGCCGCTGAAAATGTCGAATTTCATTACGGTAGCGGTCTGCTTGAGGTTATCGAGCGTGAAGGACTTAGGGATCCAAACTATTGAAGGATCGTTCATTTCTGCATTGGGTCTGAAAGCTGTTGAAACCATGAACAGCAGAGGATACATGATAACAAATCCAAGACCGAACAGGATAAGGAATCTGAAAATGGGCCATACAGCGCCTATGATGCGCTTGTTTCTATTGTAGCGTATCTGCTCAGGAGTAAAGTATTTTTCAAGGCCTTCCTCCTTCATACGCTTCATGCGCTCTTTAAGGTACTTTTTGCGCTCTTTCTCAAACTCTTTTTCTTCTTTTTTAGTTGCCAATGTGATCCCCCCTTTTTAATCTACTTCGTAGTAAACGAACTTGTTGATTATTGCCAGTACGATAGCCAGTATCACACCGATTATCGCGAAGTAAGCCCAAGCCATAGCAGCCGAGTAGCCGTGTTCCCACTGCTTCGACTGGTTAAGAACCAGAGTCATAACTTCGTTGGAAGGATCAACGAACGAATCTACTATCGTGTACACCAGGCTGGCGATAAGCATCGGGCTGATGTACGGAACTGTGATCTTCCAGAAATATTCCCAAGCGGTAGCGCCCTCCATAGAAGCCGCTTCTTTAGCCGAGAAAGGAATTCCCTGAAGTGCCGAGAGGAACAGCAGGATCTGTATACCGCACTTCCATACCAGATTGAATATATCAGAGGTAAGGGCGCTGATAACTTCTGTAAGCTGGTCGCTTATGTTGTAAACACCGAGGAAGTTGAGCATCTGGTCTACGAGGTCTGTTTCAAACATCGAGCTGAACTGCTCAGAACCGCCTGCGTAACCGCCTGTGGACATATTACCGTTGATTATGTCGATAACAGGGCCGGTAGCGATGATTACAGGGAGGAAGAAGATAGCACGAGCGGCTGTTCTTCCTTTAAATTTCTGGTTCAGTATTACTGCGATGAATACCGAGAACACGAGGATAAGGGGCGTATTGAGCAGCGTATCCTTGAGCATTTTGGTGAGCGCGGGCAGGTAATACTGGTCTTTTCTGAATGCGTTGTAGTAGTTATCAAAACCGGGATTTGACATCTCCATACCGCCGGTGACTATCTTTGTCTGATGGAAAGAGTAGATCAGCGACTGGATAAGCGGAGCAATGAAGAAGTAGATGCTTCCCACGAACCAGAGGGCGATGAAGCCGTAGCCGTAAAGAGCTTTTCTTCTTTCATACGGGATCTTTAATCCCTTCTGTTTTGCAGGTATAGCTGCGGCGGAAGCGTAAGACTTTTCCTCTGCTTCGGTAGAAGCCTCTTCATCAGCGGCTACCTCCGTAGAAGCGTCATCGGCAACAGCGGGGGCGTCGTCTTCGATAAGCTCCAGCTTAACTTCGGGGACATCCTTTAGCTGCTCCAGTTCTTCGTTTTCAGCGTTGGTCTTTTCTATATCGCTCATCAGCTTACTGCACCTCCTTCTCTACTGCACCCTCGGCAAGAAGGTCGGTGGTTTCGCCGTTTGCCTTTACTGTGCAGTTCTTGGTATCTACCTCGATGACTACGTCTGCCTGACCTTCCTTGCTGTAAGTGGTCTTGATGATGTCGCCCTCTACGGTGTAATCCGAGATGGTGTAGTCGCTTACTGCGGCGAGCACCTTCTTAGTTACCTTGTACTGGTTGGCGGCCATCTGTACCCAGCCCGAATAGTGCGAGTAGTACAGGTCGTCATCTCTGGTATCTATCAGCTCGTCGGCGTCCTGATAGATCATATCGTAATTTACGTTAGATCCGGCAGCCAAAGCGCGCATATAAGTGCGGTCGGTATCAGAGCTTGCGTTGATAGCCTTAGTCGAGTAAGGAACGTAGCCGTGGATGACCATCTGATAGAACGGTATGTCCATATCGGTGAGGTTGAATCCGCTGGAGTAAACGGGAACGTCGGTAACTGCGCTTACATAAGGCAATACATACGAGTTCGCGCCTTCGGCTATTATCGACTGACCTGCGTTCACAGCGTCAGAGTAGCCTGTAACTATGGTGTTCATTGTGTTGTTTCTGCAAGAAGTGTTCTTCTTAGAGAAGTCGCTTACCAGCTTAGTAGACCAATCGCCGAAGCCCATAGAGTTTACGCTGTTTCCGGTGAAGCTGTCGATAGTTTCCTTAAAGATCTTGGTGTAAGTGTTAGGAGCTATAAGCGCGGGAGATACTCCCGAAACTGCCACGCCGAAAGCGGGGCTGTAGCTCGACTGTCTGGAGTAGGCGCTCGAAACTCTTATAGCTGTATTTGAAAGCTCAAAGTAGCCCCAGCTTCCCTTTTCCATAGTAAAGTTGTTTACCGAACCGTAAACGGTAAGGTTATCGCTGTTGAGGTTCTTGAAATCATCAGTGCTGCCCAGCTTGCCGAGCGCCTTAGCCTTGGTAGATACCATGTTCTTTACCGAAGCTTTTGTCCAGTCGTTATAGTTCATAACTATGGAGTCTGCGCCTGCGTCGTTGAGCTGGCTTGCGATGTCTGAAGCCTGAGAGAAGGTAGTCAGCTTGGTCTTCATCGTGATAGGCAGACCGAGTATCGACTCTTCCTTGAGCACGCTGCCGTATGTATCTACATACAGGTCGGTGTCGTTAGCCTCAGTTTTCTGGGTAAGTCCCTTGCTGTTGATGAGGTAGTTTCTGTAGACCTCAGCTACGTCGGCGTAGTTGACGCCTTCGTCATTATCGAGCGGGTAATACTCAAGTCCGAAAGTGTCGGTCTTGATGCCGTATTTTTCAAATACGGTGATCTTGTTGGTATCAGTACCGCTCATGAAGAATTCATCGCTGCTTCTTGTTTCAAACTCGAAGTATGCGTTGTTGTAAGCCTGCTTGTTCTGGCCGCTTATCTGAGCGTTAGCGTAAACGTTGGCGTCGCCCTCGGAAGCTATCGTTACCAGACCATTGTTGCCCTGTACGGTAGCCACCATAGGCAGATAAGCCTGCTCGGTAACACGCGGTGCGTTAAGCGGTACAGCGGTATAGTCGGAACCGTAAACGCGCTGCGAGTAGCTGGCGTAATTTGTTTTGCCGTTGTTATAGTTGATAACTGCGCCGCTTCCGTCAGGAACTATCATGTAGCCCTCTGTCGGCGAGCCGTCGGTATTGAGTCCCGAAACAGCGCCCATGTAAGGTGCGAGGATTATCTTGGTAAGAACCTTGCCCTCGTCGCTGGTGCTGTCTTTTTCAACTATCTCGTCGGTCTTTACATATGAGTGGAGGCAGTCGTCTTTCAGCTCGTAGTGTACCGTCAGCTTTACGCCGTAAGCAGTGTAATTGTAGGTAACTGCGCAGCCATTAGCCTCAGCCTTAAATGAAACGCTTGCCTTGTAGGAGTAAGCGGGAGCGGGAAGCTCAGTTCTCTTCTCCTGACGAAGGTCGCCGATATTGATAGCCGCGCTGGACTTAGCCTGACCTATCTGACCGCTCTTCATCGTATCTCCGTCTTCAGAGATAGGCGTGGGGTCGGAATCAGCGTTTATAGGAGAAGTCCACCAGCACTTGCCGGTCTTTTTGACCTTTAAGCAAATTCTTTCGTTATCGGGGTCCATATAAAGCAGGAAGTTATCGTTCTCGGCGATCTGCTCTACGCTTTCAAGCGCGAGAGCTTCGTCGTCGGTAAGCAGCGGGGCTGCCTCTTCCTCGTCCTTTTTATCTGCATCATCACCATCATCAGCATCTTCCTCAGCGTCGTCAGCCGCAGCGTCGTCAGCGGTCGAATCATCTTCCGCAGCGCTGTCGGTATCAGCAGCCGAGTCGTCAGCAGCGGAGTCATCTGCCGCAGAGTCCTCAGCCGAAGAGGTGTCTGCTACTGAGCTTTCAGCTTCGGAAGTATCAGCCGCAGAGTCAGCAGCCGCCGAGCCGATAGGCATCATCATGGAAAGAACAAGAGCAAACGTCAATACTTTTTTGTAATTCTTATTTTGCATTTTAACACCACCCTTTCTTATCCACGAATTCTGTACGCGATCTCAGTGTAGATCGTATAAACGAATACATAAACCTGCTGGAAAAGCGAGAGGAGGAGTATTGCCAAGAAGAGTATCAGCAGCATAGCTACCAGCGTGAGCACGATGGAAACGAGAGTCTTAGGAATGGAGTACTGGTGTACAGCCTTCATTGCCGAGATCATCAGGATTATCGACCAGCCCATGCCAAGGTAGGTGAATGCGTGGAACCAAATAGCTTCCTCAGTGATGATGAAGTTAGAGATAAATACTGCGATGTAGCTGCAGATTATGTAAGGTACCAGCGCGTATGCCGAGTAGACGCAGATCTTCTTTAAAGTACCCTCGCCGTCGAGCAGGGTGCAAATGCACCAGTTGCCGATGACCCAAGTCGCGAAGTAAACTACCGACTGTACGATCAGCGGAACTACGTTGAATACTTTAACCGTGTTAGTGTTGAAAGCGAAGCCTACCATACGGTTGTTAGCTACCATTGCAATGAAGAGCATTACAACGAGTATCAGAGCAACTTTCAGCGAGCCCTGCTTTTTCCACCTGAGGTCTTCAAAACCTTCAAAGGGGTGGAAAACAACGTGTCTTACCCAGCCGAGTGTAGAAAATTCATACATTGTTATTCCGCCTCCTTCTTATTCTTGCGCTTGATGAGCTTTATGCCCTTTTTCTTGAGTATCTTCTTTACGATGAGCAGTACTACAAGAACTATTACTACAACAGCTACTGCTGTGAAGTTGTTTCTCAGCCACTCTTCTCTGTAGTACTCAAAAGCCTTATCGTAGTCGTCCTTATCGTTAGCGATCTCAAATCTGTCGAGTGCCGACTTGTATTCGCCGTTTTTCAGATCAGCCTTACCCAGACCAACGTGAGCGTAGGTGTAGCCGCCGTCGCGCTTGATAACTTCTTCCCAGTAGGGAGCAGCCTCAACGTACTGGCCTGCATCGAAGAACTCGAAAGCCTTGTGCAGATTCTTGCCGAAAACGGTCTTTTCAAATACTGTAATGTCGTTTCTTGTCTTAGAACCCTCGAGCACGATAACGTTTGTGCCGATGGTGTCTACTGCGTTCGGGTTAAGGAACGCGCCTCTCTGGTCTGCGGAGGAATTCTTAGTACCGAAGATGCAGATGAGGTTGCAGAGGCGGTCGTACTGGAATACGCGTCCGGTTTCAAAGTCGAGAACGTTTATTATTCCGTCGCCGTCGATAGCAATGTCGGTAAGCTTGGTGGAGTAGGTCTTGTTGGAAGCCATATCCCATACAGCGTCGGTGTGGTCACCGAAAGTGTACTCATCGCCTACCACGTTGTCCCATACGTTGTATCCCGCAGGGTTGATCTTCTTTACCGCGTCGGTATCGGTAGATACCTCGGTAACGGTGTAGATAAAGCCTTCGCCGTCCATATCGAAGTTTGCGTACTCAACAGGAACGTTACGGCTCATACCCTCGATCTGCTCGTTTGAAGCTATCTTTCTCCAAAGCTTCTGAGCGATGACCTTAGCGGTTACCTCTACTCGGTTCGCACCGTAGAAGCCTGTGAAAGAGCCGTCAGCCTTGAACTGTACCGAACCGGTGTTTACGGATTTAACTACCGCGTACACATTTTCGGCGTAGTCAACGAGGACCTTGGTGGGATTGAAAGTTTTGGAAGTATACAGCGCCTCTTCCGGCTTAGTATATTCCTGCTCGCATTTCAGCTCGGTAGCGCTTTCTACCGTAGCTCTTACTACGCGCGAGTTATCGTAGTCGGCTATATATATGGTATATTTGCCGGTAGTCGGGCTGGTAGTAACGTAAAGACCCTGCGGAGCTTTGAAAGTAGAGATAGCGCCGTCCTGAGTTTCTTCACATCTGTCAGCTTCCAGACCGGTAACTCCGTAATATCTGCCGATGATGTTGTAATTTTCGTCAAGTCTTAAAATACGGTTGTTGCCCGAATCAGCTATCCAGATCTCTTTATCGTCGTAAACGTAGAAATCCTTAGCCTCGCTGAGCGAAGCGGAAGCTTCCTCGCTGTAAAACAGCGGATCGGCGGGGTCTGAAAGTCGGCTGAGTCCCATATCAGCGCCCGTTACAGTTTTCTGAACGGTGTATGCGCTCTGCGAAGGGATAGCTTCGTCCCAGTTATCGTAGTTGTAAGATTCGTAAGGCTCGTCTGCAAAAGCCGTAACAGACATGCTAATCGCAGTGCACGCTGCCAGAGTGAGGCAAAGCAGCTTCCTTACGGAAGTTTTTATTCCATTCACTGTATTATCACCTGTTTCCTTTTCAGTAATCAAAGTTGTTTGTTATCATTGAATTTATGAAGCCGGAATAAATTATTCCTTCATACCGGAGTTCGCCATGGTTTCCATAACGTTGCCCTGTGCGATGAGGAATACTACCAGCGGAGGAATCAGGAGCAATACCGCTGAAGCGAAGGTTACGCCCTGTCTTGCAAGACCTGCAAGCGAGATCTGCTGAACGATGGTAGGCAGCGTCTTGTACTCTTCCGAGTAGATAACTGCACCGCCGTTTATGTTCCACGCCTGCTGGAATGCGAAGATGATGATGGTCATGATCGCAGGCTTTGAGTTAGGAACTACTATCTGCCAGCAGATCCTGAAAAGTCCCGCGCCGTCTACCTTCGCAGCCTCTATCAGCGAGTCAGGCAGAGTAGACATACTCTGGCGCATCAGATAGAGGTTCATTGCCGTAGCGATGTAAGGGAGAATGAGTACCCAGTAGGTATCGATCATGTGCAGCTTGGAGTATACCAGGAACTGCATGATCCATGTTGCCTGCGAGTTGAAAAGCAGAGCGACAACTATCAGCTTATTGAGAACCTTGTCGCCGGGGAACTTGCACTTAGAAAGTACAAACGCCGCCATACAGGTAACGAATACGTTGAATACGCATATAACCACTGTTGTGAATACTGAGTTGAATATGTATCTGGAAAGCGGCACGGTGTATTCCGCGGCTACCTTAAACATATCTGAGAAGTTCTTTCCCGTGGGGTTAAGTACATAAAGCTTAGGCGGGAAAACGAACAGCTCTTCTACGGGCTTCAGCGACTGTACTACTGAGTAGTAGATGGGGAATACCATGAATATTCCGAGAAGCACGAGGAAGATGAAGATGCAGACGTCACCGCCGACGGATCCGTTGATCTTCTTGTGCTTATCTTTAACTTTAAGCTGGTCGATCGACTTCTTCTTTTTTCTTCTGGCCATGTTTTATCTGCACCTCCTTTAATCAATGTATTTGCCGAGGAGCCAGTTTACGCCCTTGTTCGCAAGCAGCATGGCGAGGAACAGCACGAAGCATATCGCAGCGGCGTAGCCCATCTCGTAACGTACGCTACCGTAGTCGGTCGCGTGGTTCATAATAGTGTGTGCCGAGTAATCGGTAGAAGGCAGACCTACCAGCATCTGACCTACCGTACCTACGGTGAAGGAGCTGGCGATCTGGTTTACAGCGGCGAAGAGCAGCTGCGGACCCATCGAAGGGATGGTGATCTTGAAAAGTTCCTGCCATCTGTTCTTGATGCCTTCGATAGCGCCTGCCTCGTACATCGACTTATCGATGTTCTGGAAACCTGCGCGGATAGCAAGGAAGCCTGCGCCCATCGACATCCAAAGCTGTACTATGATGCACACGCCGAGAATGTAGGTGGTATCTGTGAGCCACTGTACCGGCTTGCTGACAAAGCCCATATCGAGCAGTACAGAGTTGAGGTAGCCGTACTGGTCGCCCGAGAGGATCAGCTGCCAGGTGATGTATACTGAGGAAGTCATGGAAGGTGCATAGAAAACGAAGGTGAAGAACGTTTTGAGGAACGGATTCATCTCATTTATCAGCCAAGCTACCAGGAAGCTCAGTATGTAAGCAAAAGGACCTGTGAATATCGCGAAGATAAGAGTGTTTCTTACTGCGATGAGGAATACGCTGTCGTTTAAGAAAAGCGTATAGAAGTTTGATAATCCTACCCACTTGGGGGACTGGATCATGTTGAAGTTAGTAAAGCCCATCGGGAGCGACATACAAACGGGTATGATCGTGAAGATCGTGAAGAGTATCATAAACGGAGCTAAAAGTCCGTAGCAGCCCTTGTTGACCTTCATCATATGCCATGTGTAAGCCCAATATCCCTGCGTCTTGACCGGAGCGTCAGGATTTACTTTTTTTGACATAAGATGCTCCCCTTTCTTAATTTATTTCATCCTCGTACATCTTGAGGTCGTTGTTCTTACGCTCAATTTCCTCGTTGATGTCCTTGTTGTACCAGAAGAGTGTATCTCTCGCGTTCTCATACTGGTTTGCAACTTCTCTGAACGCGTTGTTCAGGTTACGAGTTACGCCATAAGAAGCGGGGATAACGGGTATCTCTACCTGCGCCTTGAGCTGCTCAGTGAGCTTCTCGCACTGCTTGGTAGTCCATGAAAGCTGCTGAAGAGCATTCAGGTTAGCGGTGTCGTAACGGCCCATAGTACCCAGTACCGACTCGATGTCGTTACCGTAAGCTACCTGAGTTTCGTCAGAGGTGAACCACTTTATAAATTCCCAAGCGCCTTCCTTATCGGGGCAGCTGGTAAAGATTATAGCGCCCGAACCGGTAGAGCAGGAAGCGATGCTTATCTTTCTTCCGTCCGCAAGAGTTACCGAGCCGTTCTCGTTCTCAGTACCGGGAACGTGCATGAAGTCCCAGCATCCCTTTATTTCAGGAGCAGCTACAGAGAGCTGGTTGAAGAAGGTGTAGTTCTGGATAAGAACAGGCATATCGCCCTGTCTGAAACGTGTGAAAGCGTCGTATGTCTGGCTGAAGCTGTATTTGGTGTAGAACTCTGTCCACTGGTCAAATGCGTTTACAGCCTCCTGAGTGTCGAAGTTTGTCTTAGTCTTTTCGTCGTTATAGTAATTTACGCCCTGCTGGAGGAGCAGCATCGCGAAAGTGTTACCTGCCTCAGTTACAGGCGAGATGGTGGTAACGCCGGAAGTACCGCCCATTACGGGAAGTATCAGACCTACCTCCATGTAGTTTCTCTGGAGTACGGGGAGAACGTTCATCAGGCCTTCCCAAGTTGTCAGATCCTTTTCGGGGTCTACGCCCATCTCCGCGAGAATATCGCTGCGGTAGAAGAGCATCGGGAAAGTCTGCGATACGGGAAGTCCGTATACGCCGCCGTTGTACTCGTAAAGAGTCATTGCGTTTTCAGAGAAGCGCGAGGTCATTTCTTCGTAATCGCTGAACTGCGTCAGGTCTTCAAGAACTCCACGCGAAGCGAGCTGTATCGGGAAGTCGCCGCCCATGAAGAGCGCGAGGTCAGGACCCTTGCCCGCGAATGTAGCTTCTACTATACCGCCCTGTACCAGCTTCATGTTTACCTTCGTATCAGCGGTAAGGTTATAATCGTTATTTACAAGGTTCGTAACAACGGTAGCGTTATCTCTGCCAAGAGAGATCCAGCAGGTCATTACGTCTTCTCCTTCTTCTATATCCGTCAGAGAATTGTAATCCTCAAAGAAGGAGCCGATAAATGCGTCAAAGCCGAATTTAAACGACTTGAAGAAGTTTGAATTGCAGTCTGTGAAGTCCTCGTCGGGCGAGCAGATCTCTATGAGGTCTATCTCGAGAGGCTGTTCACGGTAGGTGCTTACCCACGATGAAAGCGAGGTAACGTTGTCCTTGATCTGCGACATCATCTCAGGTATTCTGTCGGGCTTTTCGGTACACTCGTCGAGGGTAAGAGCCATCTTTTCGAGCGTTACAGCCTCAGAACCGCCCTGATTTGAAAGGCTCTCGATCTCGTTTTTCAGCGAGCGAAGGTCTTTAGCGTACTGCTTGAAGTCAGGTACGATCGAAGGGATCGTCTTGTCGATCATGTAGTTGTTGTATTCATCAGGGTCAGGACCTGTGATCTGGCGTATTTTTCTGTAGTAGTTGTTGATGTCATAGGTTATGTCATCAAGCTTACCCATTATCTCGCCGATCTCGCCGGGCACTGCCTCGAGGGTGAGGGTGTGCGGGCCGGCATTGAGCTTGTAGTAAACAGGCTCAGCGTTCTCGTCATCCGAAACGGAAGGAACGGTAACGCTCCAGTCAGAATCATAGTAGAACTTGATCTGATCGGACTGCTTGTTCTGTACCACGCCGTCGATGTAGAGGCGGCGGTTAGAGTACATACCTCTCATGGTGTCCTGCTTAGCGCGGATACCTATTTTGTAGTAGCCGTCTTTTTCTACTGTGAAGTTCCAGGTAGCAGACTGTGTAGCCTGCGACCAGCTTGCCTTACCTATGGTATTATATCTGGTTTTGGTGGGGCTGGAACCATTTACGCAAGAGGTTATGTAGGAGTGCATATCGCTGGTCGGGAAGAGAGTTCTGTCGCTCTTTTCGTCGGCAAGCTCGCCCTCCAGAGTTATCTTCTGACCCGAAGCGGCGCTGAGGTCGCCCGAGGAAGGAGCCTGATAGTCCGCAGGGGCTTCGTACTGATAAAGCTTGAAGTCCTTGATGGCGAACTGAGCCTTTTCGGAGGAGATGGTAACGGTGTTCTCGCCCTTTTCAAAGTAGAAGAGAAGCGGTGTGCCGTAAAGTCCGTCGATGTCTTTTATAGGCTGAGCGTCCTGCCATTTTGCGTATGCTACCTGACCGGGACGAATATCGTTTCCTCTGGTATCCATATCTATTCCCGTGTCGCCTGTGGCGTCGTTTACCCATACCTTAGGCAGGGTGATACGGGAGGCGGTAGGATACTGGCACTCGCCGTTGATGTCCATTTCAAACTGAACATCGCTGGTGTTGCTCGTGTCAGGAACGTAATAGCTCATCTTTACGCTGTAAGTTCCCGCCTGGGCTACGTCTACCTTAAACGAGAAATCGCCCTCCTGGTTTTCCCAGTTCAGAACCTTGTCTGCTCCGCCTACGCTCGCAAGAGAGATCTGCGCGTTGTCGCTCTTCCCGACAAAGTTGCTGCCTAGCATTTGTTCGCCAGTTACGGTGATCTCATCAGCAGAGCCTTTTTCGCCCGAGTACTTCGAGTAAAAATCGCGGTACGAATCTTCCACGCGCTTTCCTGCGCTCTCGGTACTTTCGTCCGAGCCGGTATCGACTGCCGCAGTTTCCGAAGTCTCGGCAGTAGCTACCGCGTCGCCGTCATCAGCAGGCGCAGAGTCCTCAGCAGACGAAGTATCGTCAGCTTCAGATCCGTCAGCAGCAGCGTCTGCGGCGGCCGAAGAGCTATCGGCAGCGGAAGAATCGTCGAGCGAGTCAGCGTAGCACGGCATAGCCGCCGAAACTAGCATCAGCGCAGCGATCGCAGATGAGATAACACGTCTGATCTTTGTGTTATTCACTATGAATCCACCTTTCCAGTAAATTTGCTGTACTCTATTCACTGCTTTCCAAAGAAAAGACGGATGATCCTCTTTGTAAAAAGCATTTGAATACATTTTTTATCCGATCGCCCGCCTATACATTATATATAGGGGCGCGATAAGCTTGAATCACACGTCGGACTTGAGCAGGTAAAGTTTTTTCTCTTCCCCGTCAAGCTCGACCTTTACTCTGTCGCCGCCGTGCAGACCCATCTGATCCATGTAGTCTTTAGGCAGCTGGAGCCTTCCCGCTCGGTCGAGCACTACCAGCTCTTCGTGAGTAAAGTCCTCGTCGTTTTCCGCCTCTGTTTTTACAACATCGACGGCTTCACTCTGTGCGTCCAGTTCGGCGAGATCTTCTTTGTAAGACCTGCGGCGAACTATTTCAGAGCTTGTTCTGCCGTCACGGATAGCGACTACTCTGTCGATATGTCTTGCGAGCTTCACATCGTGGGTAACTATCACGATAGTCAGTCCCTCGGTGCGGTTGAGCTCTTTGAATATATCTAAAATAACATTAGAAGTCTTAGTATCTACCGAACCCGTAGGCTCGTCTGCAAGAAGCAGCTTAGGGTTGTTCGCGAGGGCTATCGCTATCGCAACGCGCTGCTGCTCGCCGCCCGACATTTGGTCGAGCCTTGAGTTTTTGCGTTTCAGCAAGCCGACCTTATCAAGCAGCTCAAGCGCCCTTTCGCGGCGTTTTTTTCTGCCCTGCAAGAGCATCGGCAGCTCTACGTTCTGCACAGCGGTGAGGTAAGGCACTAGGTTTCTGGCGTTGTTTTGCCAAACGAAGCCTACCGTGCTGCGCTTGTAATCTACATAATCCTTATCGGTAAATTTCAGAAGATTTTTGCCGTCTACAAAAAGCTGGCCCGCACTCGGGCGGTCGAGTCCGCCGAGCATATTCAGCAGGGTGGATTTACCACTGCCGGAGTTGCCGACTATCGCCATCAGCTCGCCGCGCTTTACCAGCAGGTCTAAGCCCTGAAGCGCCACGACCTCTATCTCAGAAGTTTTGTAGATCTTCACCAGATTTTCGCATTTTATCATGTATTCATCATTCCGGTGTGCTATTATCTTATCGTCGGAAGAAATATCAGCGGCTGTCAATGATCTCACCGTCCTCCAGCGTATAGACCCTATCAGCAATATCCATCATGCTGGGGTCATGCGTAGTCATAATTATCGTCATGCCGCGCTGCGCGACAAGGTCTTTAAAAAGCTTTACGATGTGCAGCGCCGTAGCTGTATCAAGCTCGGCGGTAGGCTCGTCTGCGAAAACTATCATCGGCTCGTGGGCGATAGCCCTTGCGATCGCCGTGCGCTGCTGCTCGCCGCCCGACATTTCCGATGGGCGGTGGTGCATACGCTTATCCAGCCCAACGTCTGTCATAACTTCGGTAACGCGTGCCTTGCGCTTGGCGTAAGGGTATTTCGCAAGCCTTAGACCAAATTCGACATTTTCAAAAGCGGTAAGCCCGCCCATCAGCGCCACCGATTGAAAAACGAAAGCCATCTCGCAGCGGCGAATATCGTCGCGCTTTTTGTCTGAAAGTTTCGTAATATCGCGGCCGCCGAAATCCACAACGCCCTTAGTAGGTCTGTCGAGCGCGCCGAGAATATTTATCAGCGTAGTTTTACCGCTGCCCGAACGCCCTCTTAAAATAGTGAGCTTTCCTTTTTCTATCTCGATGTCAATATGTTTCAGCGCCGAAACCACGCTGCCGTCGCCTATCTTAAAATCACGGCATACATCGTGCGCGGAAAGAATTATCTCGCTCATTTTCGTACCTCTCGAAACTGCCGTATCAACTGGCGGAGGGGGATCCGCAGCGGCGCGTTTGTACAATTTGCATATAAAAGCTGTTTAAAACCGCACATATAGTATTTTTGCACAGAATTATCCCCACATATTGATACTCAGCGAAATTTTTGAGGAAATTGCACAGTATCGCAATGTGTTTTTCGTAAGATATGTCCAAAAAGAACTAAATGGCTAATTATAATTATATCAATTTTCACAGCGTTTGTCAAGCTTTAGAAAACGTTTACGCCCACTCATTTAAGCCTCAGCGCCCATTTTGTTCATTATAAACAATTTGCCGAGAGCCTTTTTGTGCAATGTGTTAGCTTAACGAAACGTTTTAAACAGCGAAAATTTTCTATCGGCAAATTGCACAAAAAAATATAAAATAACCTCTATAAAAGGTTTATTTTCTATATGAAAATTTTGCGATTACATAAGATTTTAACAGTGCCGATTTTCAAACGAGTACAATTTTTAACTCAGTTGACCAAAAACAGCCTTGTTTTATTTAATATAGCAAGGCTGTTTCTTTTTTTTGCATATTCCATTTCGGAATGACCCATGCCAAACAAGCATACATTGTCACATATCTGCCGACCTGCTGCGACATTATCCGCGCGGCGGGGGTGGTATGATAATATCAATGGATAACGACACTGGAGGATTGATAAATATGGCTGTTACGCTTTTGCAGCGCGGCGGGGCAATAATAGCGCAGATAGAGGGCGACCTCGACCACCACAGCGCGGCGGGCATACGCGCCGACATCGACCACGCGGTGCGGGTGAGCGAGATAACGCGGCTGGTGCTCGACTTTTCGCGCGTTACGTTCATGGATAGTTCCGGCATCGGGCTGGTAATGGGCAGGTACAAGCTCATGACGGAGCGCGGCGGAAAATGCGTAGTAGCCGACCCGCCCGCATACATCAGCAGGGTGATGCGCATATCGGGCATAAACCGCCTTTGCGAGATAGTGCACATACAGCGCGAGAGCGCCGAAGCCGAAAGCCCGCAGGCTGAGCCGAGCGGCGAGGGAGGGGTGAAGATATGAGAGAATGTGTAAATGAAATGAAGATCAGCTTTTCCGCGCGCAGCGAGAACGAGGCTTTCGCGCGCGCCTGCGTATCGTCATTCGTATCGCAGCTGGACCCCTACGTCAGCGAGCTGGCGGAGCTGAAAACGGCGGTATCCGAAGCGGTGACAAACGCCGTGGTGCACGGCTACCGCGGGGTGCGCGGCGGGGTGATATATATGCACATAAAGCTTTTCGCCGACCGCAGGGTATACATAAAAATACGCGACAAGGGCTGCGGCATAGAAGACATCGCCCTGGCGATGCAGCCGCTTTACACCACCGCCCCTGAAGAGGAGCGCGCGGGTCTGGGCTTCGCCGTTATGGAAAGCTTCACCGACAGACTCAGGGTAAAAAGCTCGCCCGGCAGGGGCACGGCTCTTGTCATGGAAAAGACCTTGCAGGAGAGAACTGAAAATGGAAGCTTTGAAAACAAAAGAGAAATTTCAGGCGCGCGCCGAAGAAAATCTGGGGCTGGTACACCTGTGTGCCAATCGGTTTCGGGGAAAGGGGATTGAGTACGACGACCTTTACGGCGCAGGGTGCATGGGGCTGGTAAAGGCCGCGCGCGCTTTCGACGAAACCCGCGGTGTGAAGTTTTCGACATACGCCGTGCCCGTTATACTGGGCGAGATAAAGCGGCTTTTCCGCGACGCCGGCGCGCTAAAGGTAAGCCGAAGCGTTCGCGAACTTTCGCTCAAACTGGGGCGTATGCGCGACGCTTTTTCAGCCGAGCACGGCCGCGAACCCACTGTCAGCGAACTTAGCGAACTGAGCGGACATTCGCCAGAGGACGTTACGGAAGCGCTGGCGGCAGGTCAGCCGCCGATGAGCCTGACCGTCGAGACTGAGGACGGCACGGGCGAATTGGAGATACCCACCCCCGCGCCGGAGAACGGGCTTATCCGCCGCATCGCGCTGGAAAAAGCTATCTCCTCGCTGGAAGAAAAAGACCGCAGGCTCATCACCATGCGGTATTTTCAAGGCAAAACGCAGACCGAGATCGCGGCGGCGCTTGGCATGACGCAGGTACAGGTATCGCGCCGCGAAAAAAAGCTGCTGCTCGCCATGCGGGAGAAATATTTTTGACCGAAGTTCGGGATATTGCCGAGCTGTACAAAGCATATGCGCGATAATTTTACCAGTATCAGACATCTATATACACTCCGATCATCAAAATATACCTTTATAATAAGGCGGCTTTTCAGCCATATATAATTATAGCACTTCGCTGCAAAAAAACAAGTGTCACGCCCTTGCAATTTGTCGGCAAGTATGATATAATTATTGTGTAAATATTTTTGACGGGAGTTGTGCAGATAATGACTTACAAGGAAAAATTTATCAAATTTATGGCAGACAGCGGCGTGCTGACGTTTGGCGATTTCACGCTTAAGAGCGGCAGAAAAGCGCCGTATTTCATCAACGCCGGCAACTACAAGACAGGCGCGCAGCTTGCGAAGCTGGGTGAATTTTACGCGCACTGCATCAACGAGAACAACATCGAAGCCGATGTATTTTTCGGCCCTGCATACAAGGGCATACCGCTTTCGGTATCGGCAGCTGTAGCGCTTTACAACGAGTACGGCAAGGACGTAGCCTACTGTTTCGACCGCAAGGAGGTCAAAGACCACGGCGAGGGCGGAATGTTTGTCGGCAGAAAGCTTGAGGACGGCGACAAAGTAGTCATCATCGAAGACGTTATGACATCGGGAAAGGCTCTGCGCGAGGTAATGCCGAAGCTTGAGGGCGCGGCTAAAGTGAACGTTACGGGCATGGTCATCACGGTAGACCGCATGGAAAAGGCACTCAACAGCGAGCTTTCGGCGGTTCAGGACGCGTATAAGACCTTTGGCGTAAAGGTCTACTCCATCGTGACCATCGACGACATCATCGAGGCTATCAGAAACGGCATTGTTGAGGGCAAGGAGTATCTTGACAAGATGCTGGAGTACAGAAAGACCTACGGGGTCGAGGGTTAAGCTCCTCTTTTGCAATTGAATTTTTATACAGCGTTCCTTTTTTGAAGGGGCGCTTTTACTTTGTTTGGAAATTCTTTTGTTCACTATGCCTAATTTTTCTCCTAACATTTCTACCCTAAATCATTGACTTTTTACCCTGCCCATGTTATAATTAGTATGAGTATTTGTTTCTACTCGTATTTTTTCACTTAGAAAGGAAATTCCTGTGAGTTCAGATAAAAATAATTCTAACCCTGCCGTTGGCGGCGAGAAATTTAAGACCCGCATCGGCGGTCAGGCTGTTATCGAGGGCGTTATGATGCGCGGCGTCGGTAAGGCGGCTATGGCTTGCCGTCTACCAAACGGCACCATCGACCTCGAAGAATGGGAGATAAACGGCGGCGGAAAGCTGCCCTGGTACCGCAAAACCCCCTTTATCCGCGGCATTTTCAGCTTCGTGATCTCTATGATCGACGGATACAAGTGCCTCTCGCGCTCCGCCGACAAGCAAATGGTGGATGGCGAAGAGGAAGAAATGACCAAATTTGAGCAGTGGCTCGACGACAAATTCGGCGATAAACTCATGCCCGTGCTTACAACCATCTCGATGATAGTCGGCGTGCTGTTGGCGATCGTGCTCTTCATGTACGTTCCCTCGCTTATACTCAAAGGGCTCAGCGCACTTTTCGGCGATATGCCTACTGTTGTGAAAAACATCATCGAGGGTCTGCTAAAGATCGCGATATTCGTCGGCTACACGGCGCTCACCGCGAAAATGCCCGACATCGGCAGAACGTACGAATACCACGGTGCCGAGCACAAGACAATCGCCTGCTACGAGCACGGCGAGGAGCTTACGCCCGAAAACGTCGCGAAACACTGCCGTTTCCACCCGCGCTGCGGCACCAGCTTTATATTCCTCGTACTCTTCATCAGCATTTTCATCAACACCGTTTTCCACGTTACATGGGACGTTGTGCTGCTCAGAGTGCTCTGCAAGATCGCGCTGCTGCCGATAGTTACGGGCATAGCTTTTGAGCTGATAATGCTCGCGGGAAAATACGACAACATCGCTACAAAAATTATATCTGCACCCGGTTTATGGATACAGCGCATAACCACCAGCGAGCCTAGCAGGGAGCAGATAGAGTGTGCCATTGCCGCGATGAAAGCGGTAATACCTGAAGATGGGGAGTCTGACAAATGGTAAATTATACATATAGAGATATTATACAGAGCCTTTCGGAAAAATTGACCGAGGCGGGCATTTCCAACGCTTATTGGGAAGCTCGCGAGCTTGCGGGCGCGGCGCTGGGCTTTAACTGCCGCGGCAAATTTGACGCGAAAACGGAGGCGGATACTGAGCAGATAAAGCTTTGCGCCAACTTACTGGCGCGCAGGCTGATGGGCGAACCTCTGCAATACATCATCGGCGAATGGGATTTTTGCGGCGAAAGCTTCAAGGTCGGCAGCGGCGTACTTATACCCCGCGCGGACACCGAAACGCTGATAGAGCGCGCTTGCTCACTGCTGGGCGGCGAAAAAGAGCTTACAGTTATCGACCTATGCTCGGGCAGCGGCTGTATCGGCATCACGCTCGAGAAAAAGCTGGACTGCAAAGAGGTATGGTGCGTTGAGAAGTCGGAAGCGGCTATGTATTTCCTCAAGGAGAACGCCGCGCGGCTGAACAGCGCCTGCAAACCGCTGCTGGGCGACGTTACGGACGAGAGCCTGCCCGAAAAGCTGCCCCTCGCCGACCTTATTATCAGCAATCCGCCGTACATCAGCGCTGCGGACATGAAAAAGCTGCAAAAAGAGGTAACTTTTGAACCTGTGGAAGCGCTTTTCGGCGGCGAGGACGGCTGCGACTTTTACCGCGAGATAGTTCGCCTTTGGAAGAGCCGCCTAAAGCCCGAGGGCATAATGATGTTTGAGATCGGCGCGGGTCAAGAGGACGAGGTAATGCAGATAATGATACAGGCAGGTATGCGCGACGTGCGCGCCCGCCGCGATATGGCTGGCATAAACCGCTGTGTTTACGGCAGAAACAGCGTGCAGAAAAACGAAGCGGTGAATCTCTACGACCAGCTCGACAAGGCTGAGAGAAATCTGCACTGATTTTAATTGTCCCGATTTTGATACAGCTAATGTGTTATAATCATAACATAGAAAAGGGAAACGCATAGGCAATGGTTCTGAAAGGAATGGATAGTAATGGCAATAGATAAGAAGAAAAAAGAAAAACCGCAGGTAAAGCGGATCACCGACGCTGAGGAGAAGAAAAAGGCGCTGGAGACCGCCATCTCAGTAATAGAGCAAAAATACGGCAAGGGCGCTATCATGAAGCTCGGCTCAAACTCAACTATGGACATCGAAGCGATACCTACCGGCTCGATGACGCTCGACTTAGCGCTCGGCATCGGCGGAATACCGCGCGGACGTATAGTAGAGCTTTACGGCCCTGAATCTTCCGGTAAGACCACCGTTGCCCTGCACTGCATAGCTGAAACGCAGAAGATGGGAGGCGAGGTAGCCTTCATCGACGTAGAGCACGCCCTTGACCCCGTTTACGCCGCGAAACTGGGAGTTGACATCGACAATCTGCTTGTTTCTCAGCCTGACAGCGGCGAACAGGCGCTCGAGATAGCGGAAGCGCTGGCGCGTTCGGGAGCTATCGACTGCATAGTTATCGACTCAGTTGCCGCTATGGTAACGAAAGCTGAGATAGACGGCGATATGGGCGACACACACGTCGGCCAGCTCGCAAGACTTATGTCGCAAGCGATGAGAAAGCTGACAGCGGTACTCTCGAAGTCTAACTGCGCGGCCATCTTCATCAACCAGATACGCGAAAAGATAGGCGTGATATACGGCAACCCCGAAACTACCCCCGGCGGACGCGCGCTGAAATTCTACGCCTCGGTACGAATGGACGTCAGAAAAGGCGAAGCCATCAAGAACGGCAGCGAGATAATCGGCAACCGCACCCGCGTAAAGATAGTGAAAAACAAGGTCGCTCCGCCTTTCAAAGAGTGCGAATTTGACATAATGTACGGCGAGGGAATCTCGCGCACGGGCGAGGTTCTCGACCTCGCGGTAGACCTCGGCGTTGTGAAAAAGGGCGGCGCTTGGTTCAGCTACAATGATGAAAAGCTGGGTCAGGGCAGAGATAACGCCAAAATATTCCTTAAAGAGCACCCCGATACTATGAAAGAAATCGAGGAAAAGATAAAAGTGCGCCTCGCCGAAGAGGAGCAGAAGCAAGCTGAGAAAAAAGCGTCGAAGAAAAAGAGCAAGCTGGAGGAAAAGGCTGCCGCCGCGGCGAGAGTTGCTGAAAGCGCTGAGCCTGCCGAAAGCGAGATGCCCGATCTGGTGGTAAACGCCGATGAAGATTTTGAGGAATTTGCCCCCGTAGATATTTCAAATCTGGGAGAATAAGCGATGCCGAAGCTTGAACGCGTCGAAAAATACAAGGGCCGCACCATGCAGCTTACTTTTGAGGACGGCGAGTGCGATTTTCTGAACGCCGATATAGTTCAGCGGTACAGCCTGCGCGCGGGGGCGGATATTCCTGCGGCGGCTTGGGAAGAGATAAAGCACGCCGACACTTTTCGCCGTGCGCGCGAACGGGCGATGTATCTGCTCGACTACCGCGATTATTCGTATGCCGATATGGTGAAGAAGCTGATGAACAACTACGAGGAGGACATCTGCTTCGAGGTCGCGGACGACCTTGCGGGGCGCGGGTTTATCGACGATGTGCGCTACGCCGAAACGCTGGCGCGGCAGAAGTTTGAGGTAAAGCTGCTGGGCGAATTTCGCGTGAAGCAGTTTTTGCGCGAGAAAGGCATACCCGCCGCCGTCATCGAGCAGGCGCTAGAGCCTTACCGCGAGGACGCCGCCGAACGTGCGCGAGAGCTTGCCGAGCGGAGGTACATGAAGTATTTCGACCCCGACGACCGCGACTTGATGCAAAAGCTGAAAAACGCTCTTGCGCGGCAGGGCTACGGCTACGGCGAGATAAAAGAAGCCATCGCCGATATGATCGAGGACTACGAAAACGAGGAGCTCGACGAATTTGAAGACGAATAAAAATACCCGCTGCCTGCGGTGGATACAGGCGGCGGGTATTTTTTTTGCAAAACAGATCTTTTATCTTACTTAGCTATTCCGATGAACTTGCCGAGGCGGTTATCAAGCATCAGCGCGAGCGCGATCTTGATAGCGTCGAAAGCGAGGAAGGGGAATACGCAACGTTTCAGCGCGCCGATAACGGAAATATCCTGCGTGAAGACCTTGATGAACCAAACAGTTCCGAAAGCGTAGCAAACCAACAGACCCAGCACCATGCCGAGCGCTTTAACATAGATCTTGCCGCGCAGCTCACCGAAAAGCTTTCTCACGCCTGCGTAAACCAGCGGGCAGAGCAGCATTCCGAGAATGTAGCCGCCGGTAGGGCCGGAAAGCGTTGCGATACCGCTCTTGAAATTCGCGAATACAGGCACGCCAACTGCGCCGAGAAGTATCCAAACCGTGATAGCAGTGAAACTGCACTTAGTTCCCAGCAGCGCTACCGCCGCGAAAACTGCGAATGTCTGTAAGGTTATCGGCACGGTGAGGGGTATAGAGATCCAAGAACATACCGCTAGCAGCGCCGCGAACATAGCCGTGAAAGCCATTTCCTTAACTGTAAATACCTGCTTCTTTGAAGCCGTGTTTTCTGTTGCCATTTTACATACCTCATTTTTCGTGATTTTTTCCAACGTATCAATTATAACACGGCGCGCAGGCTTTGTCAACCTAAATCACATTTTTGGTTGACAAAGTTTACATTCGGTTCACAACAAAAAAAGCGCGGCGCGCCTGCTGATAAGTGCAAACGCCCCGCGCCGTAATATTCAGATATAAGCCGAACAGTTTATCAGTTGTTGATAAGCTTGTCCTCGTCGCTCCAGCTGTAAAGCTTTCTGATCTCCTCGCCGACCTTCTCGGAAGGATGCTCAGCGTGCAGCTTTCTCATAGCCTTGAAGTGTACCTGCGAACCTGCGCTGCTCATGTCAAGCAGGAATTCCTTAGCAAAAGTACCGTCCTGAATGTCGGAAAGAACCTTCTTCATAGCCTTCTTGGTTTCCTCGGTAACGATCTTAGGACCGGTTACATAGTCGCCGTACTCAGCAGTGTTGGAGATGGAGTATCTCATTCCTGCAAAACCGGACTGATAGATAAGGTCTACGATGAGCTTCATTTCGTGGATGCACTCGAAGTAAGCGTTTCTGGGGTCGTAACCTGCTTCGCAAAGGGTCTCGAAACCTGCCTGCATCAGTGCGCAAACACCACCGCAGAGAACTGCCTGCTCGCCGAAGAGGTCGGTCTCAGTTTCAGTTCTGAAAGTAGTTTCAAGAACGCCTGCTCTAGCGCCGCCGATACCTGCAGCATATGCAAGGCCGATGTCCTGAGCGTGGCCGGTAGCGTCCTGCTCAACAGCGATAAGGCAGGGAACACCCTTGCCAACTTCGTACTCGCTTCTTACAGTGTGTCCGGGACCCTTAGGAGCGATCATGATAACGTCAACGTTCTTAGGCGGAACGATGCAGCCGAAGTGGATATTAAAGCCGTGTGCAAAAGCAAGAGCCTTGCCCTCAGTGAGGTAAGGAGCGATCTCGCTCTTATAAAGAGCAGCCTGCTTTTCGTCGGGTATAAGGATCATGATAAGGTCTGCAGCCTTAGCAGCCTCTGCGGTAGTCATAACGGTAAGACCCTGAGCCTCAGCCTTCGCCCAGCTCTTAGAACCTTCATAAAGACCTACGATTACGTTTACGCCGCTGTCCTTGAGGTTGAGCGCGTGAGCGTGACCCTGAGAACCGTATCCGATAATAGCAACCGTCTTGCCCTTTAAATAGTTAAGGTCGCAGTCCTGCTGATAAAAAATCTTTGCTTCTGACATTTTTAATTCCTCCGTATCTAAAAAATTTAGAGAATTTTTATATGTAGCCCTTGTCAGGGACTATATAGCTTACTTTTTCGGCGCGATTATCTCTGCGCCCTTCTGGATTGCGATAGTGCCTGTACGCACCATCTCAACAACTCCGTAGGGGGCTATCAGCTCTTCAAATCTCTTGAGGTGCTCGTACTTATCGCAAACTTCCAGCGTCATGGTGTTTAGGGTAAGGTCTATTACCTTAGCGTTCGCTATCTCGCAGATAGTCATTATGTCCTGACGCTTGTCCGCGCCAGCGGCTATCTTTACAAGCAGCAGCTCGCGCGCCATGCACTCGCCCGCCTTAAAGGTCTTTACCTTTATTACCTCTACCAGCTTATTGAGCTGTTTTTCTATCTGCTCAACGGTGTATTCGTCGCCGTCGGCGATAATGGTTATGCGCGAAACGGCGTCGTCCTGAGTAGGGCCTACCGCTAAGCTTTCGATATTGAAACCGCGGCGGGAAAACAGACCGCTTATGCGCGAAAGCACGCCGCTGTGGTTTTCTACAAGTACGGATATAGTATGCTTCATACCCTTATACTCTCCTTTTGTAATTTTAAATTATACGCTTATTTCTTGTACGCGATATTAATTTTTCTGATTTCATTTCTTAATTATGATTTTATTTCCAATCAAAGAATTAAACGTTTAAACGTTTTTTTACAGCGTCGGGAAGTCTTTATCAACGTCCACCTCTGCGAACATCAGTCCGCTGCCGTTTGCAAGCTGCTCCGCCGCCTGCTCCATACTCTCGCGGTCGTGAACGTGCAGAGCCTTTATTCCGTAAGCTTTCGCCAGCGTTATGAGGTCGGGCGAGCCGTCGAGGAAAACCGCAGTCTGCCTGTCGTCGTAGCCGTTGGTCTGAAGCTCGCGCACCATGCCGAGGCGCGTGTTTTTCATAACTATGATCTTTATATCCACCCCGTGCTGTACAGCCGTGGCAAGCTCCATCATCTGCATTTGGAAAGAGCCGTCGCCGCAGACAGCCGCAACGCTTCTTTCGGGCGCGGCAAGCTTAGCGCCGATAGCCGCAGGTATAGAGTAGCCCATAGTTCCCATGCCGCCAGAGGTGATAAATCTGCCGCCGTCGCGGAATTTGTACTCGTTGCAAGTCCATATCTGATTTTGTCCGACATCGGCGCAGATTATAGCGTCGTCGGGCATTTTAGATGAGAGCAGGTCGATAAATTCGCGCGGGTTGACCGTGCCTGCGGGCGCTTCGACGAAGCTTTCATCCGCACGCAGCGTGTCGAGATGGCTCAGCCACTCGGGGTGGCGTATCGGCTCGGCAAGTTCCAGAAGCTGACGCAAAACGAGCTTAGCGTCGCCGACCAGCGGGTAATCTACGCCGATGTTTTTGCCGATCTCGGCGGGGTCTATATCAATATGTATTATCTTAGTAGAACGCTCCAGCGCAAGGGGCGTTTTTACGGCTCTGTCGCCCACCCTGGCGCCTATGAGGAAGAGGGTGTCGCAGTCGTTTACCGCGCGGTTGGCGGTCTTTACGCCGTGAGTACCGAGCATACCGTAAAATAGCGGGTCTTGCGAGGGGAAAGCGGAAATGCCCATCATAGTGCTTATCACGGGTATATCCATAGTGCGCGCGAGCTGGCGCACTTCCCTAACGGCGTCTGCCGCAAACACGCCGCCGCCGACGCATATCAGCGGCTTTTCAGCCTCTTTCAGCGCCGCGTAAACGCGCTTTACCTGCATGAAGTTGCCCTTTACGGTAGGCTTATAGCCGCGAATATCCACGCTTTCGGGGTACTCGAACTCTATAAGCTCTTTCTGAACGTCCATCGGTACGTCTATCAGCACGGGGCCGGGTCTGCCGGTGCCCGCGATGTAAAATGCTTCTTTAAAGATACGCGGTATGTCCTCGGCATTGCTTACCAGATAGCTGTGCTTTACGAAAGGCTCAGCAGAGCCGGTAATATCAGCCTCCTGAAAAGCGTCGCTGCCTATCTGGCTGCGCGCCACCTGACCCGTAATGCAGATTATCGGGATAGAGTCGGCGTAAGCAGTCGCAATAGCTGTAATAAGGTTAACCGCGCCCGGGCCGGAAGTCGCTATGCATACGGCAGGCTTTCCCGTCACTCGCGCATATCCGCTGGCTTCGTGGCCGCCGTTCGCTTCGTGACGAACGAGGATATGGCGTATATCGGTGTCAAGCAGTGCGTCGTAAAATGGGCATATCGCCGCGCCGGGATAACCGAAGACGACCTTTACATCCTCCGCAATTAAGCATTTTGTCATAGCCTGTGCAGCTGTAATTTTCAAAAAAATCGCCTCCGAATAATTATTCATCAAATCATTGTTCTACTAATTATATCACGATTCTAGGATTTTGTCAATAGCCGCCGTTTGACAAGCCGCATAAAACGTGATATAATTAAAGCATAAAAACATATAAAATTCACCATATTTTTGCGAGGTATATTTATGAAAAAACAAAAACTGATATGCGCTGCGGCGGCTTCGGCAATGCTGCTCGCTTCCGTTACGGCGTTCACGGGCTGCGGCTCTAAGGATAACAGCTCGGCGGAGGGCGCTTCTTCCGCGGCTGAGAACAGCTCGCAGGCGGCAGCACCGCTCGAAAAGACCGCCGCCGTGCACAAGCAGAACGGCAATGGATTCGACACCTACCAGTCTAACACATACGTTGCTACCGGCAACAACGGCATTGTGAAAAACGCCGAGTCGGTCACCTACCGCGCCTACTTTCCCGCCGAGCAATACGGCGAGCTGGATTACCGCTTTTATTTCTCAAACGCTGTGGATTCTACATACAACACCGGCGCGCCCGTGCACGTCGGCATGGAGGTCAGCGGCTACACCATCGAAAGCGCGCGCATAGCTGACGGCGGAACATCGCCCGATGATGAGATAACCAATTACACCGACGTTACTTTCGACGGCGAAGCGGGCAGAGAGGTCGCCGCGGGCGATGATTTTTGGAGCGACGCCGTGAAATTCGACCTGCCGCAAGACCACTACTTAGTATGGGAATGGACGCTGACGGGCAAGAAGATACCCGCCACCAATATGGCGAACCTTACAAGCGCGACTTCTTCGGTGGAAGGCAGCGATTTTGAGTACTGCGACACCTTACCGCTCCCGCAGCTCATCGGCGCAGACCGCGGGGCTAAGTACACCGTAGCAGCCATCGGCGACTCGATAACGCAGGGCTGCCAGACCGACTTCATGGCTTACGAATACTGGGCGGCGCAGATCTCGCAGAAGCTGGGCAGCGATTACGCTTTTTGGAACTGCGGTTTGGGCTGGGCGCGTTCAAGCGACGCAGCTGCCGACGGCAACTGGCTTGAGCGCACCAAAAACGCCGACATCGTGATAGTAGCTTTCGGCACTAACGACATAATCTCGGGCGAATACGGCGGCGACGGCGGAAATTCCGCGGCGGAAATAGAGGATTACATCAAGCAGGTCATCGCCCCGCTGAAAGCTGCTGGCAGCTCGGTCATCGTCTTTAACGCCCCGCCCGAAGACTACGGCGATGAGCAGGAAAGCGTGCGCACCGAGTACAATGCGGCGCTCGAACAGCTGTGCAGCGATGAGGGCGTTTACTTCTTCGACTTTGCCTCGCTGCTCTGCGACCCCGAAACGCCCGCTGCGGCGAAGTACGGCGGCCACCCGAACGGCGAAGCGGGCGGCATAGTTTCCGACGAATTTATAAAGCAGTTCTCTGCCGTGCTGGATAACTAAATTTTACCTTGCATAAACAAAACGCGTCTGACGGAAAAATGTCAGGCGCGTTTTTATTTGCATATTATATGAAGTTATTCATCGTTCATGCTGGTTCTGAAAGGCGCTGCGGGTATGCCGTTTGCTCCGTAGAGAGTAACGTTTGTCCAGTTGAACCAGTCGAAACGGACGTATTTCGGGTCTTTCACCGTGTCGGCGTAAACGAATATCTTGTCGCCGCGTATCTCGGCGGAAGCACGGCGGAAAAGCTTGTCCGCGCCCGCTATCTCGAAAGTGCCGAGCTTGTCGCCCTTTACTTTAAAGCCGTTTTCAGCGTGGTCGAAGCTTAGCTCTACGCCGTTCTCGGCGTAAACCGCGCTCTTGTAGATAGGACCGAAAGCGTCAACGTCCATGCCGTAAGCCAGCTTTTCAGCCTGCAAGCAAAGTCTTTCGCCAACGGGCACTTTGTCTACGGGGTGGATATTGTTGAATTCGCCGCAGTCGCTTATTACCGCTATTCCCGTATTCTTCACGGTCTTGAAAGCGCGCATCTGCGCTTCGCGGATAAGGCACCAGTGCTTGTAATCGGGGTCTTTCTCGTACTTGAACATTGGAAGCTGTACCATTATGAAAGGCAGTTCGTCGTCCTCCCAAATAGTTCTCCAGAGGGTTATCATGTTGGTGAAAAGCTTGTAGTAGCTCTTAGGCTTGTGGTCGTCGCTCTCGCCCTGATAATAGAGGAAGCCTTTAAGGGTGTAAGGACACACGCGGGTGAGCATAGTTTCGTAAAGTCCGCCGGGGCGATACTCGTTCTTGCAGTTCATAGGGCCGGGGTACTTGTTTTCGCCGCAAAGCTCTATCACGCGCTCCCACGGGCAGTTCGGCTCTTTCGCGTAAACTTCGTTCGCGCGCTCGTTCCACTTAGTGTGGTACTCCATGTACTCGTCGTACTCTTTTATCTGAAGCTCGCGGGGCTTGCCGCGCACTGCCGATTCGTATTCCTCTATGTAAGATACAGTCTGCTTGCTGTCGGCGATGGTTTCTCTATCCATCCATGCCGAAGCGCTTGTGCCGCCCCAGTTGCAGCCTACCAGACCTACGGTGACGCCCAGCTCTTTAGCCAGCTTTCTCGCGAAGAAGAAGCCTACCGCGCTCCAGGCTGCGGAAGCCTGCTCGCCTGCCTCGCTCCAGCCCGAATTTTTCTCGGCGGCCGCCAGCTCTTCGTCATTCATGCGGCACTTAGGGGTGTAGTAAAAGCGCACGTTGCACTCGGGTGTAAGCTCTTTGAGTATCTCTTTTCCGCCCTTGCAGTTTTGCAGCTCAAGCTCCATATTAGACTGACCGCCGCAGAGCCATACTTCGCCTATCATGACATTGTAAAATCTGATAGACTCTTTTATCTCTTTGCCGTCTTTAACAGCGCTGCTGAAAACGTCCATTTCGTAAGGGCCGCCCGCGGTCATAGGGGGCAGCACTACCATCCACTTACCATCGGCGGCTGCGGCGTGCGCCTTAGTGCCGTTTATCTCTACGGTAATGGTCGTGCCGTTGTCAGCCTCGCCCCATACGTTTACGTTCTTGCCGCGCTGGAGCACCATGTTGCTGCTGAATACGCTTGCTATTCTGAACATTGCCATCATATCCTTTCAAAGCAATAAATTATTCCCTGTTCTTTTTCCAGTCGAGGTACTCCTCGTAAGTGCCCATCTTGTCGATGCAGCCCTCGGGGGTTATCTCGATTATCCTGTTGGCTACCGTCTGCATTATCTCGTGGTCGTGGGTGGTGAAGATAACTACGCCCTTAAAGTCGGCGAGCGCGTTGTTCACCGCGGTTATCGACTCAAGGTCGAGGTGGTTGGTAGGCTGGTCGAGCAGCAGTACGTTAGAGCCGAAAAGCATCATGCGCGAGAACATACATCTCACCTTTTCGCCGCCCGAGAGCACGTTTACCTTCTTGTAAATATCGTCGCCCGAAAATAGCATTTTGCCGAGGAAGCCGCGCAGATACGTTTCGGTGTCCTCGTTGCCCGAATACTGCCTTATCCAATCTACTATCGAAAGGTCGCAGTCGTTGAAATATTCCGAATTATCCTTCGGGAAATATGAACGCGAGGTGGATATGCCCCACTTCATGCTGCCCGAGTCAGGCTCGACCTCTTCGGCAAGTATCTTGAAAAGCATTGTTATAGCCTGCTCCGACTCACCTATTATCGCCACCTTATCAGTTCTGCCGAGGGTGAAAGTTATATTATTGAGCAGCGGTGTGCCGTCCTCAGCCGCCTTGCATATGCTGTCGAGCTTTAAAATGTCCTTACCCGGCTCGCGGTCGGGGGTGAAGCCGATGTAGGGGTACTTGCGCGACGAGGCGGGCATTTCCTCTACCGTCAGCTTGTCCAGCAGCTTGCGGCGGCTGGTAGCCTGCTTCGACTTCGATTTGTTCGCCGAAAAGCGCGAGATGAAGTCTTGCAGCTCTTTTATCTTCTCCTCAGCCTTTTTGTTCTGCTGCTTTATAAGGCGCTGCATAAGCTGAGATGACTCGTACCAAAATTCGTAGTTGCCGACATACATCTTCACCTTGCCGTAATCGAAATCTACGATATGGGTGCAGACGTTATTGAGAAAGTGGCGGTCGTGCGAAACTACCAGCACCGTGCCGAAATACTCTGCCAAAAATTCCTCCAGCCAGCGGATAGCGTAAATATCGAGGTGGTTTGTAGGCTCGTCGAGAAGTATTATATCGGGGCTGCCGAAAAGCGCCTGCGCCAGCAGTACTTTTACCTTTTCGTTGCCCGAGAGGGCAGACATCTGCGAATAAAGTATATCCTCAGAAAGCCCCAGACCCTGTATCAGCTTTGAAGCCTCAGACTCAGCCTCCCAGCCGTTCAGTTCGGCAAATTCGCCCTCAAGCTCAGCCGCGCGCTCGCCGTCAGCGTCGGAAAAATCTTCCTTAGAGTAAAGCGCGTCCTTTTCCTGCATTATGTCGTAAAGGCGCTGGTTGCCCATTATAACGGTATCCAGCACTGTGTAATCGTCGTAGGCGAAGTGGTCTTGTTTCAGCACGCTCATGCGTGTTTTTTTCGGTATGATGACCTCGCCCTTAGTAGGCTCTAGGTCGCCGCAGAGTATGCGCAGGAATGTAGATTTGCCCGCGCCGTTCGCGCCGATGATCCCGTAGCAGTTTCCGCCCGTGAATTTCAGATCAGCGTCCTTAAAAAGGGTCTGCCCGCCGAATGACATGGTTAGATTGTTTACAGTTATCATTTATACTCTCCTTATTTTTTTCGATCATTAAAATATACGTTTTTATTATACCACATACCTCGGTAAAAATCAAGGTATTGCGGCATAAAAAAGCGGAGGTCTTTTCCCGCTTTCCGCGCGAAAAGACCTCCGCAGTATGTTCAGTTAAACAGTTAAAAACACAAGTATCAGTTTTCAAGTACCCACTTGCCGTCGATCTTGTAAACGTTCATCCAAGTGTTGTCGGTATCGTCGTCGTCTTTGCCCTTTACGGTGATCTTCAACTTTACCTTGTAACCCTTAGAAACGTCAACGCTCTCGTCGTAGTAGTCTTCATATCTGTCTTCTACGTCCTTGAGGTCAGACTTCTTGAGTTCTTTCTTCTTGAGTACCTTTACCTTGTACTTTACGTTGTCGCCGTACTCGTCCTCAGCGTAATCCTTAATATCGTTGAGCTGCTCCTCATAATACTCCTCTATGGAATCATAATCATCGTCATCAGAAACATAATGCTCATCTACATAATCATTGTAAGCATCGGCGAAAGTCTTGGCGTACAGAGAGCCGTCGCACTTGTTCATAGCCTTGAATCTTCTGTCGATGGGCTTCTGCCAGCCGGGGGTGATAGCGCAGCAGAGAATGATTATTACGAGAACGATAGCTACCGCGATGGCCGCCAGACCGATGATGGTGTTCTTGTTCTTTGTCTTGCCAACGTTCTTGATGTCGTTGATAGACATAGCGCCCTTTACGGAATCAAAAGAGACTCCGTCGAAGGTCTGCTTTACGTTCTGACCAGCGGCTGCGCCGAGGCCCTTTGCAGCGTCTGCGAAGTTCTTGGCAGCGCCGTTTACCTGCTGAGCGCCGGGGTGCGGCTGACCGCCTATCTGCTGTGCGCCCTGTGGCTGAGCTGCACTCTGCTTTGCGCCGCAGGTAGTGCAGAAATCAGCGTTATCCGCAAGCTGTGCTCCGCATGATACACAAAATTTTGACATATTATATTCTCCTCCTAATGAGCGTCTGCAAAAAATCCGCAGACTTCTGTCCATAAATGGCATTCAGCCATTACTAATATCATATAACAAAACGAGTGTTTTGTCAAGCGTTTTACTGAAATTTTTTCAGTGCTGAAAGCCCTCAGAGCTTCATCTCACCGTGCTCGCCTATATGCGGCAAAAACTTGGCGTATATCTCGGGGTGCTTTTTCTTCATATTGATTATCCTGCCGTTTTCGAGGAAGCAATGGCGGCTCTGCGCCTCGCAGCATACCTCGCCCGTTTCGGCATTTCGCATGGTGTAGCTAACAAGCATTTTCACGCCGCCGAATTCCTCTAGGCAGGCGTCTATCTCGGCGGTGTCGCCGAAGCGCATCATGTTTTCGTAGCGGCAGTTCACCTCGGTAACGGGGCTGATTATCCCCATCTCCTCCAGCGAAACGAAGGAAGCGCCTATCTTCTCGAGAAATTCCACTCTCGCCTCCTCCATCCAGCGGATGTAGTTTGAGTGGTGCACCACCTGCATTTTATCCGTTTCGTAATACTGCACCTTATGCTTGTATATCATTCTTTATTCCTTTCAAAAGGGGTGAATTTTTACGCCTTAGCCGCAGCGATAAATCTCTTGAGGTCGTTTGCGTTCAGGCACTTTTCAAGCGCAACTTCCATAGTGATCCTTCTGTCGCGCACAAGCTTTGCAAGCTCCTGATCGAGGGTCTGCATTCCGTACTGCTTACCGGTCTGCATAGCCGAGCCGATGAGGTGTACCTTGTCGTCGCGGATCATAGCCTTTATAGAGTCGGTAGCGGCGAGTATCTCGCAGCAGGCTACACGGCTGGTGCCGTCCATAGTGCGGCAGAGGGTCTGGGTGCATATTCCTACCAGTACCGAAGCGAGCTGAGTTCTTATCTGATGCTGCTGGTGCGCAGGGAATACGTCGATGATACGGTCGATGGTAGAAGCCGCGTCGGTGGTATGAAGGGTACTCATAACAAGGTGGCCCGTTTCAGCGGCAGTTACGGCAGCTTCGATAGTTTCGAAGTCACGCATTTCTCCGACGAGTATGATGTCCGGGTCTTCACGAAGGGCAGCTCTCAGCGCCATAGAGAAGCTGGGAACGTCGGGGCCGATCTCACGCTGGTTTACCATACATCTCTTGTGCGCGTGCATATACTCGATAGGGTCTTCTACGGTGATTATGTGCGCCGACTTATGCAGATTTACATGGTCGATCATAGCGGCAAGGGTGGTAGATTTACCGGAACCGGTAGGGCCGGTAACAAGCACGAGTCCGCGGGGACGCATTGCAAATTCAGCAAGTACGGGCGGCAGATCGAGGTCGGTAAGGGTAGGTATATCGTTTCTCAGCAGACGGATAGCGATAGCCGTGTTTCCTCTCTGGCGATATACGTTTACACGGTGACGGAAGCCGCGGGTGGAAACGTATGTAAAGTCGGTGTCGATATGATCTTTTATCGACTGGCGCTGCTTTTCGTTACACATATTGTCGCAGATGCCGCGTATATCTATCTCGGTCATATCGGGGTAGGAAGAAAGCTTTCTGAGGTTGCCGCCCTGACGTACTATCGGGGGGATACCTACGGTAAAGTGCAAGTCAGAGCAGCCGAGGGCTCTGGATTCGTCAAGAATTTTGTTGATGTCAATAGCCATTTTTTAAATACCTCCACTATAATAGATCAAACCGCATAAGTTACGCGGATAAGCTCATCCATTGATGTTTTTCCCTGCTGTACCAGCAGCGATACGTTGTCGCGCAGCAGTTTGCAGCCCTGCTGGCTCGCCAGTTCCTGAATCTCGTCCGCCTTAGCGCCGCGGGTTATCAGCTGCGCCATCTCGGGGGTCGAGAGCAGTATTTCGTGTATAGCCGTTCTGCCGCGGTAGCCTGTGTTATTGCAGTGCGGGCAGCCCACCGGCTCGTAGACCTCTATCGGGCCATCAATGCCCATAAGTTCGTCCTCGTCGGGGCGGCTCATGCGCTTTTTCTTGCAGTCGGGGCAGAGCACCTTGGTAAGACGCTGGGCTACTATACCGATAAGCGAAGTAGCCACCATGTATGCCTGAACGCCCATATCTACCAGACGGGTAACGGTGGAAGCCGCGTCGTTGGTATGTATAGTCGAAAGCACAAGGTGTCCCGTGATAGCGGCTCTTATAGCTATCTCGGCAGTTTCAGCGTCACGCATTTCTCCGACCATTATAATGTCAGGGTCCTGACGGAGTATAGAACGGAGGGCAGCGTCGAAGGTCATGCCCGCCTTTTCGTTTATCTGGCACTGATTTATGCCCTCTACCTTCTTTTCGACAGGGTCTTCTACGGTGATAACGTTGAGATTAGGCTTAGCTATCTCGCCGAGCGCCGCGTAAAGGGTGGTAGATTTACCGGAACCGGTAGGGCCGGTAACCAGTACAACGCCCTGCGGTACTTTAAGGCAGGCAGCGAAACGCTCGTAATTGTACTCGGTCATACCGAGGTCGGTGATCTTTCTTACCGACATATCGCCGGTAGCAAGAATACGGATAACGACCTTTTCGCCGTATACCATCGGCAGGTTAGATACACGAAGGTCGAGGTTTGTGCCGTCTACCACCTGCGACATACGTCCGTCCTGCGGTATACGCTTTTCGGCGATGTTCATGCCCGAAAGTATCTTGAAACGTGTAACGAGGGCAACGTGGAGCGCCGACGAAAGGGTCATAAGCTCGATAAGGTCGCCGTTTACACGGATACGGATCTTGGTAAAATCTCTGAAAGGCTCTATATGTATATCCGTCGCTTCCTTACGGAAAGAGTCGGCGACTATGGTAGAAGCCAGCTTTACGATAGGCGCGTTATCTATACGGTCGTTTGAAGCTTCGTTCGCGAGGTCTTCAAGGCTCTTTTCTTCTTCCTTCTGCTTAGTAGCCTCTTCAACTATCGAGTCGGTCTGACCTGCGGAGTACATTTTACCTATCGCGCGGTTTACAGCACCCTTGGTAGCCATAGAGAAGTTTATAGAGCAGCCTGTAACTACGCGCAGATCCTCCATAGCGTAGAAGTTTGAAGGCTCGGAAGTAGCCACGGTAAGTCTTCTGCCGACCTTATTGAGCGCGATACAGTTATACTTTCTCGCAGTATCCTCAGGTATCCTCTTTACTACGTCGGGAATAAGGACAGCCTTATCGAGGTCTACAAAAGGGATATTGAGTCGCTCAGCGAGCACCTCAGAGAACTGGTTTTCGGTAACAAGCTTCATCTCGAGGATAACATCGCCGAACATCTTACCCTTGCTTTCTTTTTGCTTGGCAAGAACCTGCTGAAGCTGTTCCTCGGTGATAAGACCCTTTTCAATGAGGTGTTGTCCGATAGGAATGTTTTTCATAAATTCTTCTCCTTATCTTCGCGTCGGGATACGCTTTTCGGGCGGTACGCTGCTGCCCTTTTGCCCATCGGCATGACGCGAAAACGCCGTGAACAAAAAAATATATTTTGCTATTGAAATTGTCATAGTTTTGTGTTAAAATAGATTATGTTAAATTATTTTATTTTGGAGGTATAAAAATGACAGGCGATCTGCAATATGACATTTTCATAATCGTCATGTACATCTTCACGTTCCTTTTCGGCGCGGCGGTAGGCAGCTTTTTAAATGTATGTATCTACCGTTTGCCAAAGGAAGAGTCGCTGATAAAGCGAAATTCGCACTGCATGACCTGCGGCGCGTACATCAAGCACCGCGACCTGATACCGATAATAAGCTGGTGCCTGCTGAAAGGCAAGTGCCGCGCCTGCGGAGCGAAGATCTCGCCGCGCTACACGGTAGTAGAGTCGCTGAACGCAGTCGGCTGGCTGCTTATAAGCCTGCGCTTCGACATAGCGAACAACCCATTCTGGTGCATACTGAACTGTCTGCTTTTCTCGGCGCTCATCGTAATATTCTTTATGGACTGGGACACGCAGCTGATCTCGACAGGCGTGTGCATATTCATCGGCGTGCTTGCCGTACCTGAGTTCATATGGTTCAGAAATTTCACCAACATGGGCATCAAAGACCATCTGCTCGGCGCTCTGATAACCGCCCTGCCGCTGTTTCTGATCTGGCTGATCTCAAAAGGCAAGGCTATGGGCCTCGGCGACGTATATCTAATGCTGGCGGCGGGGCTTTACCTCGGCGTATCGCGCGGGGTAGCGGCGCTTGCCATCGGAATAATCATCGGTGCGATAGCGGGCAGCATACTGAAAAAGACAGGCGGCAGCTCGAAATTCGCGTTCGGCCCATGGCTCGCGATCGGCATACTTATCTCAGCGCTGTACGGCTGGGACATTGTAAATCTCTACATGAACGCTACGGGCTTAGGCGAGCTCATCTACGGCGAGGGCTACATCAGCAAACTGCCGTACAACGTATAAACCGCGCTTTTAAAAAGCCGAAGCGCATACAAAATTCAAATTTAAAATTCGCTCAAAAAATCCTCCGAACATCAAAACCGTTCGGGGGATTTTTTCAGCACCGAGCTGTTTAGGAAGCTCGGTGGAGAAAGGGTGTTTAATTATTACCACTTGGTCGCTGCGACGCTTACTAATGTAGGTGTTTGACCTTCAAGAGCAGGATTTTCCCAGCCCTTTACCTGTATTGAAATGGTAGCTATTCCGCCATTTCTTCCAACGGTAATGAGCGAACCATCTTTAGAAGTAAACTTTATTCTGTTGGAATTCTGAGAATCATACGTCTGAGTAACATTCCACGGCACATTATTTATAGGACAGTTGTCAGGGAGGTCAATAACTACTTCCCAGTTCTGACAATCTACCAAACCAGTATTCTTTATTGTAAATGAGAAATTGTTGTTTGAAATTGCAGTCACTTCTGTTACCTCAAGCTGAGGTGAGGGAGCAGGTGGAATGTCATCAACACTACCATAGATTGCTCCATTAGTGATCCATATTTCGTTTGAATCACCTAATGAGTTTGCCTCGTAAGAAGCAATATAGGTAACATTATTGCTTTCTGACAGCGTGTACAGATCTATCTTGGTATTTTCAAGAACATAATTTACAACAATATCCTTAGAACCATTGTTGTTGTAATAATCGTAGTTTTCCCAATCGTTGTTATAATGCCTGCCTTCGATAAGGATACCGTCTTTTATCACATCACTGTCTTTAATGCGGATACCGTTTGAGATCGAACTAATTCCAGCCACATAATGAATGGTAAGGGTCTTGTTTATAGCAGCGGGCGGAACGTATTCCGCGTTGTGCGACTCCCAGTCATATATCCAGAACTCCTGATCGGGGGTGTTCTTCGCAGAAGTGTAATCTACGCTGAGAACTTCTCTGTTCTGATTGTCTGCCTTGATCTTAAAGGTCGAGCCTTCTTCGAGGTATATGGTCTTGGTAAGTATGCCCGTGTTCGGTGCAGATACCTGACCATTAGTGTCAGCAGATCCATCATCGTTGAAAATGGTGATCTTAGAGCTGTCGCTCTTGTTGTACCAATAGAAATTCTTGTTGGTGTCGTTGCCGCTCATGAAATGAACGATTATAGAAGCGTTGTTGATCGAAAGATCAATATCCTTCTTGCCCATCTTATCGTAGGTAGCGTTTCCGATGCCTGCGCTTGCGGGGATACCGCCGTTTGAAGCGTTGCCCGTGAGCTTTGCTTCCTTAGGCTCTTCGTAGAATATCCAGATGTTCTTCTTGCTCGCGTCGTAGCCCGAGGTCGAAAGACCGCCTATAACGGTGGTGTTGAGCTGGTCGCGGTTCTGCATATTTACGAGCTGGAATGTTTCGGAATAATTGTAAGGCTTATCTTCGTTTATAACAAAGTTGCTGTAAGTAGCCTTCATCGGGTGTACCAGCGCGCCGAAAGTTATGCTCTCGGCCTTCGCTTCGGTGTTTACACCCTCTATCGAGAACTGATAGTCGTTCTCCGCCAGCAGCGAGCTGGATACGCAGTAGGTAGCGTTGCTGAGCGGATTTGCTGTAAGTCCGCTCTTGGCATATCCTCTTGCGCCCTTCTTGCTTACGGGTCTTGTGTCGTTTGAAAGAAGAATGAAATTCTTCATGTTGCCGTGCGATGGCATTACGCTTGCGTCATCGTTGCTTACTATCATAACGTCTGTCGCGTATCTCAGCTTGCCGTTTACATAGTCAAAAAGCGTGATGGCGTTGTTTTCTTCGTCCGCCTTGTTATCAATATCTACCGCAAGGTTGCTGGTAGGTCTGAGAATCATTACTATCGCTGTGGTGATTATTCCCATCAGCAGCAGTACGACCAGAAGTTCAATCAGCGTAAAACCTTTTTTCAATTTTTTTGACATCTGATTACCTCCTTGATCCATCATGTTGGCGAACCGTATGTTAAGTTGTAAGTGCCGGCTGCCGTACAGGTTATCGTGAGCTGACCATTTGTATTGAGAAAGCCGTTGTTAAGATCCTGCGTAAAGGTCGCGCCGTTTGCTTTCAGCGTTACCGAAAGCGCCGAGCTTGCTTCGCTGCCCAGTGTAGGATTGTAGTAGCCGATTATAAATCTGTCCGGCATCAATTCTTCAGTAGCGGGAGCGCCGAGAGCGTCGGCGTCCTTAGCTGCCAGGGTGCGGAAGTAGTGCGGCGACGAATGTCTGTAACCGTTGTCGAACGAGCCTTCAAATATCGTGCCGGAATTTATCGTTATATCAACGTCTACGGTGTTGCCCGTGTTGTTTATAACGTAGATCTTGAATTTGCCCTGAGTCTTGTCAGGAACCAGCTTCTGGCTGCCCAGAGGTGTGCTGGAGAATGACTTTATCTGGAAATTGAAATCATCGCCGTCGGTATTAGTCTTTATAGCCTTATACTCGGTAACGTTGTTTACGCTTGCAACTACATCGGTTGTTCCGGATCTTACATAGTTGATAGTCATAGCGTCGAGCGTAGCGCCGTCGTTGAGAACTACGCCTGCGGTGGACTTTTTCTCCATAGCGGTCTGCTGAACGTTCAGCTCGCCGTCACGGCGCATATTTCTTGCGCTGTATTTCAGAGCCGCCGAGAAAGCCATGCACACTGAAAGGGTGGTAACTGAGAAGTAAGCCATTGCGATGACTACCTCTACCAGCGTCATACCGGAGCGGTTTTTCTTAAATATCTTCATTTATTCCACCTCCGATTTAGTGCGAATAATCGTAGTACATGATCTCAATATCGGAAGAAGATCCGTGCTGCTTGTTGATCTCAGATACATAGTCGAGTATCGACTGCTTTGCTGCTGGGATGTTCTTTACAATGCCGACCTTATCATCGTTCGGGCACTTGTAAGTTCCGCATTTTACCTGTCCGTAGAATCTTGTATGCGAACCCTGGAAAGTTACCAGCGACTTGGTAGCGTACATGATGCCCTGCATCTCAAGGTTGTCACCGAAGGTAACGGATACGCTGCTGGGCACGAGATAGAATATACGGTTGGTGTAGCCTTCTACCGTGGTAGATCCATCACCGTTCACGCCGAGTTCGCAGACGTTTGCGGGAAGCTTCTGACCGAACAGATTGTAGTATTCGTCAAACTTTATTCTGTTGTCAGTACCGCCAGTGATAGCGCTCGTATCGGTTCTGGTCGAGGTGTAGGGGTAGTAGAGAGCCGAGTCAGAGCAGAAATCAATATCCTGACCGTTTGAGTTGTAAACGATGCTCTTGCCGTTTCTGTAAGAATCATCGGTCTTGTTGAAGATGACTTTCTGAGAAGTGAAACTCTTGGAGCTGTTATCGTAGATCGAAATGGCGTCTACCGTTACCTGAGCGGAAGTAGCCGTACCGTTGAAATACAGGCAGTTGAGAACGTTGTTGTCCTGATCCGCGTCGGAGAAGTCAGGAATCGTGTTCTCTTCGTAGTACATGAAGTATACGAACACGCCGTCAGCAGCTTCTGAGCTGTCTATTCTGAAGAAAGGCGTAATGTTGCCCTTATCTATAGGCAGCGCGATAACGATGTCCTCGGTAGTGAGTTTTACAGAATATTTTTTTCTCTCACTTTCAACGTTCATGTTGCCGAAATCGCTTCCTCTAAGGCGCAGGCTTCCGTTTATCTGAGTAATTCTCTTGCTGCCCGTCTGATATACATTTACGAGGTCAGCTACGGTAGCGCCGTCAGCGCGAACGAATTTCTTGGTATTTACGGTTCTTGTAAGAGCCTCTGCATACTTCTTAGCGATGTTCTTGGAAGCGTCTGCGAGGTCGGTATCGGTTCCGAAGTACGCGCCGAACATATCGTTTGCGCTTGCCATACCGTACATGCTTTTCAGATTAGATCTCTTGGTGTTGTCAACGCCGCTTGCGGGGTCGTAGCCGGCGTTAGGATAAGCGTTTCTGCCGGTCTTGTCGATGGTAACGTCCTTGCTGCCGCAGCTTATCTGTCTGCTTGCAAGGTTTTCGCCGTCGTAGCCGGGCTGATTGCTGATCGACTGGAATGCGCCGTTGTTGATACCTACGGTAGAAACAACATTGCCGCCGTCGTCGATGAAGAGGATGTTCTTGTTGCAGTGCAGAGTGCCGCTTACGTTGAGCTTGCTGCCGCCGTCAGAACCAACGCGGATGTAAAGGTTTCCCTCTACGAAAAGGTCGCCGTTTACGGTAAAGGGCTGAGCGCCGTTGCAGATCACCATATCGCCCGACTGGTAGGTGGCGTTGTTGCCGATGTAGCAGTAAACATTGCCGTTTACAGTGCCCGCGGCTGTCTGTCCGCCGACTGTGTTGTCGTAGCCGCCCATCATAGCGGAGTAGTCGGGGTTGGTAGAACCTGCAAGGTTCTGGGGAAGAGTTCCCACATACAGACCGTGGGTATACATATCTATCGGCTTGCTGCTGTCGCCTATGGTAAGGGCGTTCGGCATACCCAGCCAGATCTTCTTGTCAGCCTTGATGTAACCATCTCTGTTTGAAAGATTGGAAGCGTCGTAGCCTGCGTCGTCGCTGTTCTTGCCGTTCACGTCGGTCTTGCCGATAGCGGTGCTGATAGTAGTCTGGTTGTAGAAGAACATATAACCCTCAGTAGTGATGGTCATAGCCTGCTTAAAGAAGTTTCCTGCCTTAGCAGCGTTGCTCTTGTTAGGCTCATAGTTGAGCGAACCGGACTTGTTGATTACGTCAGAGAAGCTTGTGCCCGAATTGAAGTACAGATTGTACTCGGAGTAGATGTGGCTGGTGAAAGCCGCGTTGTTACAGCCGAGGGTGATGTAATTCATATCGGCGGCGCCTGTTTTTTTCTCGAGGCAGATGTCGCCGTCGATAGGCGAAGCCACGCCGTCTGAGAAGTTTGCGCCCTCAGAAGCCTCAAGCGCGTTAGAAGGGATATTCGGGGTCTCCTTTACGCTGTCGAATACGACAGATGCGCTCTGGGTCTGAGTTGAGAATGTGCACTCGGAAATTACCTTAAATCCGTTAGTACCGTTTTTCTTAACGTGCAGGGTAACTGTTCCGTAGGTGCTGTTGAAGTCTGTGTCTGCGGGCATTTTAACGTCGATGGCTGTGCCATCGCCGCTGGTCGCCAGTGCTTTAAGTGCGTCATAGTTGTTGTTGTAGCTTTGAATAAATTCCGTAAGCGCGGCCTCGGCAGTTATCTTGGCCTGCGTGCGCTGAACATTTCGGCTCGAAGCTTTGGTCGTCGCTTTTACAACGCCCAATGCAATGGTCGCAAGAGTGATGCAGATCATGGACATACATACTACTGCCAGAATGACCGAACCATCTTGATTTCTCTTGATCTTCTTTTCCATCTTCGATTCTTAACCACCTTTCCAAAGTATCAGTAAAATTTTTAATCAATATATAACACGTTATGGTAGGCAGGTACTTTCCGATCCCTTCCTACCATTTGTGTGTATATTTATCATTCAGCCGTAGCGTTCACCTGCTGAGTCTCGGTGTTGTTTATCTCATCGGGGCTGGGTATATCTCTTACCATCATGAAGGTAAGGGAAATGCTGCCTGTGAAGGTCGAGCCGTCCTGATTGTCGCCTACGTCTGCGATAGAGAGCTCATTGATAACAAGGCTCTTCTGCGAGTAGGTTTCCAGATTGTTGAGGAAGTTCATCAGGTTCGACTTGTTGCACTCGAAGTCAAAGCTCATGTTGTAGGAGTTTACGTCGATAGTGCTTTCAGCAGTGCCCGTAGTAGTGGTCTCGTCGCCGCTGTTGCCGTCTACGATAGCGTCGATGGTGGTAGACTGCGAATTGGGCGCGTAGGTGAATCTATCGAGCGAAGTAGTTCCCAGCTCGCTGATGCTGAGGTTCAGGTTCTTGATCTGGCTGTCAGATGACTTGTTCTCGCCGCCGTCGAGCATCTTCTGTACAGTCTGTGCCGCCTCGTACTGGGGCATTACATCATAGAAAACGTCTGCGGTGTTCTTAGCCTTATCGAAAGCGTCCTGAGTTTCCTGAGGAAGGTTCTCGTCTTCCTTTATCTGAGTCTGAAGCTGCGAAAGCTCCATTTCCTTGCTGTCAAGCTCCTGGCTCGCGCTTCTCGCGCTTTCAATAGCAGGTTTGATGAAGAGCATAATGCCTGCGATCCATACGAGTACTACAAATACGCCTATAAGGAGCATCTTATCTCTCTGATTAAGTTTCATTATTCTGCAACCTCCCCTGATACTGCCTGAGTGTCGTCTTCTACTTCAATAGGCTTGAGATACATGGTTACCGAGGAGATAACTACGGGGCTGCCCGCTTCTCCTGTACCGGTATAACCGCTGTATGTAACGTCTGCGAAGTAGTCGTCGTCCTTTATCGACTGGATAAAGTCGTTCGCTGTCTGCTGTTCCTTCAGCTCAACTTCCGTGATGGTAACTGTTCCGTCATTCTTGGAGTAGCTGAAGCCTGTGTAGGAATTAGCCTTAGCGCCCTCGGAATCGCCGGAACCGATGTGGTTCTCGATTTCCTTAAAGATTCCTTCCTTTACTACGGGTATCGAGTAAAGGTTGTTCTTAGCCACATTTACCTGAGTCTGATAATCATTTACTGTGACGAGATAATCATGCAGCTTTTGGTTTTCTGCGATAACGGCGTTGCACTTATCTATCTCGCCGTTTGTCTTTTCGATGTCATCTCTTACGCTTCCTTCATGCAGGCTGACTACCAGCGTAACTGCGCCAATGAGCGCTGCCGAGATAACGCCGGCTACCAGAGCCGTCACCAGCGTGCCGCTGCTGCTCGAGCCCGCCTTGCCGGTAGCGGTATCTACCTCGAGAAGGTTGATACGCTCGGTCTGCTTGTTTCTCTTGTAAAGAGCACCGATAGCGTTAGCGAAGATGGTGAACTCAAAGTTTTCATAACCTGTGATCTGCGAAGGAACGCCGAGCACGGAAGCCTTAACGTCGAGCGAGTCGAGAGCGTCAACGAGCTTGATGTAGTCGTCGATCTTGCCGTAGAGCACTACGTTGTCGAGTCCCGGGCCGCCTCTTGCCTTGTTGAACTGTTCCATACGGAAGATGTTCTCGCTGATAGCCTCGGTCAGGTACTCGTCTGTTTCGTAATCTTCTTCGGAAATAGGCTCGTATCTTGCGAAAGCCATCTGACCGTTCTCAAAGAGTATCAGTCCGAGGAAGTTATCGTCTATCTGGCAAACCAGCAGCGGCATTTTCTCGAGGTTCGACTTGTCAGCCAAAACTATTCTCGAAATGGAGTTACAGCTGATGTTTACCGAGCGCAGGCTTATCGACATGATGTTGAAGAGCTTGCGGAAGCCTTCTACTATCGAGGACGGGCAGGCGGTAGCCAGCACCTTTACCGAACCGGGGTTATCCTCGCCAGCTTCTCCTACAATAGTATATGAGATAGAGTACTCATCGGTAATACCCATTTCCTGCTGCATCTGGTTCTGTACCATGCTCAGGAATTCGTTACCCTTTGCCTTAGGAACTATAAGCTCCTTGAATACGATGTTGCTGGAAGAGAAAGTTACTACGGCTTCCTTATCCATCATTACCTCAGCCTTGAGGTTTGTGAGCAGCAGCTCGGAGAGTCCGGAAAGGTTTATTACCTCTCCGTTCATGATCATATCCTCCGGAACCGCAACGCTCAGTGATTTTTCGATTCTGATCTTGTTAGCGGAGTTATCGCCTTTTACGATGTTTATTTGTCTATCAGAAATATCAAAAGACAGCATTTATTCCTTCACCTCTTCTAAAGATTTTCTTTGTATTTGTAATAGCTGTGATTTTATCGACTTTATTACGAGTTCTCGAGTCCTCCGATACCACCATAGAGCAGCGGGAATATACCTGCGAGGCAAAGACCTATCGCAATACCCATGATGATTATCATGCACGGCTCGAGCAGTGCTACCAGACGCTTAACTGCTGCGTCGGATTCTTCTTCGTAGAAGTCTGCTGTTTTCTCAAGTATCTCATCGAGTGCGCCGGATTCTTCACCGACGTAGATCATCGAGCAGAACATTCCCTCAAAGATCTCGGTCTTTTGCAGCGATACAGATACGGGCGAGCCCTGTTTTACCTCGTCTATTACCTGTATGAACATCTTATCTACATAAGTGTTCTCCAGTACCGATGAAGCTCTTTCCAGGCACTCTACCATTGGGATACCGCTGGCGTAAAGAGATGAAAGAGTTCTCGAAAAACGACCTTCGTATATCTTGACCATAAGCGGACCGACAGCCGGCATCTTGAGCTTTATAAGGTCAAATTTCAGCTTTATGTCGGGCACCTTCAGTGCATATCTTATAGCGAGCACTATTATTACTATCGCGATTATAAGTATGTACCATTTGGTCTTTAAGAAGTCGCTGAATTTAAAGAGGGCACGCGAAAGCGCGGGCATTTCCTCTTCAGACATAAGACCTGCGAACGTAGGCATGATGAACGTAAACATACCTATTACCATTACTATGGTGAGCACGCCGAGTATGATAGGATACATCATAGCGCTCTTGATGATATTCTGGGTCTTGTTCTGATTTGCGTAGAAGTCGCTGAGGCGCTGTACTGTAATATCGAGGTTGCCGGCAGATTCGCCTGCGTCGATCATGCTTATCATGAAGTCCGGAAAGCTTCCGTTTCTTGCGATAAGCGCCTCGGTAAAGTTAGAGCCTTTATTAACGTCTTCATACAGTGCGAGCCACACGTTTTTAGCGCCTTTATTCTTTTCTTCCTTATACATTATATCGAGCGCTTTAACTATCGTAAGACCCGATGTAAGCATAGCGGCAAGCTGACGGCACGAAAACGCAAGATCTTTTGTTTTGAACTTGTATATGCTCGTTTTTGTTCCGCCGAGCGCTTCTGTGGTAGAAATCAGGAACAAGCCTTGTTCGTAGACTTTTTCCTGAACCTGCTGCTCGTCCTCGGCCTCCATAACGCCTTTCAGCGTTTTTCCGGTAGAGTCCTTCGCAACATAGCTGTAATTTTTCATATTAGTAGTTACACCTCCGCCTTTTAATACGGTGCGCATTTTCTGAAAATGACGAGCCTGCCTTAAAGATGTCCGCCATTTTCACGAAATGCACACGAAACGTATTTTATACTATTATATCATTTTTTTTAGATTTATTCAAGCACTATTAAAACTTTTTTCATTATCTTAATTAACAAAATCTGAACCGTTAATTTAGACATTTTGACCAAAACCCACAATTCTGCAAATATTGGTACAGATTTCCACCTGTCAGGACTCGCTCTCGCGCGGCAAAAAGCTCACGGGGTGCTTCTTTTTGTAGCGGGTGTACGAGAGCATATACAGCGCTAACTGCACGCCGAGTATCAGCAGTATGCCGAGCGCCGCGGCGGCTTTAAGATCCATGCCGAAAGCGAGCACCAGCCAGCGGCAGGGAAAGTAAAGGAGGTAATATGCGAACTCCACGCCGCGGGTAATATCGTTTGGGTTATAGAAAATAACGGGCACGAAGTAAACTATCAGCATAACGATATGGGTAATGCTGACGAGTATTGCGTCCCAGTTTTCATAAGCGGCGTGCTTTTTGCCGTCGTCGTAAAAAACTCTGCCGAGCATTGCCGCCATAACTATCGCCGCCGTCACCGAGCCTGCCTGATCGGTAACGAGAAATTCCTTTAGCGTGAGCCAAGAAGCCGGCATCACGGAAGCCGCCGCCCAAAGCAGCAGTTTGCCAGCCGCCACACCCACCGCGCCGCAGCCGATCATGAGCAAAAGTCTGAAAAGCGTATATTTTACGCCGTCTGAATAATCCATAGTTATCCTCCATTTTCCGCAGGCAGCGCTAAGCACCCGCCTGTACGTCGTCTTATATATAATAGTATATCACACGCAAGGAGAAAAAACAAGTATCGTGCGGCGGATATGAAAATTTTCACAATGGGGCGCAAACAAACTGCCGTCCCCACGCATCATTCGCGCCAAGGACGGCAGTTTGTTATTTATTGTCTATTATCGGGCAATTTATTCCCGCTTCCACATAAAGATGTTCACCGCTATCGGCATGATGTATACCGCAAGCAGTACTATGCAGGCAAGCGCCGCCGCTGCCGCCGCGCCTACCTTGTCAGCCGTGCGGACAAGCTTTTCTGAGGGGTGCAGCTTTTTGCGAAGCAGCAGGTACACCGCCGTCGCCGCCACGCCGCATATCGAAATCACCGCGCCCGCCGTGAAGCCCTGCGGCTTGAACGATATATCTACACTGCATTTGCCCGCGGGCAGGTCGAAAGCCATAAAGCCCGAAAGCGCCTTGCGGTACTCTACATTCTCGCCGTTGACCTTTACCGTGAAGCCCTCGTTGTAAGGTACTGAGAGGAACACTGTCTGCGCGCTCTCGAAATCCGACTCACCATAAAGACCGTTCTTCTTCTCCTGCAGTCCTATGCCCTGCGCCGTGCCGCAAGCTTCGTCCAGCTTGTCGAGGTCTACGCCAAAAACGCCTAGCGAAGCGCAGCTTACGTCTTTAAGGCATCTTATCTCGATGACCGCAGTTTCGTCCTCAAAAGTGCCGAGCTTCAGCACGCCGTTTTCTTTGGAATACGGGTAACTGCGGCAAACGTTCTGCCCGCCGACCTTTACCGAAAAGCTGTCGTATATCGGCTCGGAAAGGTCGTTCGAGAGCTTGTCGAAGCAGTCGAAGTAGAGCGTTTGTCTGCCCTCGACCTTTACGCGGTAGATGAGCGCTGCAGATTCCGAGCAGTGGTAATCGCCGTCTTTGACCTGCATGATGTCGCCCTCGTCGGGCTTATATTCGGTAACAGCGCCCTCGCTGCCGAATATTTGGCGGTAGATGTATTCCTGCGTCTGCGCGCGGGTAAGCCCTGCGGGTATCTCAGCCGATAGGTCGCCCGCGGCGGCAATGCCCAGCGGCAGGCGGTCGTTCAGCGGGTTGATATGGTAGCCGTTGAACGAATAAACCGTGTTGTCCTGCTTGTTATGGCTTATCTCATACCCTGCGCAAAGCAGAGCGTCGGTCATCTCAGTGCCGCCGCATGTGCCTACCTCCATCCATACCGAAGTGTAGCCCATGCGCTTCATGGTGAACATATAGTCCTCTTCGGTGAGCGAGGTGTAGTGGCCTATCGAGTTGTAGCCCATAGCGCCTATCATGTTGTAATCAAAAAGCTTTCCGCTCGTTTTCATGCGGTAAAAATCGTCGTCTTCAACGCGGTCGGCTAAGGCGAACACCTGCCGCTGAATGTCGTTGGTCGACTCATTGCGCTCTGCGGTGGTAGTCATGTAAACGCGTATATAGCCCATCGACTCTATCGTGACCGCCGCGCAGGTGAAAACTATGAATATCCCGCGGAATATCCAGCCGTGGCGGTAGAGGGCGTATATCAGCGCAAAGCACGCCGCGCCGACTATGAAAAGTTTGCACATACTCTTGAATGAAGCATCGCTGCCGCCGAGCGAGCCGGTGTATGTCGAGAGAATATCGAGGTCGGCACTGATAAATCCAGAAGAAAAGTACTCGAAAGCTACCACCGCCGCCGCGCAGAGCAGTCCGCCTATCGCGTATAGCTTCATGCTTCCGCGGTATTTGTGCTCCCTGCCAAGCATATCTGCCGCCACTATCATCGCCGCAAATATCGTCATAAAAGCGTAGCGCGCGGGGAACGACATATAGCTGCCCGTATGCCACATCTTGTTTACAGGCTCGATAACTATCGGCGCAGCGAGAAGCACGAGCATTATCCGCCAAAGCCTGCCGTACATATCGGCGCGGCGGTTTGCGGCAAATCCGCCGAGAGCCATCAGCACAAGCAGCGAGCTGCACATAGCGACAGGGAACACGGTATCGTAATCGGTAACAAGGTCGCCGACGCGCAGATTTTCAATAAGCGAAGTGCGCCTGCCCGATGTTAGGTACTGCATGAAGCTGGGCAGCCAGACCACTGCCGAAAACATCGCCGCGCAGCCCGACGAAAGCAAAAATCTGCGGCACACTGCGCCGCCGTTCTCATTTTCAGCCCTCGCCGCGAGCAGAAGGTAAACGCCCGCCAGCAGCAGCAGGAAAACCACCACCATATAGCCGATGTAGTAGTTTACAGCCATCATCAGCGCCATCACGAGTATATACCATACCGGTGAGCCGCCTCGAAGCTTTTCCAGCGAGAGCAGCAGCAGCGGAAAAAGGTACATCATATCCAGCCAAATAACGTTTTGGTAGAAAAGCATGACGTAGCCGCTGGTAGCGTAGAGAAAGCTGAGTATCACGATAGCGGGAGTATCGAGCTTTTTCATGAAGCTGCTGCGCACGAAGTAGAGCGAGGAGGTAAAAGCGCTCGCCGCCATTTTCAGCACTATCAGTATATTCATGAAAACGAGCATATCGCTTTTCTGCACGAATTTTACGAGCAGGCTGAAAGGGCTTGCGAGGAAGAAAAAGAACACGCCCCAAAAATTCATGCCCGACGCGTTTTTAAAGCTTAAGAACATTCCCGATCTGCCGTCGAGAATATCCTTGAACTGGCAGAGGAGCGGTACTACCTGCTGGTTCATATCGCACCAAGCGGCGGTACGGCTGCCAAAGGGGTAGAGCGAGAATTTTTTGAAGATTGCGAACACCGCGAGCGCAACGGCAAGCGGCGAGAGCAGCATAGCAAGCCGGCGCTGCTTCCATATCGGCTTTTTCTCCGCCGAAGCGGTAATATCAGTTTTGTTTTTTCCCATTTTTCTTTTCACGATCCTTAATATGATTATCTCTTTTTATACATTTATAATAGTATGTATATTATATCACAGCGGCGGCTAAAAATCAATACTTTCACGAATTTATTCACTTTAAGAACTTACGAAAACCGCTTAGCCCGCGAAAAAAATTTTCGGCAGTTTCGCAGCCTGCCAAGATAGGCTTATGTGCCAATGTATACACGTCTTTCAGTCCAATGTGAAAAAATTTCATATGTTTGTACCAGTTTGGCAAAAAGCTCTTGACAACGGTGGGGGCTTGTGGTATAATATAGACAATACCGCTGGAATGTTATCCCTAGTCGGTATATCCACACAAATCTAATTTATGTAAAGGAAAGTGTATTATGACAGAGCTTGAACGCGTAGATCAGGCGGTCGAGTACTTCCGCCGCTACGATCAAAAAAAATCTGCTATAAAGCAGAACCGCGAAAATCAGGAATATCTCAAAACTTATATACACGACGAAGACTACGTTGTAAAAAACTTTAACCTTAAAAGCAAGATCGCGAAAAACCTCGGCGTTACCATCGGCGCAGCGCTGATAGTGTTTTTACTGCTTTACTTCACCACGAAGATAATGCTGGTCGCTATAATAATCAGTGCGTTTATCCTCGTCGGCGGCGCGGCTTTCTTCATCTCACTCCAGCACTACCGCTTCACCGCGGCTAAGCAAAAGCAGGTAGAGATAAACGAAGGCATCACCGAGCAGATAGAGATACTCAAAGCCCGTGAGCCGCAGCTTATACAGGATAAAGAAAACTTCCACGCAGGTATAGAAAAACGCGTGCCCTTCATTTCGGTAGATGACAGAAAATACATCGGCGAGATACGCAAAATGATAGAGTCGGGCGACGCCGCCACTGCTGAGGACGCTGCCGCGATGCTGGAGCAGAAGCTGCTGATGGACCAGTTTACCAACATCATGGAGCAGAGCGAGGAAAAGGTATACACCGCAGAGGAAAATAAAGAGCGCTTCGGCGACCCCCTAGAGCTTATCAAGAAAAAGCGCAAGCCGCTTTTCCGCAGAAAGCCGAAAGTTCAGAACGCTTAAAGCGACACATCACAAAAAAATCAAGGCGACCGCTTGTCACGGCCGCCTTTTTTATATGCAGAAATTTCACGCTATTTTTTGTGCAATTTTAACAATGTTCAAATATTTAAACTCGTTTTCTGAAAGCCGAACCTATCGCCGAAAAAACAGCCGCAGCGGCAGCGAAACTCAGCGATATTGCGAGCTGTTTCGCTGACATTTTCGTAAGCGAGAACACCGCCGCAAGCTGCGGCACGGCCATGCAGAGCACCACGCACGCCGCCGATGAGAGGGCCGCCAGCACTACGAATTTTCCGCCGCGCAGACCCATCTGTAAAAGCGTTTTGTCCTCGCTGCGGCACTCGAAAACGTGTATAAGCTGCGAAAATACCAGTGTGAGCATCGCGCCCGTGCGCGCCGCCGCCAGACCGCTCGGCAGCAGCAGTGTGAAGCAGGCAAGGGTGCAAAGGGCTATCGCCACGCCGCGCGCGACTATCTTCGTCATCAAGCCGCCGCTGAAAAAGCTGTCCTCCTCGCGGCGGGGCGGCTTGCCCATAACGCCCTTTTCCGCAGGCTCTACCGAAAGCGCGGCGGCTGGCAGACCGTCTGTAACCAGATTTACCAGCAAAAGCTGCGCAGGCACTAGCGCCATCGGCAGACCCATAAGTATCGCGCCCAGCATGGTAAGCACCTCGCCGATGTTGCAGGCTATCAGATAGCGGACGAATTTACGGATATTGGCGTATATCGTGCGTCCCTCGCGTACAGCGCTGACGAGCGTAGCGAAATTATCGTCCAGCAGTATCATATCTGCCGCCTGCTTTGTTACATCTGTACCGCTTATCCCCATCGAAACGCCGATCGAGGCTTCCTTTACGGCGGGCGCGTCGTTCACACCATCGCCCGTCATAGCGCAGACCATGCCTTTTTGCTTGCAGGCGCGCACTATCCTAAGCTTGTGGGCGGGGGTGACGCGCGCGTAAACGGCTATCTCGCCTATCTGCTCGGCAAGCTCAGCATCGGTCATTTCATCAAGCTCGCTGCCGGTGACTACGCGCTTTCTGCCCGTGAGAATGCCAGCCTCTTTCGCGATGGCGCAGGCGGTGAGCTTGTGGTCGCCAGTAATCATCACGGTGGATATTCCCGCGCGGCGACATTCGCGAACGGCTTCGGCAGCCTGCGGACGCAGCGGGTCAGACATCGCCGCCAGCCCCAAGAACACCGACGTATCCCCCGCCGAGCCGCAGAACGCTATCACTCGAAGCCCCTGCGCGGCGTACTCCTCGTTTTTTCGCAGCAGCGCCGCCCGCGCGCTTTCCTCCAGCGGTACAGCGCCGCCGTCCTCGAAGCGGTGAGTACACATCGCGATCATCTTTTCGGGCGCGCCCTTTGCGAACACCGCCTGCCTGCCCTCGCCGTCGCGGCAGGTCACGGACATATACTTGCTCTCGCTGTCGAAAGGCTTTTCGCCGATACGCTCCATCGGCAGCTTTTCGAGGTCGATACCCATATCTGTACAGAGCCGCAGCAACGCGACCTCGGTCGGGTCGCCCTCGAAGCCCGGCTTTTTGCGGCGTGCACGGCGGTTTCGGCGGCAGGCGGGCGAATTATCAGTACACCTGCGGGCGTTGTTGCAAAGTGCGGCGCATATCAGCAGTTCGCGAAGAGTGCCGCCCATATTGGCGTTTTCAGCATTTTCACCGTTTTCGGGAACACCCTCGCTGTCGAATGTCAGCTCGCGGGCGCGCTCGTCAAGCGTGTAAACACGGCGCACAGCCATTTGATTTTGCGTGAGCGTGCCGGTCTTATCTGTGCAGATGACATTCGCACAGCCGAGCGTTTCGACCGAGTGAAGCTTGTGCACGAGCGCGTTTTGCTTCAGCATACGCCGCACCGCGAGCGCAAGAGCGATGGTCACGGCTGCGGGCAGCCCCTCAGGGATAGCGGCAATCGCGATGGTGACGGCGGTGAAGAACATATTCAGCACGTCCTCGCCGCGGATAACGCCCGCTATGAAAACCAGCACGCAAACGCCAACGCATATCGCGGCAAGCGCCCTGCCAAGCTCGCCCAATTTCTTTTGCAGAGGGGTCTGCTCCTCGGCGATCTCGGTCATCATCTGCGAGATCCTGCCCATCTGCGCCTTGCTGCCCAGCGCGACCGCCTCGCAGCGCGCCTTTCCCTTTAGCACCACTGTACCCATGTAGCCCATGTACGGCAGATTCAGCTCGCTTATCTGCTTTTCGCCGCGGTAAGCGCATTTTTCTATCGGCAGATTTTCGCCCGTAAGCGCCGATTCATCGCAGCAAAGCCCCGTCTGCGAAAGTATAACACAGTCGCAGGGAAAACGCTCGCCCGCCTCGACCTCAAAAACATCGCCGCGCACCATATATGCCGCGGGCAGGGTGGTAAGCTCGCCCTCGCGGTAAACGCGCGCCGTGGGTGCGGTAAGCTGCTCCATCTGCTCGAGCGTTTTTTCGCAGCGGTACTCTTGTATAAAGCCGAGCGCCGCGTTCATAACAACTATCACCATTATCGGCACAGCGTCGCGCCAGCCGCCGATCAGCACCGAGATGACCGCCGCTATCAGCAGTATCAGCACCATAACGTCGTGAAACTGACCCGCAAAAATGCGCACGGGGCTTATTTTTTTCTTTGCAGCAAAGCGGTTCTCGCCCTCAGCCTCCAGCAGGCGCGCCGCTTCCTCGTGGGTCAGCCCGATATTTTGCCGCTCAGAGCGCTGCCGCTGAGCAATAACATTCGCCATTTTATCACACTCCATTTTCCTCTTGAACTGTTTGTCCCATACCTAACTATATGGGCGGCGCGGGGAAAATATGTGCAAAAAAAGTCCCCCCTGCGCATTGTCCGCGCAGAGGGGATCACAGGGAGGAGATCATTATCAAAAAGTCATTTGATCTCTCTGGAAAGCTTTATTTATAAGTTCCGCAGTCTTTGCAGACGGTGGCAGAATTCGGGTTGGATTTGCCGCATTTTTTGCATATCCATACTTTGTCCAGCGTTTTCTTAGCGCCGCATCTCTTGCAGAAATTGCTCTTGAAGAGATTTTCTTCGCCGCATTCGCACACCCAAGTGTCGTTTTCGTCAGGCTCGGGCATAGGCGCGGAAGCAGGCTCGAAAGGCATCGGCGCAGGCTGAGGGTTCTGAAAAGGCTGCATATTCGGCATATTCGGATAATATCCGCCGTTAGGAACGTTGCCGAAATTTTTCGGAACGCCCATCTGCGCTTCCATCATCTTTCTTATAGCGCCGATATTGATCGACACTTCGCATACCATCATTATCGCGGCGACCGAGATAACCGAACCTATAACGCCGCCTACGATCACAGCAAGACCCAATCCATCGTCGGCAGTGTCTATAATAAACAAGCCTACGATCACCGAGCCGATTATCATGATTATCATAAAGATCGTTGCCAGACCTTTTATGAGTTTAGTCCAAAACATTTATCAAGACCCCCGAAAATTACTTCTTGGTCTTTTTGGTGACCATGATTATTCCGCCCGCGAGAACTGCCGCGATGGAAACGCCTGCCGCAACGCCCGTAGCGGGGTTAGAGGTCTTATCGCCCGAAGAGGAAGCCGCCGCGGAGGAGGTGGAAGTAGAGGTCGAGCCGCTTGAAGAATCGCTCTCGGTAGAAGAGGGGTCGGCGCTTACCGTGCTGTCGGAAGAGGGGTCGGGGTTGGAAACTTCGTCTAGGAGGACGTAGGCAAAAACATGGTTAAAGGAGTTTTCTCCGATAGCGTGCTTATATGCCGTGCTATCTTTGTAGCAGTAAATGGTTACAGGAGTTATAGCGCTGGAATCAGTAGCGTATGAAGCACCAAATACAGAACCACCCATCTTGGTAACACTCTTAGGGATAGTTATCTTTTTAAGCTTTTGGCAGCCTGCAAAGGCATTTTCTCCAATGTCTTCCACGCCGTCTTCTATGTAAACTTCCTCAAGGCTTTCAGCCCAAACAAACGCGCCCTCGTCTATTTTCTTTACACTGGAGGGAATAGTTATCTTCTTTATGGTCTTATTTCCGCCGTTTACGAAATCAAAAAGATCGTGTCCTATCTCGGCAACTGCTTTTCCGTCTATCTCACTAGGTATTATGAGTTCCTCCGCGCTGCCTGTGTAAGCGGTTATAGTGATTGTACCGTCTTCATTCTCTTCATAGGTATAATCTTCCGCGGGGTCGGGTATGGAATCATCGACTACAATAAATGCAGAGAAATTATAATCGTAAGCTACCTCATAATCTTCGTAAGTTCCGTCAGCATTGTTGCCAGAGATATTCGCTACGCGGAAATAGTACTTATCTCCCTCTTTCAGCAGTTCGCCGTTTGAGGTGTCAAACTCTACGAACTCACCGTCTTTGTATTGCAGTATCTTGGTCTGAACCGCTCTTCCATCGCTCCATACATTGAAGAGAACAGTGCTTCTAAATCCCCAATGTTTGCCGCCAAATGAGAGTATGGTCTGCATTTCGTCGCTGCCGTCGCCCTCTATCGCAACTACTTCGCTCATCATGCCCAAAGTCTGCTCGATAAGCAGTTCAATAGAGCCGTCGGAGATATAATATGCGCGAGTGATAGCTTCGTTCGACTTAACTACCGCAACAGCTTCTTCTTTGCCGTCGCCGTCAAGATCGTCATATATCCAGTCATTTATCTCCCATGTGCTGTCAGAGTCTTCGTTGACATACATTAAGAGATATTCCTTTATATCGTCTTCGGTAGTAGTGATAGGCTCATCGTCATCTTCTACAAAATCTCCGCTGGCTTCATCATACCTTATTTTGTAGTTTTCAATCTCGTTTCCGCGCTCATCATAGCTGATGTAGCGGAAGCCTTCGCTATCTTGTTCTATTCTGCCATTATTATTTTTGTCGGTAGAGAAAGGAAGCTCATACTCCTCGCCGTTTTCTACGCCGTAAACTGCAAAACGGAATATGCCCTGATTCATACCGGTAACATAGACTACCTTTTTGTTGCTTCCAACATCGAGCACTGACATTTGCGAAACACCCAATCTCATAACAGAAACATTTCCGTCACTGCTGATATAGCGAGTTTCACGCAAAGCTTCTGCACCGCCAAAGAATAAGCCGAAACCCTCTTTTTTGCCGTCGCCGTCGAAATCATCGTATGCCCAGTCGATCATGTCGTAATCAGAACTATCAGCTACCTTCGCCTTAAGCTCCTCCTCAGTATAAGCCGCCGCGCTTGCTGCTATCGCGCTGCTGTCTAAAAATGCACCGTCTGCCGCTGCGCCGAATACTATCGCCAGCGCCAGCAGGCCTGCTGCTATCTTTTTCATATCGTTTACCTCCATGATGTTTTTTTGAGCTGCGCCAAAACGCATTTCCCCATAATTTATTCTATCATAATTCGCGGCGGCGCTCAATCGGTTTGCGGCGTTTTTCATTACACTTTGCGGCTTTTCGTTACATTAAAGCAAAAAGCGCCCGCCTTTTTACGGCGAACGCTTTGTGATATTTGTTATATTCGATCAAAGCTTTGCGAGCTTCGCGCACTGCGCCTTTACGGCAGGGTAGATCTCGTGGTAAAGCTGATAGTAGCTTTCGTAAACGGGTACGTTTTCCTCGTTCGGCTGCTGTACCTTGTCGGTCGTGACTACTGCCTTGCAGGCTTCGGGTACTGAGGAGTACACGCCCGCGCCTGTCAGTGCAAGCAGCGCAACGCCCAGCGCAGGGCCTTCCTTAGATGCGACCGTCTTTACAGGGCAGTTGTACAGATCGGCGAGCATCGAGCGCCAAAGCGGCGATGTTCCGCCGCCGCCGCAGGCCATCATGTCAGAAACGTTTATATCCATCTCGCGGAACACCTCTACGCAGTCGCGCAGCGAGTAGGATACGCCCTCGAGTACGGCGCGCAGCATATGCTTTTTGGTGTGCATCGCCGAAAGTCCGAAGAACATTCCGCGTGCGTTGGGGTCGAGGTGCGGCGTTCTTTCGCCCATCAGATACGGCAGGTAGAGCAGTCTTTCCGCGCCTACTGGCACAGTAGCCGCTTCCTTATCCATGAGGTAATATTCGTCAACGCCCATGTACTTCGCAGTTTCTTTCTCAGCCGCGCAGAAGTTATCTCTGAACCATTTCAGCGAAAGTCCCGCGCCCTGCGTTACGCCCATAACGTGCCATGCGTTCGGTACAGCCGCGCAGCAGGTGTGAACTCTGCCCTTCGGGTCGATGGCGATGTCGGAGGTGTGCGCAAATACTACGCCCGATGTGCCTATGGTGGTGAAAGCCTTGCCGTCCTCAGCTACGCCGGTACCGATAGCCGCCGCCGCGTTATCGCCCGCGCCGCCTACTACGATAGTGCCCGCGTTCAGCCCCGTTAGCTCGGCAGCCTTTGCGGTCAGTTTGCCCGTTACCTCGCAGGATTCGTAGACCTTAGCCAGCATATCCATGTCTATGCCCAGCGCCGAGCATACCTCGCTGCTCCAGCAGCGGTGCGGCACATCGAGAAGCTGCATACCCGAAGCGTCGGATACTTCGGTAGCAAATTCGCCCGTCAGCACATATCTGAGGTAGTCCTTAGGCAGCAGTATATGGCGGCATTTCTCATATATATCAGGCTCGTTGTTCTTTACCCAAAGTATCTTTGCGGCAGTCCAGCCGGTGAGCGCGGGGTTCGCGGTGATCTCTATCAGCTTTTCTCTGCCGAGCAGCTTGTTCATCTGCTCTACTTCCGCCTCGGTACGCTGGTCGCACCAGATTATCGACTTGCGCAGCACCTTGCCCTCGCCGTCGAGCATTACAAGTCCGTGCATCTGACCCGATATGCCTATGCCGATAACGTCGTTTTTGCTGACGCCGCTCTTGCCCATTACTGCCTGAATGGTGGTGAGCATCGCGTTCGCCCAGTCGGCGGGGTCTTGCTCAGCGTAGCCGTTTTTCGGCTGATACATGGGGTACTCTACGGTGTGCGAAGCTATAACGCTGCCCTTTTCGTCAAAGAGCACGGTCTTGGTACCGCTGGTACCGCAGTCTACGCCTATTACATATGCCATTTTTACATTCTCCTTTATTTTACAGAATTAAATACTGTATTCGTTTTCATGAATATTATAACATACGTTCGCGAAAAAATCAAGAGAAAAAATAAAAAAGGGAAACGCCATATAAAAGCGCTTCCCTTTCAAATTTATTCAGAAGTCAAAAGCTTCGGTGAAAATCCCCGTGCAAATTATTTGCCGAGTCTTTCCTCCAGCTTGTCGAGTTCCTTAACGAGAGCCTCAGGCACTCTTCCGCCCTTAGCAGCAATATCATCGTTGTAATATCTTCTCATCTCAGCGATCTCGTCCTTCCAGAGATCCTTATCAACTGCAAGCAGCTCTTCAAGAGTCTTGTCGTCGATGTCCAGACCCTCGAGGTTGAGGTCTTCGGGCTTAGGCAGGTAGCCGATAGCAGTTTCCTGAGCGCCTACGGTGCCTTCGCATCTCTTGATGATCCAGTCGAGAACTCTCATGTTGTCGCCGAAACCGGGCCAGATGAATTCGCCTTCGTCGTTCTTCTTGAACCAGTTTACGTTGAAGATCTTAGGAGCCTTGTCGCCAAGCTTTTCGCCCATCTCGAGCCAGTGAGCCCAGTAGTCGCCTACATTGTAGCCGATGAAAGGCTTCATAGCCATAGGATCGTGACGGAGAACGCCTACTGCACCGGTAGCAGCCGCGGTAGTTTCAGAAGAAACAGCCGAGCCCATGTAGGTACCGTGAGTCCAGTCGAAGGACTGATATACCAGCGGAGTGGTCTTAGCACGTCTGCCGCCGAAGATTATAGCGGAGATCGGCACGCCCTGAGGATTGTTGAACTCAGAAGAGATGCAGGGGCAGTTTTCAGCAGGAGCGGTGAAACGGCTGTTGGGATGAGCAAGCTTGTTGCCGGCAGCGGTGTACTCTACGCCGTTTACCTTTTCGCCCTTCCACTCAGTAGCGTTTACAGGAGGATTCTTATCCAGACCTTCCCACCAAGGAGTCATGGTGTCGTTGTTGATAGCAACGTTGGTGAATATAGCGTTCTTCTTAGTAGAAGCAAGCGCGTTGAAGTTAGACTTAGCGTTGGTTCCGGGAGCTACGCCGAAGAATCCGTTTTCGGGGTTGATAGCGTAAAGTCTTCCGTCCTCACCCTGCTTCATCCAAGCGATGTCGTCGCCGACAGTCCAAACCTTGTAACCCTTTTCGGTGTAGCAAGCGGGAGGAATGAGCATTGCGAGGTTGGTCTTGCCGCAAGCGGAGGGGAATGCAGCGGTGATGTACTTAACTTCACCGTCGGGCTTCTCTACGCCGAGGATAAGCATATGCTCAGCCATCCAGCCCTCGTTCTTGCCCTGGAAGGAAGCGATTCTCAGTGCGAAGCACTTCTTGCCGAGCAGTACGTTTCCGCCGTAAGCAGAGTTGATAGACCAAATAGTGTTCTCTTCGGGGAAGTGAACGATGTATCTCTTTTCAGGGTCAACGTCAGCCTTAGAGTGCAGACCGCGAACGAAGTCGTTAGAAGTATCGCCGAGGTTCTCGAAAGCCTTTTCGCCCATTCTGGTCATGATGTCCATATTGAGTACAACATAGATAGAGTCGGTCAGCTCTACGCCTACCTTAGCGAGAGGAGAACCGATGGGGCCCATGGAATAAGGGATAACGTACATGGTTCTGCCCTTCATAACGCCGTCATACATGGGGGTCAGCATTGCCTTCATGTCAGCGGGAGCCATCCAGTTGTTAGTAGGGCCTGCGTCCTCTTTCTTTTCGGAGCAGATGAAAGTTCTGTCCTCTACGCGGGCTACGTCGTTCGGCAGAGTTCTGTGATACAGACAGCCGGGGTTCTCTTCCTGATTGAGCTTTATCATCTCGCCCGAAGCGATAGCCTCTTCTCTGAGAGCGTTGAGCTGCTCATCGCTGCCATCGATCCAAACTACCTTGTCAGGCTTGGTGAGAGCGATCATTTCGTCTACCCATGCGTTTACGTTAGGGTTCTTTGTAAGACTTGCCATAATTTTAAAAACTCCTCTCAAAAACAATAATAAAATTATTTCCAAAAATTCGAGAAGTATTCCCGCCAAAATATCCGCGGGCTGTGCGCCATAACTAACTGCATAACAGCGCGACCCCTCAAATTTCCTATACAATTTATTATACCTTACTTTCGACGTTTTGTCAACACCCAAATACTTTAACATACAATGAACAAATGCAGGATTACGGCGGCGATTATTCATGCTCGCCGCCAAATGCGCAGTTCTCAGCAGATATAAGGCGGCAGGCATGAATAAAAAGTATAGATGTCATTCAAAAAGTGTATCAATATAGGACAAAATAAAAATCGTGTGAAAATCGTATAAAGCGAATATCGGCGCTTGCTTTCGGTCATTTTAAATTTATATGGTGAAAAATTGCAGCAAAATGTAAGAAACAAGCATTGCAAATTTGTGCAGGTCTACAAACTTGTAAGCATAGTTATATAAACCTATTGACAAATTATTTAAACGTGATATAATATTATATAAAGAAAGAGATAAAAACGGACGATAAAGATACACAGTATACATTATTAAAAGGCGGTGAGAAAAATGGGAAAAAGCGTATACAGCATAGTGCTTTCCGACGAGGTGGTGCAGGCGGTCGACGAAATGGCTTACCGCATGAACACAAGCCGCTCAAATCTGATAAACCAGCTTTTGGCTGAAAGAGTCAGCCTCACCACGCCCGAAATGCGTATGCGGGAGATATTCTCACTGGTAGGGCAGGCGCTGGACAGCCGCTTTTTGCCCGCCCCGCAGGCTTCCGACTCGGTAATGGCGGTGAAAACTCCGCTGAAATTCAAGTACAAGCCTACGCTGAAATATTCGGTAGAGCTTTACCGCAGCTTTTCGGGCAAGGCTGGCAGGCTGAAAGTCACCCTGCGCACGCAGAGCGAAGAGCTGATAAAGCTGACGGACAGATTTTTCAGAGATTGGAGCGCGGCGGAGCAGAAATACCTCGGCAAATTTTTCAGCGGCGGCTTTCCCTGCGAGATAGCGCCGAAGAGCTACACGCGCGATTTTTACGAGATAGCGGGCAACGGTCTTGCCGACCGCGAGATAGCCGAGGCGATAAGCGAATACATACGCACCTTTGATAAGGCGATAACGGTGTATTTTGAAAACGCCGCCGACCCCGCACACGCAAAAGCCCTCTGCGAGGAAACTTACAAAGGCTATCTGCGCAAGGGCGTCAGCATAGTTTAGAGAAGCTTTAAGAACATTAAGAACATAAGAAAAACAACAGCGAAATGAATGTGAAAGGATAGTGAGCTTTATGAACATAAATAAATTTACTACCAAATCGGCAGAGGCTCTCAATACCGCGCAGAACCTTGCCGCACAGTATTCAAATCAGGCGGTAGACCAGCAGCACCTTCTCGCGGCGCTCGCCACGCAGGAGGACGGGCTCATCCCCGAAATGCTGCGCTCTATGGGCGCTGACCCGAAAAGCGTAGCCGCCACAGCCGAAGCGGAGGTCGCAAAACTGCCGAAGGTTACCGGTTCGGCGGCAAACGACGGAATGTACATCTCGCAAGAGCTGAACACCGCCCTCGCGCTCGCGGAAAAGACTGCGGACAAAATGCAGGACAGCTACATCTCGGTAGAGCACATACTGCTCGCCCTTACCGACTCGCCTAACGACGCGCTGAAGCGGATATTCAAGCAGTTCGGCATCGAGAAAGAAAAGGTGCTCAAGTCGATGCAGCAGCTTCGCGGCAACCAGCAGGTCACGTCGCAAGACCCCGAGGGCACTTACAACGTGCTTAAAAAGTACGGTCAAGACCTCGTGGCGCTGGCGAAAAACAACAAGCTCGACCCCGTTATCGGCAGAGATAACGAGATAAGAAACGTTATACGCATACTCTCGCGCAAGACCAAGAACAACCCTGTTCTGATAGGCGAGCCGGGCGTCGGCAAGACCGCCGTAGTAGAGGGTCTGGCACAGCGTATAGTAAAGGGCGATGTGCCCGAAAATCTGAAAGACCGCCAGGTATTTTCGCTTGATATGGGCGCGCTGATAGCGGGCGCGAAGTACCGCGGCGAGTTTGAAGAGCGGCTGAAAGCGGTATTGCAGGAGGTAAAAAAGAGCGAGGGCAGGATAATCCTCTTCATCGACGAGCTGCACACCATAGTCGGAGCGGGCAAGACCGACGGCGCTATGGACGCGGGCAACCTGCTGAAACCGATGCTCGCAAGGGGCGAGCTGCACTGCATAGGCGCGACCACCCTCAACGAGTACAGAGAATACATCGAGAAAGACGCCGCGCTGGAGCGCCGTTTCCAGACAGTACTGGTAGCAGAGCCGAACGTAGAAGACACCATCTCGATACTCCGCGGACTGAAAGAGCGCTATGAAGTGTTCCACGGCGTGAAGATACAGGACGCAGCCCTTATCGCCGCCGCTACCCTTTCAGACAGATACATCACCGACCGTTTCCTGCCCGATAAGGCGATAGACCTCATCGACGAAGCGTGCGCTATGATACGCACCGAGATGGACTCTATGCCGACAGAGCTGGACGAGGTTCGCCGCAAGATACTCCAGCACGAGATAGAAGAAGCGGCGCTGAAAAAAGAGACCGACAAGCTTGCCGAAGAGCAGCTTGCCGACGTGCAGAAAGAGCTTTCAGAGCTGCGCGATAAGTTCAACAGCATGAAGGCAAAATGGGAGAACGAAAAGAACAGCATATCCAGCGTGCAGAAGCTGAGAGAAGATATAGAAGCCTGCAACGCCGAGATAGATAAGGCTGAGCGCGATTACGACCTGAACAAACTCGCCGAGCTGAGATACGGCAAGCTGCCCTCGCTGAAAAAACAGCTTGAGGAAAAAGAGCGCGAAGCGGAACAGCGCACGGGCAAAAACACCCTGCTGCGCGACCGCGTTACCGACGAGGAGATAGCGCGCATAATCTCTCGCTGGACGGGCATACCAATATCGAAGCTGATGGAGGGCGAGCGCGAAAAGCTGCTTGCTCTTGGCGACACGCTGCATAAGCGCGTAATTGGTCAGGACGAAGCCGTACAGAAAGTCACCGAAGCTATATGGCGTTCGCGCGCGGGCATTTCCAACCCGAACCAGCCCATCGGCTCGTTCCTCTTCCTCGGCCCTACCGGCGTCGGCAAGACCGAGCTTGCAAAAGCGCTGGCGCAGGCGCTTTTCGACGATGAGAAAAACATGGTGCGTATAGATATGTCGGAATACATGGAGAAATTCAGCGTAAGCCGCCTTATCGGAGCGCCTCCGGGATACGTCGGCTACGAAGAGGGCGGTCAGCTTACCGAAGCAGTTCGCCGCAGACCCTACTCGGTAGTGCTGCTCGACGAAGTTGAAAAAGCGCACCCCGATGTTTTCAATATACTTCTGCAAGTTCTCGACGACGGCAGGATAACCGATTCGCAGGGCAGAACGGTAGATTTCAAGAACACGATAATCATTCTCACCTCAAACCTCGGTTCGCAGGCGCTGCTCGACGGCATACAGGAGGACGGCAGCATATCGCCCGAAGCTGTAAAGAACGTAGAGGCTCTGCTCCACCGCAGCTTCCGCCCCGAGTTCCTCAACAGGCTCGACGAGATAGTTTACTACAAGCCTCTGCGCCGCGAGGAGATAAGCAAGATAGTAAAACTCATGATAGCCGAGCTGGACAAGCGGCTTGAGGACAAGCGCATACACGTTGAGGTAAGCGAAAAGGCTATGAACGCGATAATCGAGCAGGGCTTCGACCCCAGCTTCGGCGCGCGCCCGCTGAAGAGATTTATACAGCGCAATATCGAAACGCTCATCGCCAAGAAGATAATCGCGGGCGAGATAGACACCGACAGCACCGTGATGGTAGATTACGGCGAGGGCGGCTTTACCGCAGAGTCGGTGCTCACCCCCGAAAAAGTCGACTGACCGATAGTTCACTTACGCCTTTAAAAAGGCTGTACTCCTATAAATTTTTAGACAAAGCCCCGCAGATGTGTTCCGAAACGTCTGCGGGGCTTTTCTTTGTTATAAAATATGAACCTTATGTATATTTGAGATAAAATTATTGCTCAGCCATTGACTTTTTTATTTATTGTGCTATAATTTGATTAAGAACGGTGCGTTTTTGCAGGTCGGCGAAGCATTATCTTACAAAAGCTTGCAGAGAGCGCACAAAACGGATAAATGCGCAAATGCATGGGGGATATAAAAATATGAAAGCAAGAATATGCGCGCTCGCGATAGCGGCGGCGAGCGGACTTACGCTAATGGCTCTGCCCGCTTCGGCTCTCGACGCGAACGCTTCAAAGCTCGTGATAAACGAAATATGCACATCTAACAAGGGCGAAAACGGCAACCTTACCGACGTCGCCGACAGCAAGGGCAAGTACTGCGACTGGGTGGAGATATACAACCCCACCGATACAGCCGTAGACCTCAGCGGCATGTACATCACCGATGACGCCGCGAATCCGCAGAAAGCCGCCCTGCCCGATGGCGCCAGCGTGGCGGCGCACGGCTACTACATAGTTTACTGCGGCAAAAATATCAACAGCGAGGACTACGCTGACAAAGCCGTGGCGAAATTCGGACTTTCGGCAAACGGCGAAAAGGTAACCATCACCGACGGCGAGAACGCCATCGACACTATGGAAGTGCCCGCGCTTGCGGACGACCTTACATACGCGCGCGTGCCCTCCGGCTCGGCAGATCTGGCGATATGCGACCCCACGCCCATGGCGGACAACACGGCTGAAAGCGTGCACAAGCTCGCTGCGCCGCAGTTCTCCCGCGCAAGCGGCGCTTTTACCGAAAGCTTCGACCTCGGCATAACTGCGGAGGCGGGCGCGGACATCTACTACACCACCGACGGCAGTACGCCCGATGAAAATTCACAGAAGTACACGGGCGAGATAAACGTTTACGACCGCACAAGCGATGAGAATAATTTGTCAGCCATGAAGCGCGAGCTTTTTACCGACTGGTACGATAATTTCTGGAACAGCAGCCCATCTCAGCCCGAGGTAAAGGTGGACAAGGGCACTGTTATACGCGCGGTGGCGATAAAAAACGGTCAGACGAGCAGCGTGGCTGCGGCTTCCTACTTCGTCGGCATCGGCAACGACACCTACTACGGTGTTCCGATAATCTCGGTAGTCACCGACAGCGATAATCTTTTCGACAAGCAGACGGGCATATATATGAAAGACAACGCCCACAATAAGGGCAAGGACTGGGAGCGCCCCGTACACATCGACTTCATCGAGGACGGCGAAGCGAAGCTTTCGCAGGACTGCGGCATGAGGATACAGGGCGGCTACTCGCGCGGAGATTATCAGAAGAGCCTGCGTTTTTACGCGCGCAGCTCGTACGGCGCGGACAAGTTCAACTACCCCATCATCAGCGGCATAACCTCGCGCGACGGCGAGGGCAGAGAGGTAGCCGACTTTGAAAAATTCGTGCTCCGCAACGGCGGCAACGACGCGAATTACACTAAGTTCAAGGACAGCATGATACAAAGCATGGCGATAGCGGGCGGCATGGACTACGCCGCGCAGTCGGCCAGAGCCTGCGTAGCTTTCATCAACGGCGAATACTGGGGCATTTACACGCTTCAGGAAGATTACACCGACTCTTACATCAAAGACCACTATGATGTTAAAAAGAAAAACGTAGTTATAATCAAGCCCGACAGCGATAATTACAATCAGCCGAAGGTGGACGAGGGCAATGACGAAGACCTCGCCCTCTGGACGGACGACATCGGCTGGGTATACGCCGCAGACCTTACAAAAGACGCGGACTACGAGAAATTCGGCGAAAAATTCGATATAGAAAGCTTGGCAGACTATTTTGCGACCGAGATATACCTCAGCAACGAGGACTGGAGCGGAAAGAACTGGAGCGTATGGCGCTCGCGCGAAGCGGAAGCCGCGAACCCCGATCACAGCGACTGCCGCTGGAGATTTATGCTCTACGATACCGAAATGGGCGCGAACCTTTGGGGCAATGCAGGTGAAAGTCCTACTAACAACAAGCTGGTGCAGGTGTACGAGCTTGGCAGAAAGGACAACGACCCTCTCGCCGTAATGTTCTACAAAGCTATGCAGAACGAGGACTTTGCCGAGAAATTCAACGCCTCGCTCGACAAAGCGGCAGCGGCTTTCAGCTCGGAGAATTACAACACCGCGCTCAGCAACTACAAGGCTCAGTATTATGAGAACCTGCGCAAATACTTCGAGCGCTTCCCCACCGGCAGCGGTATATGGTCGGCAGATCAGGGCATAAGCTGGATGAACACTTTCTTTAACGGCAGCAACAAACGCGGCGACTACTACGAGGTAATGAAAGAGTCGATGGCGCTGATGCTGAAATACGAGAAATTCGACACCTCGCCCTACACTGCGGACAGCGTAAAGGCGCTGAAAAAGGCGTACAACAGCTTAGTCAGCACGGCGAACCAGACGGGCAGCGGCAAGACCGCCCAGCAGAACAAGATCGACGCGCTGAAAAAGGCTTTCGACGAGCTGAAACTCATCGGCGACGATACTGACAGCTCGGGTGCGGACAGCAGCGCGGACACCTCGTCGGCGGCTGAAAACTCGAACTCGGGAACATCTTCGGCTTCCTCCGCATCATCGGCGGCAAGCTCTTCGGGCACGGCAATTTCAAGCTCGACCGGTTCGTCAAGTTCGGCAAGTTCAACAAGCTCGACAGCACCCGTTACCAACCCGACCACGGGCGTTACGGCGGGACTTTCGGCAGCGCTTATAGGCTTCATGGCGGCACTGGGAGTAGTCGGAAAGAAAAATAAGAAAGACTAAAGAAAGACCCGCACAAAACTGAGATCGGCAGCTTCAATGCGCTGCCATATAACATAGTGCGAACGCCGCTCGTTACCTAAAAAGGGTACGGGCGGCGCTTTTATTGTAATGAAAATTTCGCTAGGCGGGGTAAGGCGAGTTGAAATCTGCGGCGGGGTATGGTATAATAAAAGCAGTACCGCTAAGAAAGGGGTAAATTTATGGAAAACAACAGAAACAATTACAATACAGGCGGGGCGAACGGCGCTCCGCAGGACGACGAATACATGACCATGTACGCGGGCAACGAGCCGCAGAACGGTCAGAATATGCAAAACGGGCAGTACGACACGAACGCGCAGTATCAGCAGGGCTACGGCTACGATCAGCAAGGGTATCAAGATCAGCAGTATTATCAGGACTATCAAGACTATCAAAACTATCAGGGCGGCTATCAGCAGGATCATTACCAAACCCAGCCAAACTACTACCAGCCGCAGAAAAAGAAGAGCCACGTTATTGCCATCGCGGGAATGGTATCGGTATTCGTGGTGTGCGTTTCGGCGGTGCTGATAGCGTTTATGCTGCGCACGGGCGGAAAATCGACCACAAAAGACGAGGGCGACGTAAAGGCGGTAGAGCAGGCGCAGACTGCAGCGACCACCCTCGCGACAACGCCGGCGGCTACAACCGCCCCGCCGGAAACCACCGCTCCCGAGACCACCACCCCCGCGCCGACCACCACTAAGAGGGAAAAGACCGACGCTGAAAAGTACGGCTATGTAGATTACCCGCTGACGCTGGTAGTTCGCGTTGACGAAGCGGGACAGCTGCCGATACGCGACAAGGCGGACAGATACGACTCGAACAAGATAGCCTACATACCCGACAGCACATCGGTAACGGTACTGGGCTACAAAGATACAGGCTCGGAAGTATGGTTCCGCGTAAGCTACGGCGGAACGCAGGGCTGGTGCCGCGGCGGTATGCTCCAGCCCGCCGACCTCAACGACATTTACAGCAGCTCGGGCGTATACGCCATCTCGGGACTGACAAACTGGCGCTCGAAATTCGTAGTGACCTACCCCACATCCTCCGAGGACTACGGCGACGCCACGATAAACGGCACGCTGTATTTCCAGCCCGACCTCAGCAGCGGCGTGCAGATGCGCCTTAGCAGCGTAAGCGGATACGTCAGCGGCAAAGACGGCGATTTTTACTTCGTCATGATCTCAAACGGCATCGGCGGCTGGGTAAACAAGGGTCAGCTCACATTCAATTAAGGCGGCTGATGGATATGAGGATTACGAACATGAAGAAGCTCGCGGCGGCGTGCGCGGTATGCGCGGTATTCGCCATGCTGACGGGCTGCGGAAAATACATCGGACGAAACGGTATGCGCAGTGAGAGCACGGTGCAGACATCTAACATACAGACCGACTCCGCGCCGACGGAAAGCGTGGAAGGTACGGAAAGCGCGGCGGAAAGCGGCGTTTCCGAAGCCGAAAGCAAGGCGGAAAGCAAAAAGAAAAAGTCTAAGACTGACGAGAGCAGTGCTGACAAGGCAGCCGTCGGCGACATCACCGCGTCGCTGGACGAAACTTTCGCTGATCTGACCTCGGCGGGCGGCACATATTCCCTCTGCGCGGTCTCGGACACAAAGCGGCTGGCGGCGGGAAATTCGGGCGGCGAGAACGCGAAAATGATCTCGGCCAGCCTTATCAAGCTGTACGTCGCAGGTGCTGTTTACGAAAAAGCCGACGATGTTCGCGCGGCGGAAAGCTACTCGGGCGAAACTGACGAGCTGCTTTCAGACATGATCTCGCAGAGCAGCAACGATGCATGCAACACGCTTGTAACACGGCTGGGCGGCGGCGACGCTGACAAGGGAATAGCGGCGGTGAACAGCTTTTGCGAGGCGCACGGCTACGCCGACACCGAGATGAACAGGCTTATGCTTGATTTTAACGGCAAGGAAAACTACACCTCGCCCGCCGACTGCTGTGCTATTATGTCAGATTATTACAGCGGCAAACTCGCGGGCGCGGAGAGCGTTATCAACTATATGCGCGCGCAGGCGACCCGCACGAAGATACCCGCAGGCATACCTGAGGAAGCGGAAGTCGCGAACAAAACGGGCGAGCTTTCCAGCGTGGAGAACGACTCGGCGATTATTTTCGCACCGCAAGGCACGTTTTTCCTCTGCATAATGACCAACGGCGATGCCGACACCGCCGCCGCGAGGGCGGATATTACGCAGGCGGCAGGGCTGGTGTATACGGAAATGACGAATTGAATTACCAAAATATATGCAAAAAGCAGCTCATTTTCAAGCTGCTTTTTTGTTTCAAATATTCACATCATACGTCATGCTATTTTGAGTACTGCCAATATTTCAACGCAGCCGTTCTCCGTGCGCATTTCAAGACTGCCGTCGTATTTCTCTGCAACGCCGCGGATTATATCCAAACCATAACCGTGCTCTGAAAATTTGCCGTTCTTGAAGTGCGACTTTTTCGCAGGCATTTGCGGCATTTCGTCGGGATAATTTTTTGCCAGTACAAACAGACAGCCTATATCGGTATGCGCCGACAGTTCAACTCTTTTATTTTTAGACTTTTCAGCACTCGCAAACGCATTGTCTATAAGATTTGCAAAAACACTGCACAAGTCGGTAAGTTCGACTTTCATATTTTCGGGTATGTTGATGTTGGTAATAAGTTCCACTCCATGCTCGTCGGCGGCGTTCATTTTGTCGAAGATAACGGCGTTGATGGTAGAATTTGCGCAGTAATGCGGAATAATGGGGTTTTTCAGATTTTTCTGATAGAGTTCGCCGAGTATCTGCATACCGCGCTCGCGCTGTTCGGGGTCGGCGGAAGAGAGCAAACTGTACGCCGTGCTGACGATGTTGTTGAAATCGTGCTTGTACTTCATAAGCTGCTCGACGTTTTTGCGTATGCTGTCGTAGTAGTTTTGCGAAAGCTTCTGCTCATACTCCAACTCGGCTAAGCGAAGCTTGTTGTGACGAGCGGTGGAGTAGTCTATCAGCGCGCGGAAGATCAGACTGTCGGCGACCACGGCGATAAGTACGCCCGCGTACATCATAGGGCGGTTGACCATTTTGTAGAACATTCCCTGATAGCGCTGACCCTGCACGGTGTAGCAGGCGAAAAGCAGGTACTGCGAGATCGGCACGAGGAAAAAGAACACGGCGTTTCTATCGAGATGCAGGTCGCGGGTGCGGCGCAGGGCGTAGACCTTGCTAAGCGCGATGTACGCGAGAAGCTGCAAAATACAGCAAACAGTGACGTATATCGAGTTTTGCACGCTGATATTATTGCCTATCCAGATGTCTTTCGTGACAATGCGGTAGTAAAAAAAGTTCAGCCCCATCTCGACGAAAGCCGCGACCATCATGGCTGAGAACATCGCCAAGGCTTTGTACCATATCTTCTCTTTAAATGCAATTATTACATATAGGATAAGCAGCGCCATTGTGATGAATGCGGCGGGGGTCTTGTTCAGACCTGTCCAGCATATGTAAAAGCTGACGCATAGGGTAACGCCCTCGAGTATATCGGCGGGCAGGCGGTTTTCGCGGCGGGTGAGCAGCAGGTTTATGCCGTAAAACAGCGCGACCTGTATCATTACAGCCCACACCACCATTTGGTAGATCTTTAGCGCCATTTACTCCCCCGCCTTTCTAGCCGCGCAGGCTTTTTCCGTTTTTGAGATCATGACTAGCAGCATTATCAGGAAAAACGCGAGGTACAGCGGCATCAAGCGCAAGCTGACGTGGTTCGCAATAAGCCCGAAAAGCGGCGGCATGAAAGTAGAGCCGACGTATGCGCTAGCCATCTGTATGCCGATTATGCCCTGCGAATTTTCCGCGCCGAAGTTTGCGGGCGTGGAGTGGATGATGCAGGGGTAAACGGGCGCGCAGCCCAGCCCGATGATGACAAAGCCCGCCATAGAGCAAACGCCGACGGGCAGCGCTGTAAGCACAACTCCGAAGAGCGCAAGCCCCGTGCCCAAACGTATCATGCGGTTGTCGCCAAGCTTATCGGAAATAAAGCCCGCTATGAAGCGCCCCGCCGTTATGCCGATGAAAAATAGCGAGCCGAAAGCCGCCGCGCGCGTTTTCGACACCCCGCGCACACCCTCGAGGTAGCTGCTCGCCCAAAGCATAGTTGTCGCCTCGGCGGCGCAGTAGCAGAGAAAGCCTATCAGCAGGTAGGGCACGCCGCGTATCCTCAGCGCTCCGCCCAAGCCGAGCACCTCGCTTTTCTGCGCTTCGTCGGCGGCGGACTTGTTTATCTTCCAAAGCGGCAGGGTCAGCAGTATCACGGCGGCTATGCCGAACTGCATACACGAAACGGTGCGGTAGCCGCTCGTCCAGACCGAATGCGCCAGCGCGTAGCTCATGATGTACGGGCTGATTATCGTGCCCACGCCCCAAAAGCAGTGCAGCCAGCTCATGTGCCGCGAATTGTAGTTGAGCGCGACGTAGTTGTTCAGCGCCGCGTCGATAGCGCCCGCGCCCAGCCCGTAAGGCACGCCCCAAATGCAGAGCTGCCAAAAACTTTCAGCGGTCGAGAAGCCGAAAAGCGCGGCGGCGGTGAGCAGCACGCTTACGAGCGTTACCCCGCGCGTGCCGAATTTTTTCGTCAGCCGCTCCGACATCAGCCCCGAGATTATCGTGCCGCCCGAGATTATCATGGAAACGAAGCCCATGTACGAAAGCGGCACGCCGAGATCCACGCGAATGGTCGGCCATGCCGAGCCGAGCAGCGAGTCGGGCAGACCCAAACTGATGAAAGCCAGATATATAACGGCGAGAAGCAATGTATACATAAATATCCCTCTTTGTTATAATTTGCACCGCCCGTGCTAAAAAGGCGGCATTTGAAGTATAGCACATCATACATAAAATGTCAAGGAGCATAAAAATCAAGTTTTTAAAAATTTTTTTGATTTTTTCGCGATTTTTTGCAACCAAATGCATTTTAAAACGTCTTATTTATGAGGGCACTTTTTTGCGCCCGAAATATTAAAAGACAGCACGGCGATCTTCCCGTGCGGAAAATGGAGGAATCTATATGTTTTGCAAGAAATGTGGAAAAGAATTGCTGGCGGGGGCGCGATTTTGCGCAGGCTGCGGCGCGCCGGCCAATATCGAGCAGTCTGCGCCCGCTACCCAGCCCAACCAACCTATACAGCCCGCGCCTATCCAACCCGCGCAGACCATTCAGAGTGTGAACATAAGCGGCATTTCGCCAACTGATAATATCAAACACGATGACGCACCGATGAAAAAAACAGGGCTTCTGTATTTAGGACATTTTATCAGCCTAATTTTACTTATAATATATATCGCAAATCAAATATGTATCACAAATCAAAACAACCTTACTATTGAAAGAATCAAATTATTATCTTCTCTCAACATAGTCATATATGTTGTAAATATTCTTATGCTGATATTATCGTCGTTGTTGGCTTTTGGAAAAGGAGAGAAAAATACAAATTACGTCTGCCCCAAATGTAAATGCAATACAAAGCATAATAAATACAATGTCTGCGAATCCTGCGGCTATGATGCCAAATTTGTTGCCTTTTTCTCTTTTCCTACCTGCATTTTATCATTCATTTTAGAGCCATTGATAAGATCTCTAAATATTTTCGATTATTTTTTGGCTATGATCATACCTACTATTATTCTTGCTATACTTCACCTTAGCGTGCTTATTGCTCCGATTTTCTACTATCCTACGAAAATGGCTCGCAGAAATGAACACCCCGCCACTATTGCCATTGGCGTGCTCAACTATATGTTTGGCGCTACTATACTGTTTTGGATAATACTCCTCATATGGGCGAGCAGCTATTCAAAGCCGAACATGATGAACGTACAGATACAGCAGAACCAGCCCGCACCTCAGCCGACCGCTCCCACTCTTGCCGATAAACTCGCCGAGCTGGACTCCCTCAAAGACCAAGGCCTTATCTCGCAGGAGGAATACGAGGCTATGCGCCCGCGCATATTTGAAAAAGCCTAAACAGCCTAACATCACAAACAAGCACCGCAAGTTTGCCAATACCTGCGGTGCTTGTTTTTATATAGTTCCGTTCGCGCGCTCGCTCTCGGCTTCGACGCAGAGGTCGAGTATCTCGCCCGTCATCTGCTCGGTGCACTTCATCGGCTCGAAGCTCGGCTTGCCGAAGTAGAAGCCCTGCAAGAGGTCTACTCCGCACTCTATCACCTTTTTCAGCTCCTCGCGCGTTTCCACACCTTCAGCCAGCACAAGCGTATTTTTCGTAGCCGCTATCTGCACCAGCTTCGTTATTATGTCCGCCTTGCCCTCGTCGCGGTCGCAGCCGCTTATTATCGAGCGGTCTATCTTTATTATGTCGGGATTTAGCGTAAGCAGTGCGTACTCGCTGTTGTAGCCGCTGCCGAAATCGTCCAGCGCGGTCATTGCGCCTATGCAGCTTATCCACTCTTGCTTAGCGTGGACGTATTCGCTGTTCGCTTCCTCGCTCTCAAGCACCTCGAGCACTATGCTGTTCAGAATATCCTTGTTCTCGCGCTCTATCTCGGCGATGTCCTTAGCGTCCATTATGCAGTTCGAGATCGAGTTTATAAATATCTTAGCCCCCTGCGGCACCATTCCCTCTTTGATAAATTCGTGGAATGTCCTCAGCGCCAGCTTCCATGTCAGGCGCTCTATCTCGTAAAGCTTCGCGCTGGTCTTAGCTATTCTGATAAAGTCCAGCGGCGCTTTGAATACCTCGCTCTGCGGGCGCATCAGCGCTTCGTAGCCGTATATCCTGCCCGTTCGTACTGAGATTATCGCGTGCAGCGCGTACTTTATGCTCTCGGTGTCGATTATCCTATTCATCTCCTCTACGCCCGTGATGAGTATAGAGTCTTTGGTGTACTTCGTTATATCAAACTCCGCAATGCTGCCCTTGGTCGAGTGCTTTATCGTGTACATCGCGAAGTCGGCGAAGCGTATCAGCATTTCGTAAGAGGTCGAGTCATCCGGATACCAGGCTATGCCGCCGCTCGCGCGCAGCTTGTAGTGCGTGCCGTCGCTGAGTATGCAGTAGCTCTCGCCCAGCTTCTCTATCACCTCTGCCACTATCCGCCGTATCTCTTCCTTGGTATCAAAGCCGCTGAGGAATACGTTAAATTCGTCGCCCGACATTCTCGCCACTACGCCGCCGTGGTAGTGGAAGTTTTTCAGCACATTAGCCGTAGCCGCTATATAATCGTCGCCGAAGTCGTGCCCGTAGGTATCGTTGACGTATTTCAGATCGTCTATATCGAACATGAGGAACGCCGCAGTCTTTAGCTTTTTCGGCTCGCGGAACATTTTCTCTATCGTGTGCTGATAAGCGCGGCGGTTCAGCAGGCCGGTAGTAACGTCGTAGTCGCGCTCGTACTTGACCTTCTGCATCTCCATCACCGACTGAGTAACGTCCTGCACCAGACCCAGTATGTTCGCGCCGTCCCTGCGCAGGCTCAGGCTAAACCATTTCTTTTCGCCCGCGTCGGTGGTAAGCGGGTACTGGCGGCTGATTATCACGCCGTCCTCGCCGCTGTAAACGTCCGCGAAAAGCTTAGCTATGTTCGTGTCGTTATTGTAATCTATCTCAGCCATCAGCCGTGAAAATTCCGAGTACGGTATAGTGCGGTCGCCGCAGCCGGGCAGTTTATCGCAGCTCAGCGTAGAGATCATGCTTTCGCTTATAAACACCGTCTGCTTCACGGTATCGTACATGAAAGCGCCTATGCCCACTACCGCCATGCTGATTATCTTAGATACGCGCGAGGACTGCTCTTTTACATTTATCTGAAGCTGCTTTATCTCGTCGGTAAGGCTGTCGATCTCGGTTATGCCCGAGGACTCGAAGTTTATTATCTCATCGCTGTCGCGGTTTTGCTCCAGCGTTCTGCTTATCTTGCGCACAGGCGCGGTGAGGTGGCGGTTCATGAATATCGTGCAAAGTATACTTATAGCCGCCGATATCACGAACGATACCGTAAAGAGGTGCACCAGCGTAGAGTATATGCTCAGCGCCTCCGCCTTTTCGGAGATCGAGATTATCGCCCACTTGTTATACTTGTACGGCGAATCGGCGTTGTAGATATTTATGTCCTTTATAGTGCCTACGGTCGGCACGCTGACGGTGCTCTTTGTGTTGAAATCATATACATTTTTACCGATGCTGTGCTCGCGGCTTATCACCGTACCGCTTCCTACCACTCGCTTGTATATCGCGCCAGAGTTTAGCTGAGGAACATAAACGCCGTCATTATCCATATCCACGCCGAGAATGTAGCAAGAGCGCTCGTTCGGCAGGTCATTGCCGGGTATATAGCTGAGCACTGTTTTTTCCATCAAGCCTATGCCGATAACGCCGTATACCTCGCCGCTGTCCGCAACAAGCGGCACGGTATAGCGCATGCTCTCTCTGCCGGTTTCGGATATTGCGGAAAAGCCCGTCCAGCAGCCCAGGTCTGCCATATCTGTCTTAGGATTCTCGCGGGCGGTGCGCAGCGTTTTATAGTAAAACTCAAAGCTGCCCTTTTCCCCGCCCGAAAGCTGCAAATGCGATGTCCAAGCCGAGTCGAGCATAACGTCAAATTCCGAGGCTATATCGGCGCTGCCCGCCTCCAGGAACACATTTTCGCGCTCAGAGGCGAATCCGTCTGTTACATTTACATCGCGCAGATACACCGTTGCCAGCGTATCGGAAGTATCGTCGCCCTTCGGGCCGCTTTCGTAAAGGCTGCCTGTATCCAGCACTATGTAAGCGTCATTCACCAAGCCGCGGTGCAGCATTGAGGATATAGTATCTACCGAATCATGCAGTATCTGCTTGCAGAGCGCCTTATCGGTCTTTATATCGCCGTAATCAGCATTATTCGAGCGCAGCGCCCTTTCTGTGATATCGTTTATCTCCCTGCCCGCCTCGTATACCAGCGGCATTTTGTTTGCCAAAGTATTTTCAACGTAGTTCTTGCGGTTTTCGGTCTTTTCGGAAACGGAATCGTAGGCGTATTTTTTTATATGCGAAAACTCGCCGCTTACGAAAAGCATAGCCAAAAACGTACCGAACTGCAGCAAAGTAAGCGCCAACGTAGCAGCAAACAGCCTCACAAAAAAGGGGCAGCCTCTTCTGCGCTGATTATTATCGGCGGTACTGCCCGCTTTTTTGGTAGATCTGCTCTTCATTTATCTTACGCCCCTAAAAAGTTTACCTCTCTATTATCTTTTGCAGCTCGGTGCAGAAAGAATCGTACCATTCGTCAAACGCCGCGTCATCGGTGTACTCCGCCAGCACCTCATCTCTGTCGCCGCCCTTGCTTATCTTATCCATAGCTTCGTCATAAGCGCTCTGAGCAGTGTCCTGAATGCGACTCTCTAAGAAAGTGCGCACATCGGCGGAATTTTTAAAAGGCGGCATGGTGTAAAGGGTGCTGCTGTTTATCTCGTCGATGGCGAGCTTTAAGGTATCCTTGCAAATATCGGTAAGCTCTTTGCCTTCATTTGAGGTAACCTTTTCTATCTCGCTGAGATCGCAGGCTTCTTTCTTTACAGGCAGGTAGCCGGACTCTGCCGAGAAGTTTATATTGCGTTCCTTTTCGGTGAACCATTTGAGGAACACGGCGCTCGCGTACTCGCTCTTTTCGTCAGATCTCAGTACCGACATACCCGCGCCTTGCTGAACTATGTAGGGGTCTTTTCCTTCAAAATTCGGCACGGGCAGCACCAAATTATCTATCGGGTAAGAGTTATCGTCGTCTATGCTTACCTCGGAAGGGGTGTACATAGCGCCCGTGGTGGAGCAGATCAGAGCGATTATCTTGCCGGTCTTGGCGTCCTCGCTGCGGAACCTGCCCTGCGCGGTGAACCAGCCCTTTACATACGGAACGTAGTAGTTTTCCCAAAGTTTCTTTAAAGCGGCTTTATCCACATTCATCTCGGCGCTGCCGTCCTTATCGAGCGTAACGTAAGAGCAGCCGAGCTGTTTCCCGCCGATGCTCATGTAATTCGCTATCGAATCTCTGCCGAAAAACGCTTTGCCGTCATTAGGAACATCGGGCGTGAGGGCGTCGGTATAGTCGTAATACTTGCCTGCCACCTCGGTAAGCCCCTCCCATGTAGCGAGGTCGTCGGTGGTCACGCCGGTCGCGGCGGCAAATTTTTTCCAGTCGGTATCGTTGAGTATCATTACCTCAGTACTCTTAGCCGTCGGGAATATTTTCAGCGAGCCGTCGCCCGCAAATTCGCCCTCTTCGATATATCCGTCGATGTATTCGTCAAGCTCATCATCGGTAAAATACTTGCTCATATCCGCAAGCCCGTCGAGCTGATCTACAACGCAGGCAGTTTCGGCATACGTTGCGAAAATATCGGGCGGCAGGTCTGCGCCGCTGTCTTTTTTAACAGAAGCCACAACGCTGTCCGCAAGCTCGGAAACGGAGTTCTTCGAGTAGGCCTCGACTATGATGCCCTTATCCAAACCAACGGTATTGTTAAATTCCTCCACCGCTTCGTCAAAGCTTATGAGCTGAACGCCGTTGTAATAATGCCATATAGTAATGGTAGTAGGGTCGTCCTTGCTCAGCAGAGAATCATAATTTTTCTCTTTTTTGCCGCATCCGCCCAGCATGCCTGCCGTAAGCGCCGCCGCGACCGCGAGAGCCGCTATCCTCTTCATTTTCATATTACATTCTCCCTCATTTTTGGCTTCGACGTATTAACGTAGTAACACAAAATACCCACCAAGTCGATACGTAATAAATTCATATACATTATACACCATTTTTCGGTTAATTGCAAGTTAAATAGTTGTATATTTGTAATTTGTTAATAATATATAAAAGTCACAAAAACTGAAGCCTTAGCCTGATGAATTTCTATTATTATAATAGTCGAACAGTTTGTCAATTTCCGAGATAAAAGACCTTCTCACCACACCTCATTAGGATACCTAAGCCCCCACTCTTTTCGCAAGCGGGTCATTATCTCCATCACGTCGCGGGTGTGCTGAAAGCGCAGAGCCGAGGTATCTCCGCTGCGCACGGCGGCTTCCATATCCTGCAATTCGTAATACAGCGCACGTGGAGTGCTGCCCGCCGCTATCTCGCGCACCGCGCCTGTTTCGGCGTCCACTATGCGGGCTTTGTCGGCGCGGGGGTACTCCATTATCTCGATGTAGCCCTTTTCGCAGCTTATCACCGCGCGCTTCGGCTGCTTTGAGTGCATGGAAATCGCCGCCGTAGCCATCTGCCCGGCGGGATTTTTCAGCAGTATTGTCGCCATTTCGTCCGAACCCGTCGGCGAGGGCAGCCACTGGCTGAGCACCTCTTCGGGCTTTTCTGTCATGAAGCTGCGTATCAGTGAGAGCGCGTAAACGCCTATGTCCAGCAGCGCGCCGCCCGCTAGATCCATGTTGAAAAAACGGTTTTTCATATCGTATTCCTTAAAGCTGCCGAAATTCAGCGTCATTATCTGCACCCTGCCAAGCTCGCCGCTTTCCACTATCCGCCAAAGCTCTTTATACAGCGGCATATGCCATATCGTCATAGCTTCGCCAATGATAAGCCCGCGGCGCTCGGCGAAGGCGGACGCTTCTTCCAGCTCGCGGCTGTTCAGCGTTATCGACTTTTCCACCAGCAGGTGCTTGCCGCTCGCGAGCGCTTTTTTCATGTACTCGTAATGCGTGTTGTGCGGGGTGGTGAGGTAGATAATATCCACCTCGGGGTCGGCGAAAACCTCGTCGATAGCGCCGTACACCTTTTCCACACCGTATTTTTCGGCGAAAGCGACCGCTTTTTCGTGAGTGCGGTTCGCCACGGCGTACAAGCGCCTGCCCATATCGCTAAGCGCCTGCGCCATTTCGTTCGCGATGACTCCGCAGCCTATAACTGCCCATTTCAGTTCTTTCTTTTCCATAAAACATCTGCCTTACCAAACTTATCAAAAAAGACCGCAGCGTTTTTCAGCTGCGGTCTTTCAATTAGTCGTTGATCATTCGCCGAAGCCTTCTTCAAACATCTTTACCAGCTCGCCGAGAACTGCCTGCTCGTCGCCGCCGTTCACCACGATCTCTACATCGGTGCCGTTCTTTATGCCCGCTGCCATGATCTGCATTACTGCCTTAGCCTTGATGTCCTTGCCGTTAGCTTTCATGATGACTTCGCTCTCGGGGTGGGCTTTTACCGCCTTTGCGATAAGTCCCGCGGGGCGCATATGTATACCTTCTGCGTTTATTACCTTTACGACCTGTGATGCCATGATAGATCTCTCCTTCTTAAAATTTGATATTGTTTGATTTTTATTCCCGAAATTTTTCTGTTATCAACCTTAGTTTTCAACTTTCTTTTTCAAAAGACCGAGCAGCAGCATACTTACCACCGAGCCTACCGCCAGCGCGATAACGTACTGAAGCGGGTGGCCGACTACGGGGAATACGAAGATACCGCCGTGGGGTGCGCGGAGGGTGCAGCCGAAAGCCATCGAAAGTCCGCCTGCCGCCGCAGCGCCCACCATGCAGGAGGGGATAACTCTCAGCGGGTCGGCAGCCGCGTAGGGGATAGCGCCCTCGGTTATGAAGCTCAGACCCATGATGTAGTTTACAGGGCCGCTCTTGCGCTCTTCCTCAGTAAACTTGTTCTTGAAAAACGTGGTAGCGAGGGCTATCGCGATGGGAGGTACCATGCCGCCTATCATTACAGCCGCCATTATATCGAAGTTGCCCGAGGATATTGCCGCTACGCCGAATACATACGCTGCCTTGTTGAAAGGGCCGCCCATGTCTATCGACATCATAGCGCCGAGTATGCAGCCGAGCAGCACCTTGTTGGCGTCGCCCATGTTTGAGAGAAAGTTTGCTACGCCGTTGTTCAGCACGCCCATTATCGGGTTTACCGCGCACATGATTATCGCGATGATGCCCAGTCCGCCAAGCGGGTAAATGAGTACCGGCTTGATGCCGTTGAGCGCCTTTGGCAGACGGTCGCAGAGCTTTTCGAGCATCAGCATAAGAAATCCGCCGAGAAAGCCTGCCAGCAGCGCGCCGAGGAAGCCCGAGGGTATATTGCCCGAGGGGTTCGCAAACGTAGCGCCCGATACCGCCATAGCGCCGCCCGCCATGCCTACCAGAAGTCCCGGCCGGTCGGCGATGCTCTTGCCGATGTAGCCCGCGAGTATCGGTATCATGAAAGTAAAAGCATAGTTGCCGATGGTCTTGAACCAAGCCGCCGCCGCGAGGTGCGTACCGAAGTCGCTGTCCTGCGGAGCGCCGCCCAGCGAGTCGATGAGGAACGCGAGGGCTATGAAAATACCGCCCGCTACTGTGAAAGGCAGCATATTCGATACGCCGTTCATCAGGTGCTTATACATCTTTCCGCCAAAGCTTTCATTGCCGCTCGACGAGGTATTTGCCGCGCCTGCGCCGCCCTCGTGGTAATATACAGGCGCGTCGCCAGCCTCTATGCGGTTTATAAGCTCTTCGGGTATCTTTATGCCGTCGGAAACTTTGGTGCTCAGCACCTTTTTGCCGTTAAAGCGCGCCATCTCTACCGTTTTGTCCGCCGCTACGATTATTCCGTCGCAGGCGGCTATCTCTTCGGCGGTGAGGATATTTTTCGCGCCGCCCGAGCCGTTTGTTTCTACCTTTATAGATATGCCCAGCTTCTTGCCCGCTTTCTCAAGCGCTTCCGCCGCCATGTAGGTGTGCGCTATGCCCGTGGGACAGGCGGTAACGGCGAGCACCTTGTATCCCTCAGCCGATACGACCTCAGCGCGCGGCTCGTCGGGGTACTTTTCGTTTTCCATATCGTCGATGACCTTGAGGAATTCTTCCTTGTCCTTAGCGTTCAGCAGCTTTTCTCGGAAGTCCTCGTCCATAAGAATCGTCATAAGGCGCGAGAGCACTTCGAGATGTACGTCGCCGTCGTTCGGAGCGGCTATCATAAAGAGCAGGTTTGAAGGCTCGTCGTCAAGCGCTTCGTAATCCACGCCCGCGGGCACTGTCATAGCGGCGAGCGAGGGTGCTTTTACCGCTTCGCTCTTGGCGTGTGGGATAGCTATTCCCTCGCCCACGGCGGTAGAGCCTTTGTCTTCTCTTGCGAGTATACCTTTTTTATATACTTCTCTGTCGGCTATGCAGCCGCCCTTTACTTGAAGGTCTACCAGCATATCTATTGCTTCGCTCTTGGTCTTTGGTGAGGCGTTTAGCAGTATGCTGTCTTTTTTCAATAAGTCAACTATTCGCATGATTATTCCTCCCTGTACTTTATTTTTTATCAGAGCGTTTCAAGCAGCTCTGCTATTTTTTCTTTTTGCGCCAGACCGTCCGAGAAAGCGGTAGCGCCGCCCGCGGCCGTGCCCAGCTTTAAAGCGTATTCGTAGTCTAACTGATCGCCCTGCTGTATTCCTGCGGTAAAGCCAGCCACCATTGAGTCGCCCGCGCCTACCGAGTTTTTCACCGTGCCCTTGCATACTCCGCAGCGGTGCTTTTCGCCGGTTTCGTCGATGAGCATAGCGCCGTCGCCCGCCATAGAGATAAGCACGTTGCGCGCCCCCATTTCCTGAAGCTTTCTAGCGTACTTTTCAATGTCGGCGTCGGCAGAAAGCGCTACGCCGAACATCTCGCCCAGCTCGTGGTTATTCGGCTTTATGAGAAAAGGCTTGTATTTCAGCACGTTCAGCAGCAGGTCTTTGGTAGCGTCTACCACTGTTCTAATGTCCCTGCCCGCAAGCTTTGCGAGTATGCGCTCGTAGATGTCCGAGGGCAGCGAGGAGGGAATGCTGCCCGCGAGCACCAGCGTATCGCCGTCGCGCAAGGCTTCAAGCTTTTCAAAAAGCGCCGCCACGGCTTTATCGTCAATGTCAGGTCCCTGACCGTTCAGCTCAGTTTCCTCTTCTGATTTTATCTTTACGTTTATGCGGCTGTTTCCATTCTCCAGCCGAACGAAATCGGTATCTATACCCATATCCGCAAGGCCTTTTTCAATAGCCTCGCCCGTGAAGCCCGCAGTAAAGCCCAGCGCCTTTGAGTCAACGCCCAGCTCTCTGAGCACTATCGAAACGTTTATGCCCTTGCCGCCGAAATACATTTCCTCGCGCTCAGAGCGGTTGGTCATGCCCAGCTTCATCTCGCCCGTGTGTACAACGTAGTCGATGGCGGGGTTGAAAGTTACAGTATATACCATAGTTACATTACCTCCTTGACGTTTACCTTTGAGATATATTTTTTATTTTCCTCGCTGAGTTTGTCGGTGATGAGCCTCACTCTGCCGAGCTTGGCGAAAGTAACTGCCGAGATCTGACCGAATTTGGAGTGATCTGAAAGAATGTAAGCGATACGGCTGTTTTGCACGGCGGTGGATTTCACGCTGGCTTCGTTGCGGTCGGGGGTGGAAACGCCGGCGGCAAGCGATATGCCGTTCGCGCCGAGAAAGCTTTTTGTGAAATTATAGCTTTGCAGCGAGTTCACACATTCCGCGCCGACTATCGCTTCGGTAGTCAGCTTTATCTCGCCCGCGGGGATATACACGGTAAAGCCGCGCTGTGCGAGCCTTTTTGCATGAACGAAAGCGTTTGTAACGAAAGTAACGTTTTTCTCGGGCAGAAAATCTATCATATAGCCCGTGGTAGTTCCCGCGTCGAGGAATACGAAATCGCCGTCCTCCACAAGCGAAGCGGCGTATCGGGCTATCGCAATCTTCTCTTCGTTAAAGAGCTTCGACTTAGCCTCTACGTCCTGCTCCACCACGCTGAACGAGTGGTCTTCGGCGGATATTGCGCCGCCGTGCACCTTTTTCAGCAGACCCTTTTCGTCGAGCTGGGTAAGGTCGCGGCGCACGGTAGATTCCGAAGCGCCCAGCCGCTCGCAAAGCTCCGGAAGCTTTACGCTTTTATTCTGTTTCACCATTTCCAAAATAACTGAATATCTTTCCTCAGTAAGCAAATCTATCACCTTTCAGCATTCCTGTTTGACTTGTAATGAACGTTATTGACTGCTTCTGATTATAGAATAACACAATCCGCTCGCCAAGTCAAGCGTTTTCGCTCAAAAACACTCAAAAGCCGCAAACTTTGTGCAGCCGCACAAATCGCCTGAGCCGCCTTTATGCACTTTGTACAAAAACTCTCTCAAGTGTGGAGAAAAATATGTGTGCGGGTGCGTAATGGGCATAAAAATACAGCCGCGAGGGGGTGGCTCACGGCTGTTGAAAATACATATTTAACCGACCCTGCGCAGTATCATCACCACAAAAGTCTGCAATATCGGCAGGAATAGCAGCATTGCGGCGGCGGTCAGCACGAACAGCAGCGTGAGCGCGGCAAGTATCAGCGAGGCGCGCAGGTAAAGCCCTTTAGCGGGCGCTTTCACATCGCTCACGGCGCTCATAGCGCTGCCTCCCCGCAGACCACGCGTGCGTTTACCGAGATAACGAAATCCTCTATCTTTTTCATATCCGGCTCGGGCGGCAGCGAGGTGTTTGCGGCTGCGCGTACTATCTCTTCCAGCTTCGCCATATCAAGGCTGTATTCGCCGGTGCGGTTTATGCCCTCTATAAGCTCTGAAACGTCTGCCCAGCCGTGCGGGTCTAGCTTTATCGCGCCGGGCTTGTGGCGCAGTATCAGACTGATAAATTTGCTTGTTCTCGTCATTTCTTTTTTATCCATAATGCTTTCTCATATCTAGGTCAGCGTATCTTTTTTATCGGATGTCTTATGACGGTCTTCCACTTTTCGGGCGCAGACTTTCTTACGTCTGAAAGATATATCTCGTGGTGCAGGCGGCTTTCGCTAAGGTCGTTCTCGCAGCCGTTTTCCGCCAAATATTTATCCATCAGCGCTACGCTTTCAGGCTCGCTGTCGAAACTGCCGATGTGCATTATCTGCACGCAAAGCCCCTCTTCTATCGTGAGAAATTCCGCCGATGAGCAGTCGAGCTTTTTCTTTTTTGAAGCCGTTTCCACCGCCCAGTCAAAGTCCTCACGCGTGATGAAATCGGGCAGGCGGATAACTGAGATCCATTTAAAAGCGGCTTTGTCGGCGTAATTTATACCATCAACGCCCTCCTGCCACCAAAAGCCCTCGAGCGGCGGCACTACATATTCAAAAAAGCCCGCTATCTTATGGTCGGTCTTATAGCTCATTTTCAGCGTGTACGCCACGGCATACAGCAAGCCTATCGCCTGCTTGTAAGCGCCGCCCTCTTCGTTAGGGTCGCCCGTACCCCTCACGGCGATGTAGTTCGCCTTTGGAACTTCCACTATCTCGGGCTGTTTTTTCGGCATATAAAACTCCTTGTATTCCTTCTTAAAATCAAAAGCCATCCTGCATTCTCCTTGTCAAATCGTCAAATTCAGAAAAGATCAAGCATACCGTCAAGGTATATCTCTTCGCGCACTTTTAGCTGATACTCGGGCTTTGTCATGTAATACAGCAGAAATTCCAGAACCATCGCGCTGCCCAAGCCCCTGCCCTCTATCTTGAAATTCGTGAAACCCATCGGCAGGTAAACGCTGCGAATATCGTCAATGCCGATGAACGCGGGACTTTCCATCGCGCGGGAAAATCGGTAGCCCTCGGCGGCGTGCGGCGCTTTGCAGATATGGTCGGCGCACGGCTCGCCCAAATTTTTGCGGCTGACGTTTTCGTAGCAGGCTTTGCGCTCGGTACAGCCAACCCAGCAGCATTCGTTGCAGAGAAACTCCACCTTGTCTTTCAGCGCCTGCGGCAGCTTGCCGAGCTTATCGAAAGCTTTGTTCAGCCGAAAATCGGGCACGCCATAGCGGTAGTCCTCCCGCTCCAGCTCGCGGCGAAAACGCTCAAAGTCGGTCAGTACCTTAGTAGTGGACGACACGAAATAAAGCTGCGGAAAGCTCGTTTTCAGATAGTCGAGCAGCAGGTCGGAAGCGACGATAACTCCGTTTTGCGGGCAATTTTTATCACCCTGCGCGAAAAGTTTGCAGAGGGCGCTGCACTTTTTGTCCGAGAGATGCTCTGCGCCGAGCAGCGAATTGCTGAAGGTCAGCCGCGCGGATATGCCGTACCCGCGCATAAGCACGAGCACCTCGCGCGGGTCGTGGTCGCCGAAGCCCGCTCTGCCGCCGCCCCATACGCAGTCCGCGGGCGCGCCATACACCGAGCCTATCTCGCACCAGTCGTAAAAATACTCGCCGTGTTCGCGGTACAGCGGCAGAAAAGCGGCGTACAGCTCGTAAAACTCGAACAGCCCCGGCAGGTGGTAAACAGCGCGGCGCGGGGGTTCGGCATTGGCGAAAAATTCGGTCAATTCGGTCATGGTCAGGTCACCTCCGTATAATTATAACACAAACGGCGGCTAAGTGTCAAACGCTATTGACATCTGCGGCGCGGCGTGTTATCATATAAGCGAAGGATCATACTATCATACTATCATCGAAAAGCGGCAGGCTTATGAAAAACAGCGACAAGAAAAAAATACTTGAACACCTCTCGCGGCAGAACTTCGCCGACGGCTCGAGCGCCGCGTTTTTCACCGACTCGGCAGGAGCAGGGTACATAGTGAAAGTCAAGCGGGTGTTCGGGGTGAGGGTCGCTTGTTTTTACAAGGACGGACACTGCCATGCATGTGTGGTATAATTAAACTAGCAAAAGCGAGCGCTTTGCGGGAAATATCATGGAGGTACAGGTATGAAAAACACGTTTGGCGTAAAGATGGTTTATAATTTTTACCATAGCGCTGTAAAAACGGAATTGAAAAGGCGGGGCTTGCCGAAAGAGCTCGCCGAGAAGATCGACAGCGAGCACAAAAAGATACTCGCGCGGGCGAAAGACATCGGAAGATCGCGGCTTCTCAGCTCGTACATCATGGCGAGCTACTTCATCGCGATGAACCGCGGCACGGGGCTTTCGGCGGAGGAGAATTACGAGATATACCGCGACGGACTGTGCGCCTCGAAACTTTTTCACAAGGTGCTGGGCGACGCCGAAAGCTACCTCGACCCCAAAAAGATGGAAGGCAGACTGCAATGGTCGGCCGAAAGCCACAAGCGCGAGTATGAAAACGACTGGGTGGTAGACATTCTCCCCGGCAACGGCGAATACGATCTGGGTTACGATTATCACGAATGCGGGGCGTACAAGCTTTGCAATGACGAGGGCTGTCCCGAGCTGGCGGCGTACATCTGCCGCATGGATTTCGTGCTGGCGGACATCATGAACATGAAGCTTGTGAGGACGGGAACTATCGCCGAGGGCGCGCCGTACTGCGATTTCAGATACAGCAGGATAAGGAGCAGTGAAGAGAAGTGAGCTTGGGTGATAAACAAGGTCGCGGGCAGGTGACCGCTTCACACCGCCGTCCCTTTCTTCGGCATGAAAAATCCGCTCATGTCGATGTGCTCAAGCTCCAGCAGCTTGATCTTTTTGTCGATGCCGCCCGCGTAGCCTGTCAAATTCCCGCCCGCGCCGACTACGCGGTGGCAGGGGATTATTATCGAGATCTCGTTGTGGCCCACCGCCCCGCCGACCGCCTGCGCCGACATTTTCGCCAGCCCGCGCTTTTCGGCAAGCCGCCGCGCAAGGTCGCCGTAGGTAACGGTCTGCCCGTATGGTATCTGCAAAAGCAGCTCCCACACCGCCATGCGAAAATCAGTGCCAACGGGGTGCAGCGGCGGCGTGAAATTCGGCTCAGCGCCCGCGAAATAAATATCCAGCCAGCTTTTTGCCTGCGAGAGCGTGTGCGTTTCCCGCTCGGTATGTTCGACGGGCAGGTTATCGGCAAAGTATTTTTCGCCGTCGAACCACACCCCCGTAAGCCCCTGCCCGTCCGCCGCGAGCAAAATATCGCCCAGCGGCGAATCGTAATGCTGAATGTACGTCATGTTTTACACCTCGAATATCAATTTTTTCAATTATAGCATAGTTTGACTGAAAAGTCTATCCCGACTGCCGTATCTCTGCCGATACGGCAGTTTTTCATGCCCTATATGCAACTTACCCCGCACTGTATATGAAATATTCATATGAAACCGTATTGAAATTTCACACCGATGGTGATATACTATATATAAAGGAGCGATAACTGATGAATATTACCGAATTTGCAAAGGTGGCGGGGGTGTCAAAATCCGCCGTAAGCAGATATTTTAACGACGGCTATGTGAGCGAGGAAAAACGCAGGCTCATCGAGGCCGCAATAGAGGCTACGGGCTACGCGCCCAGCGTTCAGGCGCAGAACGTGCGCACGAAAGTGACGAAGCTCGTCGGCGTGATAATACCTAAACTTTCCAGCGAGAGCTGCGCGCGCGAGGTCGAGGGGATAAGCCAGGTGCTGAGCGAGCAGGGCTACCAGCTTTTGCTCGTAAACTCCGCCAACGACCCCAAAAAAGAGGTGGAATACCTGGAGCTTTTCCGCAGCAACCGCGTTGACGGCGTTATCTTCCTCGCTTCGATATTCACGCCGCTGCACGACGCCGTGCTGAAAAAAATGCGCGTGCCCGTCGTCATCATGGGGCAGGAATACAAAGGCGCAAACTGCGTTTGCCACGACGACTGCAAAGCCGCCTATTCCGCCGAGATGCTGATGCTCGAAAAAGGCGGCAAAAAGCCTGCTTTCATAGGCGTTACCGAAAGCGACAAGGCAGCGGGGCTGGCTCGAAAAGAGGGCTTTCTCCACGCGCTCGCCGACAGCGGTATCTCGATCAGCCGCGGCGATATGCTCACGGCTAAATTCAAAATGGATTCCGGCTGCGAAAAGGCGCTGGCGCTGCTGAAAAGCGGAAAAAAGTACGACCACATATTCTGCGCGACCGACAGCATAGCCGCGGGCGCGCTGCTTGCCTGCCGCGAACTGGGGCTGAGAGTGCCCGAGGACGTAATGCTCGCAGGCATCGGCGATTCGCAGCTTTGCAAGGTGACCTCCACCACGCTGACCTCCGTGCACTTACACTACCGCACCGCGGGCATTGAAGCGGCGCAGATGCTGCTAAACTCGCTGAAGCGCGAAAGCCCTATCCCCCGCACTCTAACGCTTGATTTTGAGCTGATAGAGCGCGGCTCTACGGATAAGGATCATGAAACTGTATGAAACCTTGTAAATCCCCAACATAAGTTTATAGTATTTGTCAATAGACAAAACGCGCAGCATGAGCTATAATATAGTTAATGAAATCGGTATCACACATAAGAGTGAAACCGAAAATGAATAGTCCGGACAAAAAATAAAAATTTATGCAAAGGACGGTACGTTTTATGGATCACAGAAGCTCAGCTCGTGAGATACTTTCCGCTATCGGCGGCAAAGACAACCTAATAAGCGCGGCGCACTGCTCTACAAGACTGCGCCTGATAATCGCAGACAATTCAAAAGTACAGAAAGAAACGCTCGAAAACATCGACGTGGTAAAAGGCGTTTTCGAGGCAGCGGGACAGCTGCAGATAATCATCGGCACCGGTACAGTCAATAAGGTATACGATGAATTTATCGCAGAGTCGGGCATTGAGGCGGCTTCAAAAGACGAGCTGAAAACGCAGGCGGCTCAGAAGCAGAACTGGTTCAAAAGGCTGATAAAGACCCTCGGCGACGTTTTCGTACCCATAATCCCCGCGATAGTTGCAGGCGGCCTTATAATGGGCATAATGGAAGCGCTGAACTTCATGGCGGCGAACGGCTTTATCTCGCTGGATACTAACGGCTACGTTTTCACGATATTCAAGCTGCTCTCAAACGCGGCGTTCACATTCCTGCCGATACTTATAGGCTACTCGGCTACTAAGGTCTTCGGCGGCAACCCCTACCTTGGCGCAGTCATCGGAATGTTCCTCATACACCCCGACCTGCAAAACGCATGGACAGTTTCCGCCAACGGCTACGAACAGACCTTCTCGATATTCGGTCTTTTCAACGTGCACATGGTGGGCTATCAGGGTCACGTTATCCCGATAATCATAGCTTCGTTCATTCTTGCTAAGATAGAAAAAAAGCTGCACAAGGTAGTGCCCGATATAATCGACCTTTTCGTAACGCCCCTCGTCAGCCTTACGGTAACGGCGTTCCTTGTTTACACCTTCATAGGTCCCGTATTCGTAGCGCTTGAAAACGGCATCATCACAGGCGTTCAGAAGCTGATACTTCTCCCCTTCGGCGTCGGCTCTTTCATAATGGGCGGCTTCTACTCCACCACAGTAGTGGGCGGCATACACCATATGTACACAGTTATCGACATCGGTCAGCTCGCAAAATACGGCGCTACCTACTGGCTGCCGCTCGCCTCCGCCGCGAACATGGCTCAGGGTGCTGCCTGCCTTGCAGTTGCGGTAAGAAGCAAGAACAATAAGATACGCTCTATGGCTTACCCCTCCGCGCTTTCATGTATGCTCGGAATTACTGAGCCTGCTATCTTCGGCGTGAACCTCAGATTTGTAAAGCCTTTCATCTTCGGCTCTATCGGCGGAGCTTGCGGCGCAATGGCGGCTTCAATACTCCACCTCGGCGCTACTGCTACGGGCGTTACCGGCATATTTGCGATACTCCTCACACTCAACCACCCCGTAAAGTATATCATCTCTATGCTCATCGCGATGGGCGTAGCTTTCACGCTGACATGGTTCTTCGGCACCAACAATGAGCAGATAAAAAACGAGAGCAAGCCTGCTGAGAAGTCTGAAAAGACCGAGCAGACCGAGCAGACCGAGCAGACCGAAAAGATTGCTGAGATCACCGACACTGCAAACACTGCCGATACTTCGGACAACGGCGTTATCACCTCTCCGCTCAGCGGCAAGGCTGTAAAGCTCGAGGACGTTCCCGACCCGACATTCGCGCAGGGCATACTTGGTCTTGGCGCAGCTATCGAGCCGACCGAGGGCAAGGTAGTAGCCCCCGCTGACGGCAAAGTTGAAACGCTTTTCGACACCCTCCACGCCGTAGGCCTTACGCTGGATAACGGAAAAGAACTGCTGATACACGTCGGCATAAACACCGTGGCGCTGAACGGCGAAGGCTTCGTGCCCCACGTTTCAGAGGGCGACAGAGTTACAAAGGGTCAAACGCTGATAACTTTCGACATCGACTTTATAAAAAGCAAGGGATACCAGACCGTCACTCCCGTGCTGGTGGGCAATTCAGACGATTTTTCCGCCGTGGAACAGCTTGCAGCCGAGGGCGCGCAGGTATCCATAGGCGACGAGCTTATAAAAGTTACGGACTGAAACTTAGAGAGGCAAAGTATGGATAATAAAGAGATAATGGAAAACAGAGAGCGCATCAAAAACGCGAAATGGCGTCAGAGATTTCATATCGAGCCGCCCGACGGCTGGCTAAACGACCCGAACGGCCTTAGTTTTTACAAAGGCGAATATCACGTTTATTTTCAGTACAGCCCCATAGCCGCCGACGGCCACACGCCCCGCGGCTGGGGACATTACCACGGCGCAGACCTCATGCACATGGTCTACGACAAAGCGGTAATGATGCCCGATATTCCCGAGGACAGCCACGGCGTTTACTCAGGAAGCGCCATTGAAAATGACGGCGTTCTGCACATATTCTACACCGGAAATGTGAAGATGGAGGGCGACTACGACTACGTTACGGCGGGCAGGGGCGCGAACGTGATACACGTCACCACCGCCGACGGCAGCGAGGTCAGCGAAAAGCAGGTGCTCTTGCGAAACAGCGATTACCCCGACTTCTGCTCCTGCCATGTCAGAGATCCTAAGGTATGGAAAGAGGGCGAGGTCTGGAAGATGGTACTGGGCGCGAGAACTCTCGACGACAAGGGCTGCGTGCTGGTGTACGAATCCGCAGACCTCATAAACTGGAAATATACGGGCAAAGTATACAAAGAGGGCTATGGCTATATGTGGGAGTGCCCCGATTATTTCGAGCTGGGCGGCAAAGGCTTCCTCAGCACCTGCCCGCAGGGTCTGCCGCACTACGAAACTAAGTGGCAGAACCTCAATGAGTCGGGCTATTTCCCCGCAGAGGGCAGGTTGGAAGACAGCCGCTTGGGCGAATTTGCCGAGTGGGACATGGGCTTCGACTTCTACGCACCGCAGACTTTTCTCGACCCGCAGGGCAGGCGCATACTGATAGGCTGGCTGGGCATGGACAACCGCGTTTACGGCAACGCCACTACCGAGCTTGGCTGGCAGCACTGCCTTACCATACCGCGCGAGGTCACTCTCGGCGAAAACGGCAGACTGCGGCAGTACCCAATTGCCGAATTTGACGCACTGAGAAAGGGCGAGCGCCGCCACGCCGACGGCTGTACTGCGAAATACGCTCTGCCGCTGGAGATATGCGGCGAACCGACCGCGGACTTCACCATAACGCTTGACGGCAAGCTGGAGCTGCGCTTCGACAAGGCGAAGCAGCTTTTCACCATGGAATTCAGCGACGAAAAGTACGGCTGCGGCAGAGGCACGAGAAACGCCATTGTCGCAAACGTGAGCAGCATACGCCTTATCGCGGATATGTCAAGCATAGAGGTGTATTTGAACGGCGGCGAAACGGTAATGTCAACAAGATTTTATCCTGATGGCGACTGCGCCGAGCTTGAAATAAAGGGCTTTGAAGCGCAGGTCTGGGACTTCTAAATCTGAAATATCTGAACTATCTGAGAGGAGAATTGCAATGGGAAACACACTTTTTGCCATAGGCGAAGCTTTGATAGACTTTATCCCCGCGCAGGCAGGCTGCGCATTTGAGGACGTGACGGCTTTCAGCCCGAAAAGCGGCGGAGCGCCGGCAAACGTGTGCGGAGCTTTTACAGTGCTGGGCGGCCGCGCGAAATTCATCACCCAGCTCGGCGACGACCCATTCGGCAAAAAGATAGCGGGCGACCTAGTACGCGCGGGGATAGACACCTCGCTTATCGGCTTTACCGACAAGGCGAACACCGCGCTGGCTTTCGTAAGCCTTGAAACTGATGGAAACCGCACGTTCTCGTTTTACAGAAACCCCTCGGCGGATATGCTTTTTTCAGCCGAGCAGGTGAAAGCGGAGTGGTTCGCCGACGCATATGCGCTGCACTTTTGCAGCGTTTCGCTGGGCGATTTCCCGATGAAAGAAGCACACAGAAAAGCGATAGCCTGCGCGCGTGAAAGCGGCGCTATGATAAGCTTCGACCCAAATCTGCGTTTCCCGCTTTGGAAAGACAAGCAGGCTCTGCACAGCACGGTGAATGAATTTATACCGATGGCGGACATCGTGAAAATTTCGGACGAAGAGCTTGAATTTATCACGGGCGAGAGCGAGATAAGCGCCGCCCTGCCGAAGCTTTTCGCGGGCAACGTAAAGCTTGTCATATACACCTGCGGCGCAGAGGGCGCGTATGCTTTCACCAAAAACGCGCAGGCGCACGCCGCGAGCGAGCGTGTAAAAGCCATCGACACAACGGGCGCTGGCGACGGCTTCATAGGCTCGTTCCTCTACGCGCTGAAAACGCTCGGCGTCACGGCGGATAGCATTTCAGACATCAGCGGTGAACAGCTGGAGCGCTGCATAGCTTTCTCAAACAAATTCTGCGGCGAGAGCGTACAGCACGAGGGGGCTATCGACTCATACAGAAAGATAGCTTTTGAATAACGCGGCTGCTAATATGCAAGTCACAAATAAAATACCACCGATACAGCCGCAAAGCCGTATCGGTGGTATTTTGTTCTTATTCAAATGTATTGTTCGCAAAAAGAGCTTTACAAAGCCTTGTCGATAAATTTCGGGTCGATATGGGCGTTGGTGTAAATGATGTAATCATCAGCTGCTGAGCCGTCGATCATTGCCGAACCCTCATAAAGCGAAGCCGTAAGCACTATCTTATAATTAGAATAGAATGCATTTTCAACCGCTTCAAGATCCGCACCCGTCTTTACATCAAAGTCGATATATACATCAAACAGCCCTGCATTGTCGAGTTCTTCAAAATTATCCCTCGCAGCTGAATATTCCAGCTTTGTTTTGCCTAGTTCACCGCTATTAAAGGTTTCAAGCGTCTGCTCGTCTACACCTTTGATAGTAACGCTGTTCAGATAATCTGAAAGCTTCAGATCGTCAGTATAGCCGTTCTGCTTGCATTGCAGTTCGATCGTCCAGCGTATATTAAGATTCTTTTTATCTAAAGCAGAAAGCTGCGAGGCATCGTAGATGCCGTTTGTATGGATCAGCGAATTCGTTTCTGTTTCTTCATCAAATGTATTGATGCCCAGCTGGTCGTTCGCTTTTGTCTGTCCATCGCCTCTGTCCTCATCGGGAGTGCCCGAAGATATAGGGTGGTAAGCGTTGAATTTCAGACTTGCGTCAGTCATCGCGTTGCGGTAGTACAAGCAGTTTTTGGAGTCCTTCACGGTGCCAGATACGCTGCTGCTGTATGTAGTATCGGCAGCATCATACGCAAGACTTGATCTGGCGCTGACATATGTTCCAACATTAGTATTCTCAGCCGAATTCTGCCGCTCGGGGAACTGTGTGACTATACCGCTGTGAATATAAATTATCTTGAAAGATGTTTTGATCTTAACTTCCGGAGCAACTCCCGTTTCTCCTGCCGTCAGCCATGGTCTTAGGTCGATCGCTTTTTCGTTATTTTGCTCAGATACTTCAAAAAAGTTCGCTGACGCTTTTCCGCAGACCGTATCGTATTCAAGCTTTGGAGGGTCTGTGAGTTCCACACCTGTACTATCATACGCAGCTATCGTATCCGCACCTTTTATCATCTCTATACCGTAAATATCGCCGATCATCTTTTCCGCCACTCCGCCATTAGTGTTTCTTTTGTTCATAAATATATGGCTGCTGTGGTAAATGGAAATATTATTGTTTTTTAAGAGTGCTTTCAGATCACTTATAAGACCTTTGTCAGTTGTATTGAACTTTATAGTTGAAACAGTTGTGATATTTACATCATTTTTCCCGTCATCCATTACAACGTTTGTATTGTCCTCAAGCGTTTCGACCTCTATAGTATTGCTGAAAAGGTCGGCAAAATTTAGCTGTACTGAGTGTTTATTTTGCACTGCACCATTTATCTTGCCGCTTACATTCGGATAAAGACTTGAAGGCGTAGTTAGCTGAAACTGATGAAACAGGACTTTTTCCGCTTTAGCCGTAGTCATTGTAAGATAGTAGTCCTCTGTCAGATTTCCTGTATAGGTCGAGAGGTCAAAGCGGTCTGTGTCGCCATCATTAGCAGTGCGGATAGTGGTTTCCTTTCCGCCTATCATTACCGTCATATTTCCTTTTTCGTCCTCAACGAAAGACCCGTCAGCTTTAGTTGTTTTAGTAAATTCCAGCTGACTGCTTACCATATCCGAAAAATCTGCTTCGCTAAAGGCTTTGCCGCTGCTGTCTGTAAAATCAGAAAACGGAAGCTGAAGTATTTCACCATTGTACTTTTCTTTGCCCGTCACCGTATAATAATACTCTTTGTTCTTATTGTTTTTATCTATAAGCACAAACTGCGTTCCTTTAGGTATAGTTTTCTCAGTTCCGCCGATGTGGACATTCAGGTTCAGTACCTTATTATAGTTCCAGTCAAGTCCCGAAGAGCCGCCCATTATGTCTTTTATGAAAGTATCAGCAGGGTAAGCCCAGCGCAGATAAGCGGTAACAGGGGTATCGTAGTTTTCGACAAGTACCTTAGGATTGCTGCCGTTAAAGCCGTTATCGCCCTTTTCATCTGTATATTTGCTCGGGTAATACTGCGTGCCGCTGAATGCCGTAGTGTAGAAATCATACTGATATATCTTTCGCGTCATCACCGGCACATAGACGTGGTAGACCACAGTAGGGGATTTGCTGACCGTAGGGTCGGTATACTGCACATCAATGAGAGTAAACTGTCCTCTGGTATCGCTATCGAATTTATCCGGCTTGGCTTTGAATTTATTGAAGAATTGCTTCTTATCATCAAGTCCATATTCTACTGTCAACTCGTTGATTGATTCTGACAGCGTAACATTATCACCGTTGATATTTGCCTTATAGACTTTAACAGCACTTGCTTTTGACACCTGACCATTCGTAAGAATACTCAGATACGAATTTATTTGTTCTTTTATATTTTCTGTGTTATCGATCAAGATCACGGGAATATCCTTTAAAATATCCTGCTCTGTGCTGAAAGTCAGATTTTTATAATTTGCTATATCATTTCCAATCTTGTTATAACGTTTTGCACCATACTTGGTGTCATTGTACTCTGCAATTATGCTTTCCACCGCCTCTGCGCTCGTTCCGTCGCCTGTGAGGAATTTTGCGCCTGTGCCGACATTCTTGGCAGGGCTGCTGGTCGCATATGGGAAATTGTCGTCGCTTGTATCGACGCGGCTGATGTTATCCGCCTCTGTAATGTCCGACAAATTCTCTCCCCTTGTGCTTTCGTCAAGGCACGCGCCGTTGTAGTCGGCGGGGATAACGGTAGCGGTATTGCCTGTACCACCAAAATTTTTATCAATAGTTTTGTCCGAAACCTTATTAGTTCCCTGAACGCTCCAGCCAACGATCTTGAATGGTTTACTGTTGCTGAATCCGCTGAACAGACCATAGTATGAAGAAGTAGTTTCAAGGTTTACGTTATTTACTACAATGTTATATGCAGATATGTTACCGTTGGTATTATTGCCAATGATACCTCCGATTCTTGATAAACTGTTTTCTCCTTTTATGGTACAGTTTTCAACTTTGCTGTTGCAGATCTTTCTCTCAGCATTATTCGTTCCTATCAGACCACCTGTTCCATTAGAAGCATTAGTTTGACTGATCGTATATCCCGAAACGCTGCAGCCGTCAATATGATTAGAATAGCCTTCAATAGTTCCTGTTCCAGTGGCAGGGAAATATCCAAACAGACCGCCTACATGTTCAATACCGCTAAGTTTACTATTGCCATTTCCCTCAACATTACAGTTATAGGCTTTTACGTTCAATCCGGTATTTGCATTTCCTATCAGACCGGCGACATTTTTACCATACATATCAACATTCTTCAGATTAAAATTTATAAGCAGAACGTTGCTTTTATATGCTAATCCTATCGCGCCGCCAACTCCGTTGAGCGCAGAATTGGTAGTTTCCGTGTTATTTCCCATATGTTTATTTTCGGGCGCTGTAACAGTAACATTTCTTATTATTACTGTACTTAAAGTACTATTACTTTCACACAGCTGACCGATAATGCCGCCGCAGTTGGTATTTACTTTGGTAGTGTCAGACGTAACAGATTCGTTAAATTCGCTTGTTTTCTCGGTAAGGGTATTTACATACAGATTTGCCTTTCCCTGAATATAGCCTATAACTCCGCCTGCCGCTGCCAGCGTTCCGTTTACGGAAAGATCATTGGCTGAACATTCATTGATGTAAATAGACAGCGATTTGTCGGGCACATAGCCGATAAAGCCGCCGGTCGCCCTTTCGCCGCTAATAGTCAAAACATTAAGAGATACATTCCAGAAATTGTATTCGCGTGTATCAGACGCTGTGTATCTTAGCGAACCGATAATGCCGCCTGTATTCGCCGCCTTGTTTGTGTCAGACGTCATTTTGATCTTTTTATTATCACCCCATTGCTCTTGCGTTAAAGTTCCCGACAAAGTAAGGTCATGAATGGAATTTGATTTTTCTTTGCGATCATCATCAGTTTTAGCTTTCACATCAAAATACAGGTCATTAAAAAGACCAAGACCTATTATGTCTGCGTTATTGTCGGGGGTATCTGTATTTCTGTAATAGCAATCCCACTCACTGCTGTGGTTTTTAAGGCTAGTATTCAGATTTATCGTACTGCCCTTTCCGTCAAGGCCGTAAAGCGCAAGGATATTATTGCAGATGTCATTATCATTCATCTCCTGCGGATAAAGCTGACCTACACCTCTGAAACAGTTCGGCAGGTCGTATTTTGCATTTTCAGCAAGCTCCATATAGTGATAATTGCCGCTGCCGGTTATCGCCCTTGCGGGGTAGCTGCCGTCTGTGTCAGCCTTAGTATACTGCCTTATGATGTACGGAACAGCGTCAGCCTTGCCCGCGCTGTCCTCTTTCGCAAGCGTGAAATCACTGGGCTGTGTTGTATCATCTGTACCCACCGCCGAATATTTTGCAAGGTGCGTGGTCTTATTCTCCCCGCCGTATGACTTTTTCACAGTATAATTGCCGTCAGTTCCAGCATTGCCGCACATCGACTGCGTTATCTCAGACAGAATGAAGAGCGACTGAGAGTCGGGAACGACCATTGTTTTGACATCTTTGCCATTTTCCTGCTTGAAGCTTATCTTGCTGTCAGGATCAGGGTTCAGATCAGGGATAGGATAATTCTTATCGCTGTTATCAAGAATGGTGCTTGCTATACTGTAACTGCCAGCTTCATTAAAGCAGTAGGCGTTTACAACTCTGCCGACTATCTGATTTACATAGAGATAGTTATTCAGTACATCAACAATTTGTTTGCTTGTATTCTTGTAAACCTCAAAATTATTTTTGCCGAGCGGCGAGATCTTCTCACTGCCCATATTTCTGAACACAAGTCCGCCGTTTACGACCGCACCGACATATCCGCCTACCGGGATAACTGTGGTGTTCTTATAATAATTATTAGTACTGTCAATTGTCTTAAGCTGTATCTTTGTATTTGAAAACGCAACGGAAACACCGTCAATAATATTGTCGCCGCCCAGTATTCTTCCAATTACTGCGCCGTATACGGGCGTACCGTTATCGTAAGTCAGCTGACCATCTGCACCATTTTTATCGTTTGTTAAAGTAATAGTTTTCGCCGTTACTTTTATATCCAGATCTTTCACAACACAGCCGTTTGAAACAGATACAAAAGGCTTATCAGAGGGGTTTTCAATGACCATTTTATTGCCATTATAATCTTTTCCCACAACAACTCCTCTGAATGCGTAATCTGAGCCTGCTTGTCCAAGTCCTGCAAATTTTTCAGTTAGGGTTAGAGTACCGCCATTCTCAGCATTTCCCTCAACAAGGTAATACGCCCCCGCAAGGTATGAACAAACATCTGCTTTTGTTATGCTTATGCTTTTGCCGGTATCCTCTACCCATTCATCGCCTGATTTTTTCACAGCAACGAATTCTGAGCCATTATATTCGATTCGTGTATGACCTTTGCCGCCGGCTTTGTCGGAATCCCACTTTTCAAAGTTTTTGTCTTTAGTTGCAGCATTAAGATAATCGTCATCTATATACATCGAAAAGCCTTTGCTGACGTTGCCGCTGCTGAGAATTTCTGCGACCAGCGAAAGCGTTGTGCCGTCGTCTATGATAAATGGGTCGTTGTATGTGCCGCAGCCCTTGCCCATTTCCTTGCTGACGTGGTTTACAGCTATTTCGTGAGCATTAGTTACTGAACCACCGTATTCGGTTGCTACATAAGGCAGGAAACTTGAGAAATCAAAACCGCCCTTAACACCGGAAGTTGAAGAAGTAGCCGCAGTTGCCTTTGCCTCTGCACTTTCCGGTGAAGTAAAGTGGTTCGTATCATCAGCGGCGTGCTTATCCAGATAACGTCTTTGGTCGTTATCCCCTGCGTCGGGAGCAAACTCCGCTGAGTGAGAGATCTCTTTTCCGTAGGTAACGTTATGCTTTGCGCTGCCGTCATCAGCCCAGTCTTCATCATAGTTATAGTTGTATATCGCAGAAGAACCGCCCTCAGAAGTGTACTGCAATGTATGTATCAGCGTAGCCTTAGTGAATATAGAACTTGTTGTTCCGTATTTTTCTTTGAATACTTTCTGTGCATTCGCACTGACATTGCTTGTGTCACTTCTGCCGTCAAGGCGCATATCGCTGAACTGTATAGTCATCTGCAATACTTTGTCGCTGCCTGCCGTGCCTATCAGCGCACTTGCTGCTTTTTCGTTATCAGCATAGCCTCTTGTTGAAACTCCGCTGATCTTTGCTTCAGTATAGCTGCCGATATTGCGTACAATGAGCGCCATATTTGCAGTATTGTAGCCATCTTTATTGAGGTTATTGATAGTAAGACCATCAAGAACAAGTCCGGATATTGTAAAGCTCGCCTTTTGAGTTGAAGAACCTTCCAAATTGCCGCAGATCAATGCGCCCGAACCCTGCACGTTGAGTTTTTCTGTCGCCGAAGCTAGGCTGTTGCGGTATGCCGCCGCCGTTCCGGAGATAGTGCAGTTTGTAAGCGTTATATTTTTTGTGACATTTCTAAACAGACCACACTGCATAAGATAGTGCTGGCTGTAAGCCCATGTAGAATATTTCGTTCCGTGCGCATTCTGTATCTGCTCATTGTATAATTTGAAGGTGACTCTATTGCGCGCTATGGTATTAGAAACATCAACAGGGTAGTAGGAAAGCCCTGTAAGATCTATAACTGTTTCTTCTTTCGGGAATGTGCTGTACTTACTGAAATAATCATCGCGGATATTCTTTGCCGCATAGGTATAAGCGCTCCAAAGAGTTGCCTTTTCTCCGCCCGTCTGTGAAGCCTTTGCACGCAGGTAGTCAAGATCATAATAGTAGCGTGTGTACTGATTCGGCTGTGTCTTTCCGAGATCAGTTTTCGGCTTATACTCGTTGGAATTGCTGCTATCCATATTAAGTTTATTGCCGCTTGTACGGATAGAAACAAAGCCCTCGCCGGAAGCGCCTATGTCGTCGCCCTTCATAGTCCTGCCGACTATCTCATCATAAGTGCCGGCAGTGCCTGTATAGGTCATGCCCGCGCAGTCATAAGCGCTGGGGTCAGTTATCTCAAGATAAAGGCGCTTTGGTTCAACTGCATTGTTTATTTCTGCATTATCTGTTTCTGCAATATTTTGTAACGTTCTTTCTTCATAGCCCTTGCCAACAATAAGTCCGACAACTGAAGCTTTTGCATTTTCACTGTTGATACTAGAATTGGTGTATTTTAAAGAATTTACCTGCCAGTAGCCATAGGAGCTTGTAACAAGTCCGCCTATTGTTTTTGAAGCCGATTTTTCGACAGTGATCTTAGAGCCGTCAACCGTAACGCCGTTACTATGAGAAGAATTGTCGCCGATCGTGACGTTCACGTTGTTCCAAGAACCGCCAAGCAGACCGCCAGTGCCGTTGTTGTCTGAGCTATCTGTAATGCTAAAATTGCTGACCTTGACATTATTCAATTTGATCGCGTGTTTGGTAGTTTGATGTTCAACAACGCCGATAAGTCCGCCATAGCCGTAGAAATGGTATTCTTTTTTGCCGTCTTTTTTTAAGTTTATCGAGTTTTTCATCTCTCCGCTTATGGTCAAATCATTTACTGTAACATTTGAGCCGGAGTTTTTCACATGACCGATAGTGCCTGCCGAAACGCCATTATATGAGCTGTTTGCATTGCCAGCAAGCGTCATGTCAAAGTTAGACGTGCAGTCTTTTAAGGTAACATTCGCAGTATCACTGTCCACTCCGAAAATTGTACCTACGTCTATTCTGTGCGCATCTTTTCTCATTATTATCTTGACATTTGACTTCACATTTTCCGCTTTTGTATTTCCGCTAAACTGCGCAGCAGCCGCGCCGCAGTAAATATCGTCAGCGTTTGCGTCGATACAGATACTGCCGTCAAGAGTTAGATCTTTAATAGTTGCTTTGGAAATTTTGGCAAAAAGTCCCTGATATTTGTGGTCGTATACTGCGCCGGTGTTGCCGTTGTCTTTTCCTGCTTCATTTTTGGCTTCATCGGCACCCCTGTATCCGTAAGCCTCGCCTATCGCCAAAGTTATCTTATGGTTTCCGCCGTCAAGAGTACCGGTAAAATCAGTGTTTCCGCCGTCATCACGGGTAAGACCGCGCAGACCAGTACCTCTCAGATCAACATCGCCCGTAAGCGTGATATTCTTTTTCAAGATATTTACTGAAGTATCACAGCCGCTAGTAGTAAATGCACCCGACTTTGTTGCAGTATTATGCTGTATACAAAGCGCCAGCTTCATAAAATCAACAGTATTTGCAATTTTATATTCGTTATTTTCGGCAGTAAGACCTTTCAGCGTAACTGTATGTGTATTTTCGTCATACTTTACAACGCCCGCTTCTTCAATCGTTTTGTCGCCTATAAGCCTTATGACCTGTCCCCAAGGAGCAACGTCTTCTATTTTTGTGTCTTTTGTGTCTTTTGCTTCCGGTCTTATATAAGTCCAGCCTTTTTTGGTATCAGGGTCATAGTTTGAGCCGCTTCCCAAAGCATATATCAGACCATCGTCTTTACCACCGTCTGTTAGTAAATTTACAAGAAGTGCAGTTTTGACATCTTCTACTCCGCTTAAATCTGTTTTGCCCGAAAAGCGAACAACGCTGCCGTAGTTGCCGTAATCGACTACTTTATCCACAACGCCAGATTCTACATTTCCGGAAATGGTGTTTTCACCGCAAATATCCAAAAAGCTAGAATAAACAGAATAAGCGATACCGCCGGAGTTGCCTTTTGCTTCAGTTTCGTTTACAATAATTTTGTTAGTTCCGTCGATTTTAAGATAGGTTCTGCCTTTGCTTTCTTTATACCAGCCTAAGTCGCCGACAATTCCGCCGCCGTTCTGGGAATTGTCGCCGTTAAGAGTTAACTCTGTCTTGACGTTTTTAATAGTGAAAGCATTTTTAAGATTACCATTTACATTCAGAATTTTTCCGATAATTCCTCCGACAGTACCCTTGTTAGATTTAACTTTAAAGTCAACATCACTATTTGCATCTTTTGCTGTTTCATTGTATATTGTAATTTTTGCCGCACTACTTTCGGTGTCATTTCCTTTTAATTCAAATCTTCCTGCAAATCCGCCGCCTGCATTAGCGGATACGGTTATTTCTTTTTCAAATTTATAATCGCTCAGGTCAATGTTGAATTCAGCGCCCTCGGCGGCAGAGTAAACACCGAAAACTCCGCCTGCACCGCTCTCCGACGGAGCACCCGTAACCGTGACATTAAGCGTTCCGCTGTTTATATATGATACGCCATTAGCAACCGCGATCTTTGCACCGTCTGCCTTGCCGACCAGACCTCCTGCGGCGTTTCCCTTGCTTCCGTCAGTTGCCGTTATCATCCGTTCATCGGTTATTTTAGGCATTTCTTTTATCGTCAGAACAGCCCCTGTGTTCATCTGCCCGATAACGCCGCCCGCAAATTTATTTGCTGAAACACTGCCTAAAGACTTGCTTGGCTTTTCGGCTCCTTTTGTATCCTTGATTTTTCCGGTTACGGAAAGAGAAAGCGCTGAATTATCCTGCATAGTGCCGCATATGCCGCCTGCGGTATCTCCGCCGACAACGTCTGCATTATTAAGGTATCCCACATGAATATCAGCTTTAGCGTCCTTGCCAAGATCACCGATAACGCCGCCGTATCGGGCTGACGCGTCTGCAACGATATTCCAAGTCTGGGTTTTCTCGCCTTTTACAACGTGTTTTGCAAAAAGCGGCTCAGTGCCTGTTCCGCCGGCTTTTAAGTAAACAGGTTTATCTTTATCACTACTATTTTGGTTTGTTACAACAGCGTCAGTTGTGACATAGTTGAAAAGTGAAGAATTTTCCCACGTCAATCCGGTAAAAACGCCATAAGGGTTACTTTCAGTCGCCAAAACGATGGTGACCTTGCCCGCAAAGGGGTGGTCAGCCGTACCTATGCCGACAAAATTTTTTAAAATATAAGCGCTGTCGTTTAATGTTATGGTGAGCGTATCCTTTTCATTATAGCCGACAAGCTCGCCGCTGTCCTCTAATATTCCGTTTACATAAGCTTCCAGATCTTGACCGCTAGCTATACTTACTTCTTTTGCGTACTCTCTGTATGGAGGCTCCGCCGCTGCCGCTTTCATAGATGCGTCCGGGATAAGACCGCTTATCTTGCTTATAATGTCAAGATCGGGCATATTATCCGCTATCTGCTGCATTGGCATACCGGTAGTCATGACCGCCGCCGCTATCACAAAAGCAGAAATACGGCGCAGCAAGCCTTTATGTTCTCTTCTGAAACAGCTTTCAGGCTGAGTATTTTTTCCTTTCCTTTTAAGTATTTTATGCTCCATCTGTTTTTCTCCTTATGAGGGCGTAAATTCTGTTTTAACATATTTCTCGCTGAATTCGTCAAGGGCTGTGCCGTTTTTTTGATAGAAATGCACAGCATAACGGCTGACAGCATTTTCAACGGTCGTATCTACTGAAAATGTAATTATCGTTTTGCCGTCGTTTTTAGTGAAAGTATATCCCTGCAATTTGCTGAATATTTCAAGATCATTTTTATCCAATTCTAATATAGCATTATCATACGTCAGCGTAATAGTACCTTTTCCCGCTCCGCTGATAACGTAATTGTAGGCGTCGAAATCTGTCGGCTTTGTACCCGTAATAAGATTGTCGGTAAATTCTCCGCTCCATTCAAGGCTTTGGCTGCTTCGTGAAACGGCTCTGAGTTTACCGCTTATCGCCTTTATATCCTCGTATTTTCCGACAGGCGCTGCAGTTATTTCTACCGCATACTTCGGCGTTGACAATGTATCGGGGTCGCAGTGCAAAATAAATTTCATCTTAGTCTTTGTATTGGCAGGCAGCTTAAACAAGCCGCTATACTCGCCATTCAACTCCGGCCCGTTTATAGCAGTTTCTGTATTTGTGATAGGACTAAGTGTATACTGCGTACTTTCAGTATCTCCGTCAAGATAAGCAAGCTTATATTTATCGCTTGTTGTTTCAGATGTGATGTCTGTACCATCGTAATTCACAAGTTTTGCCGTTATGCGGAAATAAATATCTGAGCCGTATACGCCCATGCCCTTTTTATCATAATTGCATACGTCAATTGTCACAGCAGGATCTGTGGAGTTTTCCGCAAAACCTATACGCTGCACTTCTGAGCCGCTCACGTACAAATATCGTGACGAAAAAAGCATCTCGTCGCTTTCGGAAAGAGAGATAACTCTTTTAGAATGTGTAGTACCCATATACGCCGCATATGTAGCCGCCCCGCTTAAAAGTACGGCGACTATTATCAGCCATACGGTTATCCACGAATTTCTCAGTATTTTGAGTTTCTTTTTTATTCTGTCGATAATTTCGTTATTCAAAATAACAGCCGCCCCCTTTTCTAAAAATATTGCAGTGCCGTTTTAATCTCCGCTCTTTCTTGCGGTGATATAAAGCATATCGGTCTCTTTATTATTAGTGAGGTTTTTGTTTTCCCATTTTATTTTGAGCACATAGTAATCTACAAAGCCTACATCACCGACTTGTCCCGTTACCGGCAGTCCTGTTACCTGCCAGTATAGCGGCTCGGCATATTCGTTGACTTTATCATAGCTGCTATAATTATGCGTATGAAACGTTGTTCCGCCGCCGATATTTTCTTCGCCGTTTCCAATGGTGTGACTCCCATTGCTTTTGAAGTTCAAAAAAGCACCGTTATTAGTGATATTTCCCTGCGTCTTGTCAGTTGAATTAGATGTCTGATACGGATAATAATAAGTATTTCCGTCAAGCTCAGACTTATATTCTGCTATCTCATAGCCGCTTCCTACTGTCGGCTTTTCGGTTATGCCCTTTGAAATAACGTCTTCATATGTTTTGCTGTCTACACGGTACAGCTCGTAATCAAAATCTATATTAGTCGTTCGTGCTATTTGAAGATCATATTTTGAAAGATATTTACCTGTAACGCAAAACACATATGTGCCCTCTGTTATGCGCGTTTTGTTTTCGTCATCAAGACGCTCCTCAACGTTTATATTTGAGAGGTCTATCATCTCAACAGGCTCTTCGTTGCCCGCGCCTATCTTGATAGTAGTCGGGGCGTTTATCTTTATTACCGTCGCTGTTTTGCGCTCGCTCGTGAACCATGCAAATACCGGCAGACCTATCACCAGCACCAGTGTTACAACGGCTGCTGCGGAAGCCTGTATCTTCTTTGAGCGTGAAAGTCCATTCCATTTCAGCTGTATCGTTTTCATTAGTTCTTTGAATTTTACCACTCGGCTGCCGCACCTCCAATGCGAATCAGTTTACTGAATTTACCGGGCTGACTGTCATTTCTGCCATGAGAAACATTATATAGTCGCCGATGTCCTCGTCAGCATTATTGTACTGAATACTAAGTCTTGAATAATTCTTTGTTATATCATCTTGAGTAAGTTTGCTTTCGCCATAATAGCCTTTTAAAAAGCCGCCGGGGTCTTTATTGAGCTTTTTAAGCACCTCGTTTGTGCCGTTTATCGTTTGGCATATTACACCCTTGCTGGAATTTTCCAAGACCGCCTCTCCAAGCGTTTCGGGCCACACCCAGTAAACGGTCACTTCGCAAGGCTGAAGCTCGCCATTTTCATTTTTTGTGAAATTTATCTCTTCTTCAAGATCATCATCTATCATATCGGAATAATATTTACCGTCATGATGCCTGAAAAAAAGTATGTGGCTGTCAACGTAGGCCGCCAGCGTTTTATCGCTCTCGCCAAGTGCGACCGGCGACGGCTTTGCGTCATAATCAGTTTTTCCGTCTGTAGTAGTAGGGTACTGTTTTTTATATGGTGTGATCTTCAAATTATAGTTGACTTTTATAGTCTGCTGTTCTTTCGGGACTATCCAAAAGCGGAGAGTGCCATGGCTTCCCGGGTGGATGCCTGTATCATCTTCATTAGTATCGCTGTCTTTATAGTTATTTGCATTATTCTCCTTAGTCACCAGCCACTGTATGCTCTGCCCATCGGCAGTAGTAAGCACGCCGCTGTCAGCGCCCAGTCTTTTATATGATGAATCGAGGCAGCTGTCTAAAAAGCCCTCCGTGCCCTCAGTTTTTAGTTCAAAAGGCAGTGATGCCGACTTCATATCGCCGCCCGCAACGTCAGCGTTCTTATTCATAGTGAACCATGCAAATGTATAGACAAAAATAATCAAGCACAGCAGCACGGCAGAAGATGCAAATTTTATAAAAGCAGTTCTGCGTTTGTTTTTATTAGCGTCAATATTTGAGATATGTCCCTCTGCATTTCTAATTTTCACAATAATTTCCACCTCACCGAATGCATACACTTATACATTATGTATTATAAAATAAAGTAGAAAAAAAATCAAGCACTAAGATGTTAATATGACAAATAAAAAAAGAAATTTTATCAAAAAATGTTTGGCCGCGATAATCATCTGCCGCCGCCGGCAACAGCAAGAAACTTTTTCGGTGCGTTTAGAATAGGCTGAAACTATAAGCCGAAAAGTTTGACTTTATGTTTATTATATGGTATAATGAATATTGAATATAGATCAGCAAAATCTTGATCATGTGGAGGATAAAGTGAAAAAAGTATTGGGCAGATCATTGAAAATTCTATTTTTGATCTTTGGTATCATTATAATATTTATAATAATATCTTTTGTTCGGCATAAAATATGCAGTTCAAAAGAAAAAGACCTGCTTGCTCCTCTTGGCGAACTTGTAGAAGTGAACGGCCACAATATGAGCATATACACAGAGGGCGAGGGCGATAAAACGCTTGTATTTATGTCAGGCGGCGGAACTTGCTCACCAATATTGGACTTCAAATCGCTTTATTCACTTTTAAGCAGCGAATATAAGATCGCAGTGGTAGAAAAATTCGGCTACGGTTTTAGCGATATTGTAGATGAAAAAAGAGATATAGATACTATGTTGAGCGAAACGAGAATGGCACTCGATAAAGCTGGGATACATGGGCCGTATGTGCTCTGTCCGCATTCATTATCCGGACTTGAAGCTTTATACTGGGCGCAGAAATATCCCGACGAGGTCGAAGCGATCGTCGGCTTAGATATGGCAGTACCTGACTATTACGACGAAATGAACATAAGTATCCCTACGATGGAGTTAGGGCATTATGCCGCTGTTTTGGGTATCACAAGGTGGATACCCAGCCTTGCAGAAAGCGACGCTATCAAATACGGAACGCTTTCCGAAAAGGAAAAAGACATTTACCGAGCAGTATTTTATCAAAAAACAGCTACCAAAACCATGATAGATGAAGCCAAAGTCGTAAAAGATAATGCGAAGATTGTAAAAGAAAACGGTATCCCGCAAGTGCCGATGTTATTGTTTATTTCCGACGGCTCGGGCGGCACTGGTTTTACAAAAGAAAAGTGGAGAAGTATCCCCGAAAAATATATCTCAGATCATGACAGTGCAAGCTGTATTGAGTTAGACTGTCCGCATTATATTCACGACTATGAGTACGAAGCGATAAGCAAAGAAATCAGAAATTTTATCAAGTAAGTATATTCAAAACCCACCGATACAGCGCAAAAAAATGTATCGGTGGGTTTTATGGTCTAGTAAGTTTCTGTTTTATGTGCTAATAGGCGTTGCGGGGGCATGGCGCAGTATTCGACTTTACAGGACCCTCCGAAAAAAAGTCTGTAAAAACTCAGCCAACTGTGATAAACACGCCTTTGCGATGACGACATTATTATTCAAAATTTTCTTTATCTTCACCGCAGACCCCCCCTATACCAAAAAAGCAACACCTACACTCTGCCATACAGATATACTGTAAATCCCGATAGTGTGGTATTGCCTGCTTATCCAGTAACAAACCAGAAATATTAAGTTTTTTGCTCTGTAAACATAATACCACATATCGGCTTTAATTTCAATGCACATTTTTTCGATTTTTGCGGATTATTTTTGTGCGGACTTTCGCGCTCAAGTTCAAAATGAAGATCCCCGATAAGCCAACAAGCAGAAATCGCAGAATTGACAATTAAAATAAGCTATGTTATAATAAACAAGACAAAAAAGCATTTAAATATTGAATTGATCCAGTAAAAATGAAGGTCTATTCATTTGACTAAAAAAGGTAAAACTACTTTTCCCGATTTTTCAGTGTGCGTATAATAAGTAAAGGAGTCCATATATATGTCAACAAAGAAAGTAAATAAATCTGCTGTATTAAGCGTTTCAAGTGGAAAAGGCTGCTATCGTCACATTCAAGTGTCTTTGAATGAGTCACTGGAAGAATTGGCAGATATCATCCTTTGGGCATTCGATTTTTGTAATGACCATGCTCATGCTTTTTTTATGGACAATAAAGCATGGAGCAAGTACGACTGCTACTATATGGCGGAAGTGGACGAGGAAAATGAATACCGTCACACCTGCGACGTTAAATTGAGCAAACTCGGGCTACAGAAGAATGATAAGTTCAAGTTCGTCTTTGATTTTGGCGATGACTGGGAATTTCAATGCAGAGTTTTGCGGATCATCGACGAAGATACAGACGCAGCAACAATGATCCGAGCGGTCGGAGAGTCTCCCGAGCAATATCCGGATCATGAATAAAAAATGGGCAGCCCCATTCGGAGTTGCCCATTTTGTTTTTAGCTTATCGTTTTACAACTTCTTTTATAAACTGAGTTTAGCGGTCTTTTTCTATATTATCCAAAGTTTTCGTTTTTATAGTTTACAAATACAGCCAACAGCAAGCCCCGCCTCCTGCTTGCCTTAAGTATTTATTTTAACTTTAAAATAATAATTTTAAATTTCATTAACAACAAAAAACAAAAAATTTTACATTTCTTATGATAAGATAGGAAAAGAATACAAAAAACGTTGAAAGTATGCTTTTAGCACTGGAAAAACGATTTTGATATTCGATATGACTTATAAAAAGCGACGAAAAGCGTCGTAGAAAAATTGCAGAAAATTTTGAGGAGGTTATTCAGATGAAATCAAAGAAAATTGCTGCTTCTACTATGGCAATGCTGATGGGCATAAGCACTGTTGCTCCATCTACATCTATGATATTTGCCAATAGCATAGTAGCTTCTGCAGACGATTCTGTAACAAGCGATGCAAATGATGTCGCTAAGCTTAACAAAGTTGCCGAAGTTATCGGCTACGAAGTTCAGAAGTATCAGGATAAGGCTGACGCCGCTCATACTATCAGCGCCGGCAATACCGAAACTCTTGCTCAGGTAATCAAGACCGTATTCGCAAGAGCAAACAACATCACCAATGGCATGAGATTCTACGGTGAAAACGTTGACGGTACCACACTTGGTTATGAAGGAAATGGAAACGGCACCGTGGCTGTTAAATCATTCAGCTCGAGTGATGCCAACGTTCAGGCTGTACTCGTATTCACTTCCCCTGACGGAAAGACCACTAAGGAAGTTTCGGTAACTGTACCTGTTACTAAGGCTGAAGAAACAGTTACTGCGTCAACTATCTCGAATAAGGTTTACGAAGCTCTTAATAAGCTTGAGAAAGACGGCAAATACACAGCTTCCACAAGCAAGAGCGACCTTGAAGCTGTTATCAAGGGTGTAGTTTCCGCTTACTCGGGCGCTTCTTATGATATTACCAGCTACAGCAAAGATCCTTCCGATATTTTTAAAACCACAAATATCGAGTGGAAAGTGACCTACAATAACTCCACTTGGACAGACAGCACTTGGCTCTCTGTGATTTTGTCAATAAAACTTGACACATTGACCGCAAGGATTTGAAGTTAAGCAGC